>ERZ1026780.821-NODE-821-length-22666-cov-3.553978_pt1 | contig 22666 bp, 23 predicted proteins | sample MGYA00380126_ERZ1026780 | MGnify/ENA primary metagenome ERZ1026780 (study PRJEB33269, sample SAMEA4719762) | human gut metagenome | biome: human-associated habitat; feature: organic feature; material: feces | place: Cameroon | collected 2013-10 ... | reverse complement strand
AGGTCAACCCACCTTGTGGGCGGTTGTTCCTCTTGTTTTTATTATGCTACAAAGAAATCAAAAATGCAATATCCTTTTTGATTTTCGGCATTCTTTTTTATAGGGCAGTAAAAAAGAAAAAGAGCCGATTTCATGTGCACAGTGAAATCAGGCTCTTTTTTTGCTTGCAACGGAAGCCTAGCGGGATTCGAGTAAAAACTTCCCTCCATCTTCTAGGAATCATTCCATTGACTCTGCCTGCAGAATAGCGTATTTCCGAGATGTCGCAAATGCTCCGGCTATGCCCAAAGGGCGGAAAGGCATATTCTGCGTCGATTCTTATTCCCAATCCTGTTTCCGCAAGGTTTCCCCTGGCAGCGGGGTACAATTCCCCGAGCCGTTCCACCAAGCGGTATCCGTTCAAGAAGGACGATCAAGTGCCGATATGCAAAGCCCATCGGCCTACGCCCGAAACGCTGCTTAAGTTTATCCTTCTTCATTCTACTATACCGCAGCGGGCGGAGAAAAGCAATACGGCTGATAGAAAAAGAAGAAAAAATCAAGACAGATTCTATCTTGATTTTTTGCTGCATTTCGGATAGAGTGAGAGAAAGAATGTTGAAGGATGGGAAAAAGGAGCAGTTATGGATATCAAAAATCTGGTTACTTTCATACATGTAGCGGAGCTGCGCAGCTTCACGAAGGCGGGGGATAAGCTGGGCTATTCCCAATCAACGGTTTCTTTCCAGATTCGTCAGCTGGAAAATGAATTGGGGGTGCCCTTATTTGAGAGAATCAACCGCACGGTTACGCTGACGGAGCACGGGATTCGTCTGCTGCGCTCTGCTTACAAAATCAATGAGCTTTTGGAAAGCTTTCAGGAGGAAACGAAAGCGGAAACGAAGGTGCATGGGCGTGTGCGTCTGGCGATTGCGGATTCTCTGAGCGGTGAGGTGATTCGGCGCATTTTCCCGGAGCTGCATCGCAAATATCCCGACATTACGCTGGAGTGCATTTCCGCAGGCACGCAGGAGATGTTCCGCCTTTTAAACCAGAATGAAGCGGATATTGTGTATACGCTGGATAACCATATTTACGATACGAATTATGTGATACAGCAGGAGAGCCGCATCGGGGTGCATTTTGTCTGCGCGTCGGAAAATGTGCTTGCCGCGCGGGATGCCATTGCTTTGACAGAATTGGTGAAGCAGCCGTTTCTGCTGACGGAAAAGGGTATGAGCTACCGCCGGATGCTGGATGAGAAGCTTGCGGCACATTCCCTGGAGATTCAGCCTGTTTTTGTCAGCGGGAATGCAGGGCTGATTGCGTCCTTGGTGGAGCAGAATGCAGGGCTTGCGCTTCTGCCTGATTATATCACGAAGCCGTATATCGAAAAGGGGGCACTGTGCTATCTGCATGTGCCTGAAATGGAAATTGAAATCTGGACACAGCTGCTGCACCATCGGGAAAAATGGGTTTCCGAGCCGATGCGGATTGTGATTGACCATCTGCGGCGGTGTGTGCTGTGATGCGGTACCCATTTCGATACTTATATGGTATACTGTAAGCAGTTTTCAAAGCAAACGGAGGGATAACAATGAGATATCAGAAGCTTGGCAATACGGATATTGATGTTTCCGTGATTGCATTAGGCACATGGGGACTTGGCGGCGGCAGTGTCTGGACGGACAGAGATTCTACGGTAGAGGATACCAGAAATCTGCTGGACATCTGTCGGGAATATGGCGTAAATTATATTGATACCGCGCCGGTTTACGGCACAGGTGCAAGCGAGGAGCTGCTCGGCAGGGCATTGAAGGGCAGAAGACAGGACTTTATCCTGCAAAGCAAATGCTCCCTGAACTGGAGAAATGAGGGCGGCAATTTCCACTATGAGCGCGATGGGTACACCGTCAACAATGACACCCGTGCGGCGGCGGTGAAAAAGGACGTAGAGGATTCTCTGCGCAGGATGCAGACGGATTATCTGGATTCCGTGATTGTGCATTATGTCTGCGGCAGCTTTCCTGTAGAGGAAACGGTCGGCGTGCTGGAGGATCTGGTCAGAGAAGGGAAAATCCGTACCTATGGGCTTTCCAACAGCCAGCCTGCGGATTTGGAGGCATATCGGAGGGTCGGCGGCAAGGTATCCGTTGTGCAGGAATTTTTCAGTATTCTTTCGCCCTTCCATGGCAGGGAATATTTTGAAATGTGCAGAAAAAATAATACTGTATTCCAGACCTACGGCGTGCTGGAGGAGGGCTTCCTGACCTCTCCCGCGTTTCTGGATAAGGAATTTGCGAAAACGGACATCCGTTCCAGACTGCCATGGGTGGCACCCGAAAAGAAGGAAGGACTGCGCCGTGCATTTGCACTCTGGGCACCGATGTGCGAGGAATATCATTGTAGCTATGCGGCATTGGTGGAGGCTTGGGCGCTGTCTCAGTATGACAGAATGAGCCTTCTGGTTGGCATGCGCCGTGCATCGAGCGTAGAGGATACTGCGAAGTGTCTGGATATCAGGCTGAAGGCGGAGGATATCAAGCGCATGGAGGAGGCTGTAAAGGCAATTCAGGTTGCGGTTCTGGATAAATAGGTTTTGAAAAAGCATAACCACCGGTTTACCGGTGGTTATATTGATTTTTCGGCAGAAATTTTATTCTTGCAATTTTCTACAAAAATGCTATGATATAAAAAATATACGAAAGAAAAACCGAAGGAGGCGCATGCGATGGATTTGGAATATTTGACGAAGGAAGGCTCATGGGAGAAAAATCCCCCTGATTTACAGGCGGAGGTTTTGCAGGGAAAGCGTGGCAGGCTTCTGGTGACAATTTACCGCGCAGGCGGCGCAGGGCTGCATCCGACGGTTTTGCTGAGTCATGGCTTCCCCGGCATTGAAAAGAATTTTGACTTAGCGCAGGCGTTGCGGCGCATCGGCTTTCATGTGGTGCTGTATCATTACAGCGGCAGCTGGGGCAGTGATGGGGCGTATGCCTATGCGCATAATCTGGAGGATGCAGATACTCTTCTGGAATTTATCGAAACGAATACGACCTACGGCTTTGATCGGGAGCGGCTGTTTGTGGCAGGGCATAGTGTAGGCGGCTTTGTAACGGCACAGCTTCTGGCGGCGCATCCGGAGCTGAAGGCGGCGGTTCTGCTTGCTCCCTGCGATTTGGGCGGCGTGATGGGCTTTGCGGATGATACGGAGCCGAAGCGGCTGTTGATGGATATTTTTGAGGGCGGCCCGATTTGGCTGAACGGAACCTCTCCTGCGGCATTATATGAGGAGGTTTTCGCCAATCAGGCAAGCTATCGCATTGGGGCATTGCTGGAACGCTTTGGGAAACGTCCGGTTTATTGCTTAGGTGCGGTGCAGGATGAGTGCTGTCCGCCGACGGCGCATTGCCTGCCTTGGGTAGAGGAGCTGGAGAAAATGGGTGGAACTGTGGTTTATGAAGCATTGGACACCGACCATTCCTTCAGTGACACCAGATTGCAGATGATTGAGAAAACAGCAAAATTTCTGGCGGAACAGGCGCAGAAAGCAGAATAATGCTTATAAAAATAAACCCCCTCCATACACAGCGTGCGGAGGGGGTTCGTTGTTTCATAAGCAAATTTTAGTGTGTGATAATTTCTACGCCGTCCTCGGTTACGGCAACGGTATATTCCCACTGGGCGGAAAGAGAGCCGTCCTCGGTATAAACCGTCCATTCGTTTTCTTCATCCACGAAGAAATCCTCTTTGCCTTCGTTTACCATGGGTTCAATCGTAAAGACCATGCCGGGCACCAGAAGCATCCCCGTTCCTCTCTTGCCGATATGGCAGACATACGGGTCCTCATGGAAATCATTGCCGACCCCATGACCGCCGATATCACGCAGAACAGTATAGCCATGCTGATGGACATACTCGCTGATGACTGCGCCGATATCGCCCAGTCTGCCCCAAGGCTTTACTTCCTTCAGGGCTAAATCAACGGATTCCTTTGTCACCTCAACCAGCTTTCTCGCCTCGTCGCAGACATTGCCAATCAGGAACATACGAGAAGCGTCGGCATAATAGCCATCCAGAATGGTGGTAACGTCAACATTGATGATATCGCCATCCTGCAGGATTTGATTGGGATCGGGGATACCGTGGCAGATGGCATCGTTCACAGAGGTGCAGACGCTCTTGGGGAAGCCCTGATAGCCCAGAGGCGCGGGGATACCGCCATGTTCTACGGTGTAGTTATGCACCAGTGTATTGATATCGTCTGTGGACATGCCTGCCTTGATATTTTCCGCAACCATATCCAGAATTGCCGTATTCAGCTTGCCTGCCTTGCGGATGCCTTCCAGCTGTTCGGGGGTTTTAATCAGCTTATGACTGGGAACGGGAATATGTTTTAATTGATACGCCGCCAGCTTATCATCAAAAGCCGCATGGCAGGATTTGTATTTTTTGCCGCTGCCGCACCAGCAGGGGTCATTTCTACCGATTTTCATAGTATTTCTCCTTTTTTCTTGTATGGACTGCTTACCAAAACAATGGTAGCACAAAAAAGAAGATGGTACAATAGAAGAAAATGAGAAAAAACGATTGACAAATAGAAAAAACGGGTGTATTCTCTTAAATCATAGTTAATTGATATGAAATAGGGAGTGATGTTATGCTTTTAAAAAGTACAATTTTTGGCTGTTGTTGCTGTCAGGCTTGAAAATTTATGTTACACTAATGAAATGCGGAAAACAGATTTTTTGAACGGAGGATAACAACTATGGCTAAGATTTATAAAAGTGTAGAAGAACTGATTGGCAACACACCCTTACTGGAGCTGACAAAGATTGAGAAGGAAACGGGCGCAACTCTGCTGGCAAAGGTAGAAGCGCTGAACCCCGGCGGCAGTGCGAAGGATCGTATTGCAAAGCGCATGGTGGAGGATGCGGAAAAGGCAGGCATCCTGAAGGAGGGCGCAACCATCATTGAGCCCACAAGCGGCAACACAGGCATTGGTCTGGCACTGATGGCGGCGGCAAGAGGCTATCGTGCAATCATCGTGATGCCTGACAGCATGAGCATGGAACGCAGACTGCTGATGACGGCCTTTGGTGCGGAGCTGGTGCTGACAGAGGGCAAGCAGGGCATGAAGGGGGCAGTGGAAAAGGCGGAGGAGCTGGCAAAGGAAATCCCCGATTCCTTCATTGCAGGGCAGTTTGTGAACCCCTCCAACCCTGCGGCGCATTATGAAACCACAGGCCCCGAAATCTGGGCAGATACCGATGGCAAGGTGGATATTTTCGTTGCGGGCATCGGCACAGGCGGCACAATCACAGGCGTAGGCAAATATCTGAAGGAAAAGAACCCTGCGGTGCAGATTGTTGCAGTAGAGCCGGCAGCCTCCCCCCTGCTGTCCAAGGGCGTTGCAGGCCCTCACGGGATTCAGGGGATCGGCGCAAACTTCGTACCCGATGTTCTGAATACAGAGATTTATGATGAAATTGTTACTGTAACCAATGAAGATGCGTATGCGGCAGGCAGAAGCCTTGCGAGAGAGGAAGGTCTGCTGTCCGGTATTTCCGCAGGTGCGGCACTTCATGCGGCGAAGGAGATTGCAAAGCGCCCCGAAAATGCAGGCAAAAACATTGTGGTATTCCTGCCGGATACGGGCGACAGATATCTCTCCACTCCTATGTTCCAGGAATAATGGGAAGGGAACAGCGGCAATTCATACAGTTTATTGCGGCACTGACCATGCTGATTGACCACATCGGCATGGCCTTTTTTCCGAGTGTCATCGGCTTTCGTGCCATCGGGCGGCTTTCGTTTCCGCTGTTTGCCTTCGGTATTGCCGAGGGGGTGCGCTATACGCATTGCTTTTGGCGGTATTTCGGGCGAATTCTCCTGACAGCAGTCCTTTCTCAGCCGATTTATATGCTTCTGTTCGGCATTACGCAGGGCAATCCCTTGTTCATGCTGGCATGGGGTGCGGCGGCGCTGTATTTCTTTCGGCAGGGGAAAAGGGCAGTTGCGGCGGTACTGCTTATCGGCTCTTATTTTGCTGACATGAGCTATGGCTGGTATGGTGTCTGGACGATTTTCTGCTTCGGACTTTATGCAGAACGGGAAAGCCTCTGCTTTTACGGACAGCTGCTGTTGAATATTCTGTATGGCTTGAAAACAAGGGCTTGGATTCAGCTATTGTCCCTTTTTTCCTTTGGCTTTTTGGATGGGAAATGGCGTGTGGCGGCGTTTTCAAAAAAACTGCCACGCTATTTCTTTTATGTCTTCTATCCACTGCATCTTCTGGTGCTCTGGGGCGTGAAGGTCGGAATCTCATAGTACATTTTTTCCCGAAACTGTGGTATAATTTTGCTTAACCCATTTACCCCAAAAGACAAAGGAGAACGATTTATGAAAAAGATGAAACGAATTCTGGCGGCAGGGCTGATGCTTCTTGCATTGGCAGGCTGCGGCAACGCTGCCGAAACGAAGGCGGAATATCCTGCCATGGAGCCACTGGATATCAGCAAAATGGAACTGGCAACAGCGGAAAACGGCACGGCGAAATATCAGTATGACGCGGATGTATGGACAACCGAAGGTGAGGTTGTAAACACTCTGGCACTGTATACAAAGGATACTGTCGGGACAGATAAGCCCGTTGCCATCAATGTGCAGATTGCAGGGGAGAGAAAGAAAGCCCTGGATGAAGACCTGATGAATCAGGTACTGGAACAGCTGGAAAAGAATGCTTCTCTGACGGTTGAAACCTGCGAACTGCGTAGCTTTGACGGCAACCCTGTCATCTATATGGAAAATTCCTTTACCTTCAATGATGCGGTTATTGATCAGATGATTGAAAATGAGCTTTGGACAGAGGAGTCCTTGGAGCAGGCGGGCGGCAGAGAAACGATTCTCGCTATCCCTGATTCCCATTCCATTGTTGTGTATGGAATTCTGGATGGCAATTTGGTGATTTACGGCGGCACCTATTATGAGGACGCACAGAAGCAGGAAGTGCTGGATGCCATCAATATCATGCTGCAGACAACAGAAATCGAATAAAAATCAAAAAAAGACAAAAAAGAAAAAGGATAAATCCCGTTCTGAGATTTATCCTTTTTTGTATGCTGATAAAATTATAAAGGCTTCTGTAGCTCTCTATTCTGCTTTCTTGCGTGGAAAAGTGCTTTCAGCACAACTGCTACGATAGGCCCTAAAATCAGCCCGAATACCCCGATGCACTTAAAGCCGAAATACATGGAGAACAGCGTCAGCAGGGGATGCAGCCCAATCTGCGTGCCGAGGATTTTCGGCTGTAGGATTTGCCGCGTTATTTGGATGATGCCATAAAGTGCCAGATAGCCGATGGCAAGGAAGGTATTTCCTCTGGTGAAGAAATAAATTGCGCCCGGCCAGAGGATGAACCCGCTGCCGAAGAAGGGCAGGGCATCAATAATGGCAATCAGGACACTCAGCAGCAGCGGATGAGGCGAATGCAGCACCAGCATCCCGATGAGAGTGACGATAAAAACAAAGCCCATCAGAATCAGCTGCGTTTTGAGATAGCCCAGGACAGAAGCCTTTAATTCCTGCTTTGTGGTATAGACGGAAAGCCCGAACAGCGGCGCAATATGAATCTCATACTGCCGGCGCAGCAGGTCTCTGTCCTTTGTGAAGAAATAAGCGGAAATCAGTGATACAAAAAACGCAATGAAAAAGCCGGAAACACCGCCAAGCTTGTCTGTTGCGCTGCCCTTGGGAACAAGGGAGAGCAGAAAGCCGGAGGAATCCGTTTGCAGGCTGGAGAAAAAGACCTGCAATGTCTTTGGCAGCCTCTGCGCGAGGGTATCAAACCGTGTCCAGAAATGTGCAAGCCCCGTTTCAAACAGGCTGATATATTGCGGCAGATTTTCGGAAAGCTCCTTTAGCTTGGCAATCAGCCCTGTGCCGCTCCAGAAGCCGAGCAGCCCCAACAGGGCAAACAGCAGCAGAATCCCGATGATGGCACTGATGCCACGGGGAATATGAAATTTCTGAAGACGGTCTGCCAGAGGGTTAAATAGCAGGCTCAACAGCCACCCGATGAGGAATGGCAGGAAAATCCGAAAAAGATAGCGAAAGAACAGACAGCAGCCAAGTACCGCCGCAAGCAGCAGGATAATATCATGAATGGCTTGTTTATTTTTTTCGTAAAATGTCCACATAAAGATACCCCCTTCAGAGAAGGAAAAAATTTTTCTTTTCTTCATTATTATAGCACAAAAAAAGAATAGGAATTTCATCTTTACCGTTTTTTAAAAGAATGTTAACTTTTTCGACAAAAAATTCATTTTTTGTGTAAGTTGATGGTTGCGTGTTTGTTTTATGTAGTGTACAATATCCATAATAAAAATGTATACAGTATAGAAAAAACGAGAGGCTACACCGTGAGAGAAATACGACTGAAGGCAAGAGCAAAAATCAATTTAACCTTGGATGTGACAGGCAAAAGGGAGGACGGCTATCATCTTCTGGAAACCATCATGCAGACGGTAGCACTGTATGACGGTATCTATATGAAGAAGCTGGAAAAGCCCGTAATCAAGCTGAAAACCAACCTGCCATGGCTGCCGACGGATGCGCGCAATCTGGCGTGGAAGGCGGCAAACCTGATGCGGGAGACCTTCGGCATAAAGGAGGGTGTGTTTATCGAGATTGATAAACGAATCCCCGTTGCGGCAGGGCTTGCCGGCGGCAGTACGGATTGTGCGGCTGTTCTGGTGGGCATGAACCGCCTGTTTGGTCTGGGGCTTTCTGAGGCACAGCTGGAGGAGGTGGCGGGCAGATTGGGTTCGGATATCCCTTACTGCATCCGTCGCGGCACAGTTTTGTGTGAGGGAGTCGGCGAGGTGATGACAAATGTCGCACATCCTTGTCCGGATTGCTATGTGGTATTGGCAAAGCTGCCCGTCAGCGTTTCCACAGCTTCTGTTTATAAGCAGCTGCGCTGGCAGGAAATCGAGCAGCACCCCGATACAAAGGCAATGCTCAAAGCCATGGAAGAGAAAGATGTGGCAAAGATGGGAAAGCTGCTTTCCAATGTTCTGGAAACCGTGACCATTGAGCTGCATCCAAGAATCGCAAAAATAAAAGCACGTTTGATGGAATTAGGGGCGGAGGGTGCCCTCATGAGCGGCAGCGGTCCAACGGTGTTTGCCCTGTTTACGGACAGAGCAAAGGCAAGAAAGGCGGCGGCTCTGGTGAAACGGGAGTTTGCCCTGAAGGATTGCTTGGCAACAAGAACCTATCGGGTACGAAGAGAGCTGAGAGGAGAACATAATAATGACCGAAACAAAATTCAACATCAATACAAATGAGTATTTACCGTTGCGAGATGTCGTATTTAACACACTGAGGGATGCGATTCTGACAGGCAAGCTGGTTCCCGGAGAAAGACTGATGGAAAATCAGCTGGCGGAAAAGCTTGGCGTAAGCCGTACTCCTGTCAGAGAGGCACTGCGCATGCTGGAGCTGGAAAATCTGGTAGAACTGGTACCCAGAAAGGGCGCGCAGGTGCTGGATATGACAGAAAAGGATATCGTAAATATTCTGGAAATCAGAAGCGCACTGGAAGGGCTTGCAACCTCTCTGGCTTGTAAGAAGATGACAAAGGAATGTTTGCAGCAGCTGAAAAATATGGAAGTGGATTTTGAACGCGCGGTTGCGGAAAATGATGTAGATCGTTTTGTGGATATTGACGAAGATTTCCATGATGTGATCTTTCAGGCAACAGAAAACGATAAGCTGATTCAGATGTTCCGAAACCTGAGAATCCAGCTGTATCGTTACAGAATGGCACAGGCGAAGAACGATAATTCCATGTCCACCATCGTGGCACACCACAGAAGTATTCTGCGTGCGCTGGAAAACCATGACAGCGAGGAAGGTGCAGCAGTGGCACAGGGTCATATCAAATACCAGACAGAATCCATTCTGCGTTTTATCAAAAATAAATAAGACAATATAAGCCTCCCCTGCGGAGGCTTTTTTGATGCAAACGCGCTTCTGAGAAAAGGCTTATCTTACAGTTTCGTTACAGAAAAACGGAAATTTTGCCTTTTGCTTGCAATCTTCCTGTGGATATCATAAAATAAAAGCATCAGTTGTCAGAATTTGAAGAAATAAGGGGGAAAACCCATGGCGGATACATTGTTCCCGAAACGGGAGGAGCGTGTGCCCTATGGCAGCGGAACACCTGCCAAACGGGACAGAAAAAATACAAAAGGCAAAAAAACAGGCAGAACGAACCGCAATAAGCCCACGGAAAAAAAGCGCGGCAAAAAGGACGGCAAAAAGCTGAACCGCAATGCACTTTATTTGATTGGGATTATAGTGATTTTATTCATCGTGTTTCTCTTTGTGCGCAAAAACGGCTCTGCGGTTTATATCGCGGATGAGCAGGTCGGGATTCTGGAAACCAGAAAGGTAACGGCGAAGGAGCTGACTGCCACACTGGAAAGTCAGCTGGAGGGCATTGTCGGCTCGAAGGTGCAGATTAACGAGAAAATCAAGGTAGAGGGTATCCATATCGGCTCCAAGGAGAAGAAGGATGTCTGCACGATGGAGCATTTGCTGCCGAAAATGCGCAGCAAGGTAACGTATAAGGTGGAAGCGGCGATTATTACAGTGGATAGTGAAAAGGTTGCCATCCTTGCAAATGAAAAAGCGGCGAATGCTGTGCTCAAGCAGGTGCAGACCGACCTTATGCCCAAGGAGGGCGTTGCGGAGGATGCGGAAATCAGCTGGCAGGAGGATGTTGAGGTTGTGAAGGAATTTGTGGATTCCACGCAGATTTTGGAGCAGGAGGATGCCGTGAAGGTATTGGAATCCACTACAGAGGCAACCCAGAGCTATACCGTTCAGTCCGGCGATGCGCCGTATCTGATTGCAAATGAATTTAAAACAACGGTGGAAAAGCTGAATCAGCTGAATGAAGGTGCAAATCTTACCGGTGGGATTCGTGTAGGGCAGGTTATCAATGTGCCGGTACAGAAGCCGAAGATTTCCGTAAAAACAGTGGAAACACAAGTACTGACGGCAGTGGAGCCAAAGACCTACCAAACCCAGTATGATGATACCAAGCCTTCGAACTATCAGAAGGTCATCCAGCAGGGCAAGGCAGGGCAGAAGAAAAGCACCATCCGCATTACGCGTATCAACGGCGAGGTGACGGAGGAAAAGGAAGTGGATAAGGAAATTATCCAGGAGGCTGTGCCCGAAATCATCGTCAAGGGAACACAATAAAAAAATAGCGAAAAAAAGAGGGTCGTTCCGTAGATTTCTGCTGCGGAACGGCTTTTTTGTGGTAATATATTGATATCGGAATTGTACTTATGAAAAAAAGGAGGGGGATTTCCTATGGGTATTTCTTTTTCTCTGAAAGGAGATTTTATCAAAAAGGACGAGGTTTTTGCACTGCAAAAGGAGGTGGAGCGCTGCCATTATGCGCTTCATGAAAAAACAGGCAAGGGCAATGACTTTTTAGGCTGGGTGGATTTGCCCGTAAATTACGATAAGGAAGAATTTGACCGCATCAAAAAGGCGGCGGCACGCATACAGGCGAACAGCGAGGTGCTGATTGTCATTGGTATCGGCGGCTCCTATCTGGGGGCGAGAACGGCGCTTGATTTCATCAAGACCCCGTTTTATAATGAACGAAAAAAAGACACCCCCGATATTTATTTCGTAGGGAATAACATCAGCTCTGCCTATCTGAATGATGTTCTGGCAATTCTGGGAGACAGGGATTTTTCCGTCAACGTCATTTCCAAATCCGGCACGACCACAGAGCCTGCGATTGCCTTCCGTATTTTCAAGCAGCTTCTGGAGAAAAAATACGGCAAGGCGGAAGCCGCAAAGCGTATTTTTGCTACAACCGACCGCGCAAAAGGCGCGCTGAAGGGTATGTGCGACAGAGAGGGCTACGAAACCTTTGTCATCCCCGATGATGTCGGCGGACGCTTTTCTGTGCTGACCCCTGTCGGGCTTTTGCCGATGGCAGCTGCCGGTGTGGAGCTTGATGCTGTGATGCAGGGCGCGGCGGATGCAAGAGAAAAATACAGTAACCCTGATTTAAGGGAAAATGACTGCTATCAGTATGCCGCACTGCGCCATTTGTTCTATCAGCAGGGCAAAACGGTTGAAATTCTGGCAAATTATGAGCCGCATCTGACCTCCTTCGGGGAATGGTTCAAGCAGCTGTTTGCCGAAAGCGAGGGGAAGGAGCATAAGGGCATTTTCCCTGTGGCGGCGAATTTCTCAACGGATTTGCACTCCATCGGGCAGTATATTCAGGATGGCCTCAGGTGCTTCTTTGAAACGGTGCTTTGGGTGAAAACGCCGAAATCTGCCGCAGTGGTGCCGTTTGATGCACAGGATGAGGATGGGCTGAATTTCCTTGCGGAAAAGGAAATTCATTTCGTCAACAGCAAGGCATTTGCAGGCACAATGCTCGCCCACATGGACGGCGGTGTGCCTAATCTGGTGATTGAACTGGATAAGATGGACGCTTATCATTTTGGCGCGTTGGTATATTTCTTTGAGAAGGCAGTCGGCATCAGCGGCTATCTTCTGGATGTAAACCCCTTTGACCAACCGGGGGTTGAGGCGTATAAGAAAAATATGTTTGCGCTTCTGGGAAAACCGGGCTACGAGGACAGAAAAGCCGAGCTGGAAGCAAGACTTTAAGACAAAAAAAGAACTTCTCAAAATAAAAATGAGAAGTTCTTTTTGATTGCCGAAAATGGTTAAAACAGCTGCGCCAGTAAAGCAGTGCAAAGCGCATCATCCAATTCGAGCAGGCTTTTTTTGCCGTCCGCGAAGGAAACGGAAATTTTATGATTGCCCTTGACCTCGCTTTCGATTTTGTGGGCGGCAACCATTTTTTTGTTGAGAATAATCATATTGCCGAGGTTGATGGATAAAACCACCTTGCCGCCGGAATGCATAATTTTGCCGCCGATATAGTCGCCTGCGATAACCTTATTTTTTGCGCCTAGGATACCCATGAAACTCCCTCCTTGATTTTTTCGTTTTTTTCTTACAAAATAGCATTTTTGGTGAAACTTGGCAAGCAAAAGCTTCGTCAAATATTGGATGCCAAGCGGTTTTGTTTACTTTTGCGGCACTTTCTAGTATAATCGAAGAAGAATAGAATGAAGAATAAGACTTTCCGAGGGGGAGAGGACACTATGGACAGAAAAATTCTGATTGTCGATGATGAGAAAAACATCGTCGATATCATTGCGTTTAACCTGAAAAAGGAGGGCTATACCGTCATCACGGCGGCAGATGGGGAGGAAGGCGTGCAGAAAGCCATGGAGGAAAATCCGGATCTGATTCTGCTGGATATCATGATGCCGAAGATGGATGGCTACGAAGTCTGCAAAAAAATCAGAGAAAAGAAAAATACCCCGATTATCATGCTGACGGCAAGAGCCGAGGAGCTGGATAAGGTGCTGGGGCTGGAGCTGGGAGCGGATGATTATGTGACCAAGCCCTTTGGTGTCAGAGAGCTGATGGCAAGGGTGAAGGCAAACCTCAGAAAATCCGTTGTGCGCGAGGAGGCTCCCGAACAGGCACCTGCCGGTAAGGGAAATTTTGGCAAGCTGGATATCAACCCCGATCGGTATGAGGTGCGGAAGGATGGGCGGATTATTGATCTGACCGTCAGAGAATTTGAGCTTCTGAAATACCTTTCCGCGCAGAAGGGGCAGGTTTTTTCCAGAGAAACGCTTCTGGAGAAGGTCTGGGGCTATGAATATTTCGGCGATGTGCGGACAGTGGATGTCACCATTCGCCGTTTGCGTGAAAAAATCGAGGATGACCCCGGCAAGCCGGTTTATATCCTCACAAAAAGAGGCGTAGGGTATTATTTTGACTGCTGAGAAAAGCGAGGGAGAAGCTTTTGCGAATGCGAAGTATTAAATGGAAGTTAATTATCATGTATTTGGGGCTGGTGCTGATTGTGATGATTGTCAGCGGCACCTATATCCTGCTCAGCCTGCGAAATATCGAGATTGATAAATCCAGACAGGAGCTGGCAACCTATGCGGAGAGAATCAATGAACAGGTGATTGAGGGCGGCAAGGATGAGGAATTTCAGGAGAAGCTCTTAAAAACCGTATCAAATGCCGTCGGCATACAGGGCAATATTCTCAATACGGATGGGGAAACGATTGCCTCCACCACCGTAACGGAGGCACCCTATCCGGTTTATACGGATCAGGCGATTATTGCGGCAATGAACGGCATGACCTCCTTTTCCACACAGAAAAAAAGCACCGATTCCTTCGGGCTTTTGCGTGAATGGATGAGCTATGCCACACCTGTGCAGACGAGCGGGACAACCCCCTCCTATATCATCTATACCAGATTGGACGCAAGCGATATGCAGACCAGTCTGGATAAAACCACGCAGACGATTGTTGCGGCGGTTATGATTGCGCTGTTTCTGGCAGCAGTGATGGGCTATGTTTTTGCACAGACACTGACGGGCCCGATTCTTGCGCTGACAACGGGCGCGAAAAATCTGGCAGAAGGGAATATGGATCAGAGCCTAACGGTGCGCAGCAATGATGAAATCGGTCAGCTGACAAGCAGCTTTAACAACATGGCGGCGGAGCTTTCCAAGAATATGTCAGAAATTTCAAGAGAGAAAAATCGTCTGGAAATTCTCCTGCATAACATGAGTGACGGCGTGATTTCCTTCAGTAAGGACGGCGAACTGATGCTTGCCAATACGGCGGCAGAGGGAATGCTTGGTCTGGAAAAAATCGAAATGAATTTTACGGAATTTATCCGTGCGTATGATATCAGCTCCTCCGTTTATCTGGATATGGGGAATGAGCCCTCTAAAAAGGTTATTTTCCCTGTCGGCAAGCAGTTTATCAATGCGAATTTCTCTCCTTATTACGATAAAAGGGGCGAGGTTGAAGGCGTGGTTGTTGTTTTGCAGGATATCACAGAGCAGAAAAAGCTGGACGATATGCGAAAGGAATTTGTGGCGAATGTGTCGCATGAGCTGCGAACACCACTGACAACCGTCAAAAGCTATACGGAAACCCTTCTGGACGGTGCTATGGAGGATGCGGAGATTGCGCAGGAGTTCCTTGGCATCATTAACAGCGAAGCAGACCGTATGGCATTTCTGGTGCGTGATTTGCTGCAGCTGACGCGTTTTGATAATAAGCAGGTGCGTCTGGATATTACGAAAATCGAAATGAACGAATTCCTCAGCATGACTGTCCGCCAGAATAAAATCCATGCGGAAGCCAAGCATCAGACGCTGACCTTTGAGCCGTATGAGCATGAGGTGGTTGTTTTGGTGACAGAGACCGCGTGGGGCAGGTGGTGAATAATATTGTGACCAATGCCATCAAGTACAGCTTAGAGCAGGCGAGCATCCGCATTTTCATTACGGAGGAGGAGCAGTTCTATAAGATTCATGTGAAGGATACGGGCATGGGCATCACAAGAGAGGATTTACCCCGTATTTTTGAGCGCTTCTATCGTGTGGATAAGGCGCGCAGCCGTGCCATGGGCGGCACAGGACTGGGGCTTGCCATTGCGAAGGAAATTATGGAAAGCCACGGCGGTAAGCTGACGGCAGAAAGCGAATATGGCAAGGGAACAACGATGATTATGTGGTTCCCGAAGGAACGCCCGATTCTGGAATATGAAAGGGAGGAACAGAAGGCATAATATTACGCCGAAATACAGACGAAAACAGCACCTCAGACAAATGGCTTAACCGCGGCGCGCTTGTCTGAGCAGATTGTTATAGAACTGTAAGGGCGTTGTAACATAATTGTAATCTTCGTGCGATATAATCATAGTAGACAAAAAGCAGAAATTTCCATACAATAGAATGGAACGGCTTTTTCGAATATGACGAGATTGCAGAGGAGGTGACAGGAATGAAAGCATATAGAAAAAAACTCATTGGTTTGGCTTTGGCGGCAGTGTTTTCTTTTTCTCCTGTCAGTGTATTTGCTTCCTCGGTGAATATTACAAGCGGGCTGCAAATCGGCGGCGATGAGGTGGAGTGTACCTTTGACAGCAGCCGAATCCTCTATGGGGAAGCGAAGCCCGGCACGGATATTACTTTTACGGTATCCAAAATGGATCGTTTCGGCAATATGGTCGAAACCCACAGAGAAACCGTAACTGTCGGCTCTATGGGGCTGTTCAGCGAAACCCTGCCCCTGAGCAGAGGGAATAACTATATTTCCTTTGCCGCAGAAGGAGAAGCCAAGACCACAACGGTCATCAAGCAGGTGCCCCAACAGGTAAAAAGCCAGCTGCAGCGGATGATTGCGTTGCCCGGCATGGGTGCGAAAAAATAAAAAATCAGATAAAAATAAATTGAATAGAAAAAGCGGTGAGATCAAATGAAAGTATACAGGATTACAAATTTTATCATTGTTGCTTTGGTCATAACTGCGATTTATCAGACAGGAGAGTTATGGCTGGAAGGAACAAGCGGCCATAACTTTTTTTATGCCCTGGCGAAGCAGCTGAGCTTCGGCAAGGAGGAGGCGGACGGGGATGTCCTTCTTGCTACCCGTTATGCGGTTGGGGAGGGCGAAGGCATATTTTCGGTCTATTATCCAGATAATGTGGGGAATAGTACGCTTCTGGAAACGGCAAATAAGACTCTGGGGGAGATTCTGTCCCAAAGCGGCGCATCCCCGCAGAAAACAACCGCCGACTGGAAAAAAATTTTGGCGGCGCGTTGTATTGTCATGCAGTATGATTTTATGATTGCTTCGGAGGAATATCTGGAAAATTATAAGGATCTGAAAACAGACCAGAAGCTGGAGCAGTTCGATTATATCACGATTGTGCCTGCCAGAAGGAGCGGCGAGGAAAGCTACGCCTATTTTGTCAATTCCGATACGAATGAATGTGTTGCGTTTCATTGCGAGGGCGGCGGCGCGTCTGTCGCACTCTATGATTCTCTGATGGCGGATAACGGCGATATGCGCTATATCTCTACAGGACAGCGCACCAGTGCATCGGTGCTGTGGCGCAATATGTTTTTGCCCCAGTGGGCATATCTGCCTTATGAATATCCTGCTTTGGAGCAGGAGTTCGCCTTTGAAAAGGATGGCGAGCCGAGCCGTGCCGCATTGGAAAATACGGTGAAAAATTTCTTCCGCAATTTCTCTGTGGACTGGAGCGAGCGTGACGAGGACGGCACCTATACCTTCAGTGACAGCGAAACGGTTGTCAAATACTATCCGGATGTGCGGATTCTGGAGTATTACAGCTATGAAAACTACGCCGGCAATGACAGAACAGGCTTGCTTGAGGGCTATCAGATTTGCTGTAATTTCCTGAAAAATGATGATTCCCTGCAAACGGATATTTATCTGGCGGATATCGAGCGCACCATCAATAATGAGGTTGTGTATTATTTTGATTATGCAGTGGATAATCTGCCGGTGAATCTTTCGCAGAATGTGAAGGATCGTATCGGTGCATCCCATGCCATTGAGGTAACGCTGCGAAATCAGGCGGTCAAGGAATACCGCCGCTATGCGGTCAATTTCAGCGAAGCCGCAGAGAAAAATCAGAAGATTAACGTTCAGTTCATCGATGCACTGGATGATGCAAATAAGACCTATAAGGCCGTTGTCGAGGATAAGGATATCACCGATGTTAAGAATATTGCATTGGGCTATCATGTGGATTTGACGGGCGATATCCGCCTGAAATGGTTCGTTACCCTCTATGAGTATACCTTCGTGGTGGATACGGAGCAGGAAAAGGATTTAACGGGCGTAACGGCAGGAGAATAAGCAACAGAGGAAAATAGATAGAAAAAATGCAGAAGAAAGGAGGAAGGGCATGGAATGGAGCAATGCAAAAAAGTTTGTGATTGTTTTGCTGGTACTGCTGAATGTACTTCTCGCAGGGCTGAATTATAAACAGAATCGGGAAAACACCATGACGGCGACACAGGAACGCTCCATCTTTGAGGTGCTTTCGCGAAACGGCATCACCATGTATACCGACCTTCTGACGGAGCATCCACCCATGTCCCGTCTGGCGGTGGAGTTGCCCTCCTATAATAAGGAAACGCTGGAGCGTCTGTTTTTCGGCAGTGCGCGCACAACCGTTTCTACAAAGGGCGGCGAAACGGTCTATCAGGGGAAACAGAGCAGCCTGACCATGAGTGGTGCGCGCGGTGTCTGGGAAACGAAAGCCGTAAAAAGCGGCAAGGGCGAGATGACCAAGACAGAAGCCCTCAGAGAAGCGCAGAAATTTATTGATAATACAGAGCATTTCTTCGGCAGCTATGGCGATGCCATTATTGCGGAGGAGAGCGAGGGCTTTCGGGTGAATTTCTTCGGACAGTATAAACGGGAGAAGGTTTTTGCGAATTATTTCTCCTTTTTCGTCACAGCCGATGGAATTCAGAAAATCACCTTCAATTATTACCCTGTACGCGGCTATACGGGCGAAAAGCAGGATTTAAGCTATGCGGATGAAGCATTGCTTGCCTTCATGCGCGAATGGAAAAAGGGCGAGCATGCGGAGGAAGCAACCATTGACCGCATGGAGCTTGGCTATGCGCGGATGGAAAGCAATACCGCGGCGGATGGCGTTGCCTCGATCAATCTGGAGCCATGCTACCGCATTTATCTGATGGATGAGGAAAAGCCGTATCTCATCAATGCGTATACCTGTCAGATTTTAAATCAGTAAAACGAAAGGCAGTGAACCAACCCAAACGGGACGTTCACTGCCTTATTTTATTTTTTCTGCATTTCCTTCAGTGCCTTTTCATACAGGTCATAATGCGCCGTCAGGTCTGCATCACCGTAGTAATATCTCAGTTCCAGAAGCGTCTGCCCCGAAACCAGATATAGCTTTGTATGATTTTTACCCTTTGCCAGAAGGGCGTAATCAAACGGTGTATCCTCCAAAGGCGTAGCTTCATAGGCTTCATAAGCTTTCCCCAGATATTCCTTAATATATTCCTTCGGGGAAAGGAAGGGCGCAAGCCTGCGATATTCCACCCAAAGCACCGATTCATACGGTCTGCCTGTAGCATCTGTTTTGTCCGAAATCCGCCCTGCCTGATTATAGGCAAGGTCAACAGGGGAGCCGAAGGTCGGATAGGAGCTTACCAGATTTGCTTCCCGTTCCCACCATTCTATCTCGGTACCGTCATTCCGCTGGTAATAGCTGTCTACGGCGTAAAAATCGGGGTCGTTTTCCAGTTCCGCCAGAGAAATCATCGGCAGGGGCTGCTTCACCTCTGCAATCGGTCGGTCGGAAAAAGAGAATACATTGGGTAAAAACGGCAGGAAGACGGATGCAATCATCCCTGCAACGCAGACATAATACAGCCAATGCTTCCACCGCAGATGGGTTGCCTGCCAATTGGTCGGCTGATGGTGTGGTTCGCCTGCCGCAAGAGAGCTTTGCAGCTTGATGGCACCGCGGATACGCTGCCCGGAAAATATGGCAAGGAACAGAAAAATAGGGTTGCAAACGGGACTGGTTGAGCCTGTTACCCAGTCATAGGCGGTCTGATACCGTATGATATAAATAAAACCTGCAATCAGCAGAACATCAATCAGAAGCTCTGCATATTTGTTGTTGAGAGGTTTGTTTCCTTTCAGATGATCGGGGTAATATGCGCCTTCCTCTTCCGGTGTAGCGAAATAATCCGCCGTTCCTTCCTCTGCGGCATAGACATAGAATCGGTTCAATCCGCAGACAAAGTTCCACCCCTTTTCCTTATGCTGTGCGTTTCGTTCCTCCGCCTTGCTTTCATCCAGAGCAGGGAAAATAGCATCCTGCTTCGGCTCCATGCGGAAAAGCAGACGCTTTTTCTCACCCTCTGTGAAGGTCGCATAGAGGGCATTTGTGCTGTGTAGATGCAGACCCTCAGCGGAAAGGTCGGAAAACCAGCTTTCCAGTGCGTCAATTTCGTAAGGCTCTGCGGGGAGCAGCTTTCTCTTGCATTTCGTCATAGAATGTCCTCCTCTCGGCTTTTTCGGTTATTCCTGTATGGTGTAGTCCTGCTCTAATAGGGGGAGAAAGGCGCTCAGAGAATCGACCAGTCTGTTCTCGCCGCGGTAGCGCACAATCAGAAGGCGGTTGCCCTTGCGGAGTGTCAGCATCTGGCGGTGCATCTCGCTTGCTTCCTGATAAAAATACCCCTCGTCAAAGGAATCGGAGGAAAGCACCAACGCCTGCTCTGCTGTTGAGGGAAGGAAGGCATCGGGGAATGTGCCGTTTGCCCCTAAGGTCAGAAACGCCTGCTCCGTCAGGAAGGAAGGCTGCACCTCTAAAAGCGTGGTTGTCATCCAGGAGAAATCCCCCTGCGCGGTGGTCTGCAAAAGCAGGGGTGCAAAAAAGGTCGGCTCTGCATGGATGTGCGTTTCTATGTTACTGTTGTCCCCCGAAACCTCTTCCAAAGGCACATATGGCAGGGGAGAAACCGAAGCAGAAGGTCGCTCTGTCGGTTCGCCTTTCGTAGAAATTGAAAAAATCTCAAACACAAGCACGAGAATCACCACCGCGTTGGCGGCAGTGGAAACCAGATTGCTGATTTTGCTGAGTTCCAGCTTTCGGGTGTAATCCTTTTCATGCTCCAAGGGAATTCCCTGCTCCAGTTCCGTTTTCAGCTTTTTCAATAGCCGCAGCTCATAAAAATTATAAATGGCAAGGCAGAAAAAGAGAATCGGCATCAGAAGATCCGAAAACCAAGCGTGGTCTATGATATGCTGTCCTAAATCGCGCCACCCAAGCAGCCCCATACCAATGAAAAGCAGCGTAAAGAGTATCACGCCTGCAAGGTAGAGATACCGCTCCTCACGATAAAGCGCGTCAATATTTTTCTTCTGCACTTCAGGGTCGGTATAAGGCTCCTCGGGATGTTCTGTGAGGTTCGCCAGAAGGTAGCCCTTGCAGCGGTAGCCGCAGAGATATTCCCAGCCAAGCTGACGGTATGCCTCTTTCTGTTTTTCGCTTGGCGTATCATTATAAAAATCCGGAATGGCAATGCGGAAAATGCGCTTCTGCGGTTCATCTTGCCGAAATTTTACCCTGTCCCCCCGAAAGGCAACGGGAATCCATCCGTCCTCCGCCATGTCAGACAGCCATGTTTCCATTGCCGCAAAATCGAAGGTTGTTGCAGGTGTCAGCTTTCGTTTATATTTCATGCGTTTGCCCCCTTTTATCGAAAAATCTCCTTTTTTCCAGTATAGCAAAGGCGAAAAACGGATGTCAACAAGACGCGAATATTGTAAGAAAGTCTTAAGAATTGCAAAGAAAAAAAGAGTATCCTCTAAGCGAAAGATACTCTTTTCGGTGGTTATTTTTCTTGGCACTCCTTGCAGATGCCATAAAAAATGAGCTGTTCACATTCCACTGCAAATTCCAAATCCGGCACAAGCTTTTTTGCAACCTCTGTCAATGCGTCCATGTGCAAATCATCCACTCTGCCGCAGATACGGCAAACCGTATGCGGATGACACCGCACCACAGCATCATAACGGGAGCTTGACTCGCCCACGTTCAATTCCTGCACCAGACCAAGCTGCTTGAAAAAATCAAGCGTTTTATAGACCGTAGCAAGGCTCATGGTGGGGTTGGTCGGCTCCAGTGTTTTATAAATCATTTCCGCATTCGGATGCGCGGTGGTACCCAAAAGCATATTATAAACGGCAATACGCTGTGGGGTGACCTTCAGCCCTTTTTCTCGCAAAAGCTGCGCAGTTTCCTTCATACAAATACACCCCTTTTATAAATGATAACTATTGTTATTTAATAATAATACGGGTTCTTATTTATGTCAATAGAAAATATACCAAAATACAAGGAGTTCTGCAAATTTCCGCCGAAACCCGAGAGTTGTTTTTTGCAAACGGGTATGCTATGCTAATCTGCAGAAGAAAGGAATGATTTTTTATGCACATTGTTTTGTTGGAGCCGGAAATTCCCCAGAACGCAGGCAATATCGCGCGTACCTGCGCAGTGACAAATTCTGTCCTGCATCTGATTAAGCCTCTGGGCTTTTCTGTTGAGGATAAGTATCTCAAGCGCGCAGGTCTGGATTACTGGAAGCTTCTGGATATCCGCTATTATGAAAATTTCGAGGACTTCTGCGAAAGGAATCCCAATGCGAAAATCTGGATGGCATCCACAAAGGCGCGTCATGTTTATGCCGATGTGACCTACGGCGAAAATGATTATATCATGTTTGGGAAGGAAAGTGCCGGCATCCCCGAAGAAATCCTCATGGCACATGAAGCGAATACCATTCGCATCCCTATGCTCGAAGCGGCAAGAAGCCTGAATCTTTCCAATTCCGTTGCCATTATTATTTATGAGGCCATGCGTCAGCAGGGCTTCCCCGGCATGCTGATGGAAGGGCAGCTGCACCACCATAAATGGTAAGAATGAAAAAACGACCCGAAATTTTTTCGAGTCGCTTTTTTTTATTCGCCTTTTTCTGTTTCTTCTTGCATTTCTTCTATCGGCATATCCTCCATCGGCATTGCATCCGTTGGCATTTCCTCCGCAGGGGGCGCAGGAGGTTCGGTTGCAGGGAATGCGACAAATGCCTTGAACAAATCGCCTTCGATTTCCAGAGAGAAGGTCCCTTTTTGCAAGCCGACAAGAGATTGTG
>ERZ1026780.820-NODE-820-length-22666-cov-7.181328_pt1 | contig 22666 bp, 21 predicted proteins | sample MGYA00380126_ERZ1026780 | MGnify/ENA primary metagenome ERZ1026780 (study PRJEB33269, sample SAMEA4719762) | human gut metagenome | biome: human-associated habitat; feature: organic feature; material: feces | place: Cameroon | collected 2013-10 ... | reverse complement strand
GACCCCCAGCACGCATGGAGCGACGGCGCACAGTGCCTGACCCCGGACGCCTTTGCACAGGCCATGGCAAAGTGCCGTCAGGTGGCTTGGGCCATCGGCCGGGAACTGTAAACCGTTTACCCCCTCAGGCGCTGAAGCGCTGCCCGGGGGAAATTGCAAAAGGATAACACCGCTATGCTAGTAACCATCAGACCTGCCCCCGGCGGCATCGGGGGCGTGATCGCCGCGCCGCCCAGCAAAAGCATGGCGCACCGCGCCGTACTGTGCGCCGCGCTGGCTGTGGGGCGCTCCCACATCACCCATCTGGAATTCAGCAAGGACATCTCCGCCACCCTGTCCGCCGCCGCGCAGCTGTGCGCCGCCGTGGACACCGGCGCGGACGATGCCACTGTGCAAGGGCTTGGGCATTTTCTGCCCCTGACCGCCCCGGTGGACTGCTGCGAAAGCGGCAGCACCCTGCGGTTTTTGCTCCCCATCGCCAGCCTGACCGGCCAGCCGGTCACCTTTACCGGGCGCGGGCGGCTGATGGAGCGCCCGCAATCCGTATACGAAACGTTATATCGCGAGCAGAATCTACGGTTTGAGCAGTTCTCTGCCGGGCTGACCGTGGAGGGCGCACTGACCCCCGGGGACTACCGGCTGGCGGGCAACGTGTCCAGCCAGTTCATCAGCGGGCTGCTGTTCGCGCTGCCGTTGCTGCCCGGGGACAGCACCCTGCACCTCATCCCGCCGGTGGAGAGCCGCAGCTACATCGATATGACCCGTGCCGTACAGGCCGCCTTTGGGGTGCACAGCCGCTGGCTGGACGAAACCACCCTGCTGCTGCCGGGCGGGCAGCAGTACCGCCCCTGCGACTACAACGTGGAGGGCGATTACAGTCAGGCCGCTTTCCCGGCAGTGCTGGGCGCGGTGTGCGGCGGGGTGACCATCACCGGCCTTGCGCCGGACACTTTGCAGGGCGATGCCGCCATTCTGGACATTCTGCGCCGGTGCGGCGCGGTGTTCACCCGCGAAGGCGACAGCGTCACCTTTGCAAAAGTGCCCCTGCATGGGGTGGACATCGACCTTGCGGACTGCCCTGACCTTGGCCCCGTGCTGATGGTGCTGGGCCTGCTGTGCGAGGGCACCACCGTCATCCGCAACGCCCAGCGGCTGCGCCTGAAAGAGAGCGACCGCATCGCGGCTATGGAAGCCGAGCTGCGCGCCTGCGGCGGCGTGCTGGAAAGCGACGGCGGCACCATCACGGTGCACGGCTGCGCGGAGCGTCTGCACGCCCCTGCCGCGCCCCTGCACGGCCACAACGACCACCGGGTGGTCATGAGCCTTGCGGTGCTGGCCGCAGCCGCCGGGCTGCCCCTGACCGTGGACGATGCCGAAGCCATCCAGAAGAGCTGGCCCGGCTTTTTTGCAGATGCAGCGCCGCTTGGCGTGGAGGTAGAAGATGCTTGATAAAACAAAACGTTATCTCGTAGTGGGTCTGGGTCTGCTGGGCGGCAAGTACGCGCTGGAGCTGACCCGCGCCGGCTTCCATGTGGACGGCATCAACCGCAGCGAGGGACACTTGCAGTACGCGCTGGAGCACGGCTATATCGCCGGCGGCAAGACCCATGATTTTGAGGACCTTGTCCGGCAGGCCGACCACATTATTTTTGGCCTGTACCCCACCGCGCTGCTGGACTGGTTCCGAACCTACGGCCACCTGCTCAAGCCCGGGTGCATCTTTACGGATGTTTCCGGCGTCAAGACCGGCCTTGTGGAGCCAATACAGGCGCTATGCCCGGCGGGGGTGGAGTTCATTGCCAGCCACCCCATGGCAGGCCGCGAGACTTCCAGCGTGGAGCACGCCGCCGAGGTGAATTTTGCCCCGGCAAACTTCATCATCACCCCCACCGAGAAGAACACCCCGGCGGGCATCCAGTGGGCAAAGGAACTGGCCGAGGTGCTGGGCTTCAAGCACATCTGCACCCTGACCGTGCAGGAACACGACCGGATGATCGGCTATGTCAGCCAGCTGTGCCACGCCATTGCCGTAAGCCTGATGTGCGCCAACGACAACACCTCGCTGTGCGAGTACACCGGCGACTCCTTCCGCGATCTGACCCGCATTGCACGCATCAACGATAAAATGTGGGCAGAGCTGTTTTTGTGGAACAAGCAGAACCTGATCAGCGAGATCGACCAGTTCGACTCTGCTTTGCAGGAAATGCGCGCCGCCCTTGTGGCAGACGACCGGGACAAGCTGGAAGAAATGTTCCGCCTTTCCACCCAGCGCCGCGCCGCCTTTGACAAAAAGCTGCCGGAATAAACCGTGACGGAGGTATTGCCCCATGCCCAAGCAGGAAGGACAGAAATCCAAGCTGGTAACGCTGCTGCGCATCCTTGAGCAGCGCACCGACGAGAACCACCGCCTGAACGTGCCCCAGCTGGTGCAGCTGCTGGAAAATCAGGGCATTCTGGCCGAGCGCAAGAGCATTTACAGCGATATCGACACCCTGCGCAGTCTGGGCTACGACATCCAGCTGCAGCGCGGGCGCGGCGGCGGGTACTGGATGGCCAGCCGTGCATTCGAGCTTTCGGAGCTGAAGCTGCTGGTGGATGCGGTACAGTCCAGCAGCGTCATCTCGGCGCGCACCAGCAAGCGCATCATCCACAAGCTGGAAGCCCTCTGCTCCGACTACGAGGGCACCCAATTGCAGCGTCAGGTGTATGTGGACGGACGTCCCAAGACCGACAGCCAGACCCTTTTGTACAGCATCGACGCGCTGCACACCGCCATCAACCGGGGGTGTCTGGTGCAGTTCCGCTACAAGGGCAGCAGCGCCGTGCGCACCGTAAGCCCATGGCAGCTGGCGTGGGAAAACGGCTGTTATTACCTCATCGCCTATCAGGACGAAAAAGCGCCCCCGGTGCGCCACTACCGGGTGGACCGAATGGCCGGGGTGCTGGTGCTGGACGAGCCGCGCCGGGGCAAGGAGTTCTTCCGCACCTTCGACCTGCCCGCCTACCTGCGCAAGCACTTCAATATGTTTGGCGGCACCGAGTACCGGGTCACCCTGCGGTGCGCTGCCGACCTTGAGCCAGTCATGCGGGAGCGCTTTGGCCGCGAGCCGGTGTTCTGCCCGGAGGACGCGGAGCACTTCCACTTTGACGTGCCCATCTGCGTCAGCCAGCAGTTTTTCGGCTGGGTATGCGGCTTTGGCGGCAAGGTAGAGGTCACCGCCCCCGCCGCCGTCCGCACCCAGCTGCACGAGATGGTGCAGAGCCTTGCGGAGCAGCATGGGTAAAACGATTTAAAATGGCTTCCGCTAACGGGTTGCGGCACCCAGCATCCGCTTCGTGCCTTGGGCGGCACTTGCGTCTTGCTGGCCGCTGCCCCAACAACTCCTCCCTGTTTCCGCCGCTGGCGGCGGTCGTCGTCGTTGCACTCTAGCCATCTTCAGCGGAAATATTATTTTTAATTTCGGGGTTCAGGAAAGTCTGCGGACTTTCCTGAACCCCTTTTTCACGGGAGGGGTTCTCCGCCGCGCGAATGTTTCCGCAGGAAACCAGCGCGGCAGCTGCCGTTTTCCTCCACGACCCCACCTGTGAAAATGGAACCCCGGAGCGTCCGCAGACGCTCCGGGGTTCCGAAATTATAAATGATTCTTCCGCTGATCATGCGCAAAGCGAACGCGGAGCGCATTCTAAATCGTCCCGGCGCAAGAGCGCCTTATTCCTCAAATTCCAGATCGCTGGGCTGGATGAGGTCAAGGGGAGCGGCGGGCTCGGCGATAAGGCGGCGGCTCTGGTTGAAGATGGCCTTTTCCAGCGTGTTGCGCGCCAGACGGCCATTGCCGGCGGTGCGGCTGTCCAGCGCCTGACGGCGCTTGTAGTAGCCCAGCAGCGGGAAGGTGCAGCCCTCGGCAAGGCGGTAGCCCTTGCCCTTTGCCAGCACGGCGGTGATGTCCAGCAGCTCGTCTGCGGTGTAGTCCGGGAACTCGATCTTGTTGGGGAAGCGGCTGGCAAGGCCGCTGTTGGCGGTGAGGAACACCTCCATCTCCTTGGTGTAGCCCGCAAGGATGACCACCAGCTCGTCCCGGTGATCTTCCATGCCCTTTACAAGGGTGTCGATGGCTTCCAGCCCGAAGCTGTCCTGCTCGCCGCGGTACAGGCTGTATGCCTCGTCAATGAACAAAACGCCCCCCAGCGCACTCTCGATAACGCTGTTGGTCAGCGGGGCGGTGTGGCCGGTGTAGCGCCCCACAAGGTCGGCGCGGGTCACCTCCACCAGCTGCCCGCCCTTGAGCGCGCCGATGGCCTTGAGGTACTTTGCCACCAGCCGGGCAATGGTGGTCTTGCCGGTGCCGGGGTTGCCGGTAAAGATCATGTGCATGGACAAGCTTGCGGTCTTGAAGCCCGCCGCCGCGCGGCGCTGCTGCACCTGTAAATTGTCTGCCAGACCGAACACATACTCCTTGACCGGGGCAAGCCCTACCAGCGCATCCAGCTCGGCGCGGATCTGCTCCACTGCGCCGGTGTAGGCCGCCGGAAGCAGGCTGAACAGGTCTGCCGGGGCGGCACCGTTCAGCGCAAATTGCAGCCCCTCGGGCGCGGCGGTCAGCGCCACCGTGCCGGACAGCTTTGTGTCGGTCTGCAAACAATACTCGCTCAGAGCGCGGAAGATGCACTCACAGCAGTCTGCCAGCCCCTCTGCGCCCTTTTCCTTGGAGCACTGCGCTGCCACATAGTCCCGCACCTCTGCCCCGGCGGCGAGGGTCAGCCCCAGACGGCTGTTCACCCGCTGCGCCAGCGCGTTCAGCTGCTGCGCCGCCAGCGCCGCCAGCGCTTCCGGGGTAAAGGGGGCAGTCTGGCACACATCCCCTACCGCCGCCACAAAGGACGCGCCGAACTTATCTGCCAGCGCCTCCCGTCCCTTGCCGGAGAAGAAGATCAGGTACTTGCCGCAGGGGTCGATGCGGCTCACTGCACCGGGGGCAAGCGCCGTACCGGCTTCCACCAGAATGCCCTCCTTGTTGACCAGATACCGGCTGGACAAAGGCGCACTGCCCTTGACCGCGAGGTCGGAGAGGATGCGCAGAAAGCCGGGGTGGCAGCTCTCGTAATGCTCGAACACCACGATCTCGCCCGGGGCGTGCAGGGCGGCATAAAGGTCCTGCAAAAACAGCTTTTCCGCGCCGGGGTCGGGGTAGAGCGCAAGGTCCATCACGGCCATCCGGTCGCTCTGCAACAGCCCCCGCGCCGCCATGATGCGGGCGGTCTCGGCCAGCGCAAAGTGCCGCCCCGTGCCCGGTGCACCCCACAGCAGGATCACGCTGCGGGCGGCTGCGCCCTCGGTGCCCAGCACAAAGGGGCGGCGCATGGCCCGCACCACGCTGTCCACAAAGGCATCCTGCCCGAGAACAGTCTTTTTCACCTCGGCGGCAAGGCCTTCAAAGCTGCCCAGCTGCTCCGGTTTTGTGTCTGCCGTGCCCTTGGCAAGCAGACCGTCCGCTTCCATATCTCGCAGCATCCGGCGGCTGTCCTCCAGCGCCGTCTGCACCCCGGCATCCTGCGCTTTCAGCCGGGCGTTCTGCTGCTTGAGCATTTCGTCCAGCTGCTTTTGCTGTTCCAGCAGCGCCGCGTTCAGGTCCGGCAGGCCGCTGCCCGCCGGTTTTTCGGGCTGCGGCTTTTCCGGCTGCGGCTGTGCGCCGCCGAACTTCAGCTTGCCGCCCGCGCCGAACACGCCGTTCATCAAGCTTTCCCAATCATCGGTATATGCCATGGTGCTGCCCTCCATCGGTGTTTTTTCTTCCAGTATAGTGAACTGTGCGGCATTTTGCAAGCACAAAAAAGCTCCCCCTTTCGGGGGAGCTGATATCCGCGTCTGTGCGGGGATTCTGCTGTTTTCTCAGCCCTTGCAGCCCTGCTCTTCCCAGTCGCCGAAATCGTTGGCATCGGCGATCTTGGTAGCATCGAACTTGCCGCTCTCGTCCTTGGGGGCAACGGCAGGGCCGGCCTCTACGGGGTTGGCGTTCGGGGCTTCGGGGTCGTACACCGGGCGCTCTTCGGCGGTCTCCGGCTGGGTCTGGGGTGCGTCCTCGGCAGGGGCTTCCTCGGCGGGTGCCTCCGGTGCTGCTTCTGTGGCGGCATCGGCAGCCTTTGCTTCTTCCTTAGCTTCGGCTTCCGCGTAGGCTTCGGCGGTCTTTTCGGCCTCCTCGGCGTCCTGCTCGGCTTCCTCCGGGAACTCGACCTCCTCCACATGGAGCGGGTCTTTCTGGTTCAGGATCTTGTCCAGCACCACGATGGCAGCGCCGGTGACGGCCACGGCAGCAGCCGTGCCAAGAATACGGAACAGAGTTTTCATACCAGAACCTCCTTGTAATATAGAAACGTTAAGAGAACGTTACGACCTCTTCAAGGGGCTTTTCGGCGGGCTCTACCGACACGGCGGTCAGCACCGGGCCCTTGCCCCGGTAGATGTTGTGGAACTTGTACCCCACCTTGGCGGTCACCCGCACCCAAGCGCGCTGTTCCAGCGCCTTGTAGCCATCGTAGCTGCACGGGAAGCCCACGAACTGGATGTCCTGCACGCAGCAGGTCATGGCAAAGCGGCCGGGCACAAAGCTGTTTTTACCGGCGCGGTTGGTCTGGCAGACCTGTGCCAGAAAGCGCACCGTCTTGCCGGTGTACTTCTGGGGCTCGTCCTGACAATCCATGTACCAGATGCCGAAATCGTCATCCGGGATGTCGATGGGGTCGGCGTTGATATCAAAGGGCAGCGGGTCGGGGATATCGTCGTAGGCTACGCTGCCGTCCTTGAACTCGTAGGCGATATCGCACTTGCGGGAAGCCTGCCGCACCAGCTTGTGCAGCTCCTGCCGGGCGTCATCGTTGTTCACGGCTTCGGCGCGGTTGAACACGATCAGCTCACTGCGGGCGATCTTGTCCAGCATCAGGCTGCGCATGGAGTTGTCGCGGGCGTAGGTCAGGGCGGTGGTGCCGTCAGCGGTGGCGATGCACTGGTACACCAGCCAGTTCTCGGGCAGTGCCTCGGCCAAGTCCTGCAGCAGCCACATGCCGTTGTACTCGATGACCACGCGGCCTGCGTCCGCTTCCTTGCCCAGCTTTGCAAGGTTCTGGGGGTTCAGCTCGGACTTATCTTCCAGCACCTTCACGGTCACGCCGGGGAAGGCGAACTTCTTCTCGTTATACTCCTCTTCGCCCTCCTCGCAGATCAGCAGCAGGGTCTTGTCGCCGGAGTCGAAATTGGGGTCTTCAAAGGTCTCCTGAATAAACTTGGTCTTGCCGCTTTCCAGAAAGCCCACAAACAGGTAGACCGGGATCTCTTTTGCCATAATAAATGGTTGCTCCTTCTCTCAATAATGGGGTTCTCAGCAGCCGAACAGCTGGGCGATGGCGGTCTCGTTCAGCTTGGAGCCGATGACCACCAGCTTGCCGCCCACGTCTGCGCTGCGGCTGCGCACTTCCCACTCGCCGGGCACATAGTCGAACTCCAGCCAGCCGTCTGCACCGCCGTCCACGATGCCCTTGCTGCGCAGGATCATGCCGTAATTGCCGGTATCCAGCTCGGTGAGGGCGTGCTCCACCTCTGCCTTGGTGAACTTGCGGGCAGTCTCCACGCCCCAGCTGGTGAACACTTCATCAGCGTGGTGGTCGTGATGATGATGGCCGCAACTGCAATGACCGTCATGGTCATGATGATGCTCGTGCTCGTGTTCGTCATCGTCATGATCGTGGTCATGACCGCAGCAGCAGTGGTCATCGTGGTCGTGGTCATGCTCCTCATGGTCATGGTGATGATGCTCGTGCTCGTGCTCATCCTCGTCGTCATCATCATCGTCATGATCGTGATGATGACCGCAGCTGCACACACCGTTCTCATCGTAGTGATGATGGTGATGCTCGTGCTCTTCTTCCTCGTCCTCGTGGGCGTGCTCTTCGTTGGCCTTGGCAGCCATGGCGATCAGCTCAGCCTTGAAGTCGTCCTTGGTGGACATGGCCTTCAGGATCTGCTCACCGGTCAGGTGATCCCATGCGGTGGTCACGATGGTGGCGGTGGGGTTCTTTTCCCGCAGCATTGCCACGGCAGCGGCGATCTTTTCCTCGCTGGCGGTCTGGGTGCGGCTGAGCAGGATGCAGCTTGCGTGGCTGATCTGGTCGTCGTAGAACTCGCCGAAGTTCTTCATATACATCTTGACCTTGTTCACATCGGCCACGGTGACAAAGCTGTTCAGCTGCACGTCCAGATGCTCCGCCACGCCCTCCACGGCGCGGGTCACATCGCTCAGCTTGCCAACGCCCGAGGGCTCGATGACGATGCGGTCGGGGTGGTACTGCTCCACCACCTGCTGCAGAGCGGTGCGGAAATCGCCCACCAGAGAGCAGCAGATGCAGCCGGCGTTCAGCTCGTTGATCTGGATGCCGCTTTCCTTCAGGAAGCCGCCGTCAATGCCGATCTCGCCGAACTCGTTCTCGATCAGCACCACCTGCTGGCCTGCAAAGGCCTCAGTGATCAGCTTTTTGATCAGGGTCGTTTTGCCGGCGCCAAGGAAGCCGGAGAAGATATCAATTTTAGTCATGTTCCAAATGCCTCTTTCTTTTTATCGCAATATTCGCAGTTGTTAGCGCAAAGGGCCGCAGAGTGCTGACCCATAAAAATACTACACCTCTATTATAACAAGCCTGTCAATGGAAAAACGGCCTTTTTCAAGAAAAAATTGTAACTTTTTTTGCAAATTGGTTGCGTTTTGGGGGCGGAGATGAACTCCCGGCAGCGGGCACGCCCTCTCAGGCGCTCCCGCGCCAGCTCTCCCGAAGGGAGAGCCAAGCCGTAAAGTTCATTGCTAAAGTGTTAGGTGCAATGAGAAACTTTCCGGCAGTGCACTTGGCTCTCCATTTGGGAGAGCTGGCAAAGCCATAGGCTTTGACTGAGAGGGCGCACGCCGTCAGCCCTGTTGCTGAAGTATCAAACGCAATGAAAAACTTCCCGCCATGCCAAAGGCCCCATCCCAGAGGGGGCTGTCGAGCGAATGCGAGACTGGGGGAGTTCGTTTCTAACCCCCTCCCGTGAAAAGGCAATTCTGGAAAATCCGCAGATTTTCCAGAATTGCGAAATTATAAATATTCTTTCCGCTGAATATGCGCAGAGCGCATTCCAAATCGTCCCCACCCCCGCATTGCATTCTTCCCCGCAGAATGATACAATAGCAGCAGCAAACCATCGCCGCCGGACGTTTTTCCGGCAAATGACAGAAAGAGGGCTTTTGTTATGAGTATGAACACGGTTCCCGAGCGTCTGGCCGCGCTGCGTGCCGCTATGCAGGCAAACGGCGTGGACGTCTATCTGATCCCGGTGGGCGACCCGCATTCCAGCGAGTATCTGCCCGACCACTACACCTCCCTGACCTACTTCTCCGGTTTCCACGGTGAGAACTCCAACTTTGTGGTCACCATGACCGAGAGCGCCGTTTGGGCAGACGGCCGGTATTTTGTGCAGGCAGAAAAAGAGATCGCCGGCACCGAGATCCAGCTGATGCGCATGGGCGAGCCGGGCGTGCCCACCGCCGAGGAATACTGCGGCAAGGTGCTGCCCGAGGGCGGCACGCTGGGTCTGTGCGGCCTGACCGCCAACTGTGCGCTGGTCAATAACCTGAAAAAGGAACTGGAGCCCAAGCACGGCAGCATCAAGACCCTGTTTTTGGAGGACGAGCTGTGGGTGGAGGGCCGCCCTGCCCGCCCGGCTACCCCGGCATGGATCCTGCCCAAGGAGTACGCAGGCTTCTCCCCAGCAGAAAAGCTGGAACAGCTGCGCAGCAAGCTGAAGGAGCAGGGCTGCACCGCCCAGCTGGTGGGCAAGCTGGATAACCTAGCTTGGCTTTTGAACCTGCGCGCCATGGATATCGAGTGCACCCCCTACGCCATGGCCTACTGCTACGTCACCCCGACCCGCGCCGTGCTGTTCATCAATCAGGCACGGGTCACCCCGGAGGCCAAGGCAGAGCTGGAGGCCAACGGCGTGACGCTGGCCGACTACGACAGCATTCTGGACGTGATGGCTGCCGAGACCGAGCCCCAGACCGTGCTGGCCGAAAGCGCTACCGTGAACTACGCCGTGTATCAGGTGCTGGAAAACAACCCCGCCCTGACCGTGAAGGACGCAGCCGACCCGTTGCTTGCCATGAAGGGCGTAAAGAACGAGGTGGAACTGGCACACCTGCGCGAGTCCCATCTGCGGGACGCCGTGGCCATGGTGCGCTTCCAGATCGAACTGGAGAACCGTCTGGCTTCCGGCGAAGAGCTGACCGAGTTGACCGTGGACGAGATCCTGCACAAGTACCGCAGCGCGGACGATAAGTTCCTTGTGGAGAGCTTTGGCACCATTGCAGCCTACGGCGGCAATGCAGCCATGATGCACTACCACGCCACCCCGGAGGATCACGCCGTTCTGCAGCGCAAGGGCTTTTTGCTGGTGGACAGCGGCGCTACCTATCTGGACGGCACCACCGACATCACCCGCACCTACCCGCTGGGCGAACTGACCGAGGACGAGCGGCTGTTCTATACCTGGACCTTGCAGTGCCACATCGACATTGCCAAGGCCGTCTGGCTGGATTACTGCGACTGCCACATGCTGGACACCATCGCCCGCGAGCCGCTGTGGCGTCACCTCATCAACTACCGCTGCGGCACCGGCCACAGCGTCAGCTTTGTGGGCAACGTCCATGAGGGCCCCCACGCCCTGAACGGCCGCAACACCACCCTGATGCGCCCGGGCATGATCGTCACCGACGAGCCCGGCGTGTACGAGGCCGGCGAGGTAGGCATCCGCATCGAGAACGAGATCGAATGCTACCACAAGGCCGACAACCAGTACGGCACCTTCCTTGCCTTCCGTCCCATCACCTTTGTGCCCATTGCCACCTCGCCCATCGTGCCCGGCGTGCTGGACAAGGAGCAGATCGCTTGGCTGAACGATTACCACCGCAAGGTGTTCGAGCAGCTGGCACCCCGCCTGACCGAGGACGAGCGTGCATGGCTGGCCGAGAAGTGCGCCGCTATCGGCTGCTGAAAACAGCTGCCGCTTATGCGTTAAAGCGTAACCTGTTATAAACGACCCGAACGGTCTGAGTCCTGTATGGCACAGGGTTCAGGCCGTTTTATTTTCCGTTGCTTCGTTTATAAAGTGTAACTTTCTTACGGAAACAGTAAAACATTTCTTGACATTATCGGTTTTATCCGATAAAATACAGATAGAAAGATTCGGTGTGAGGATGTAAAAATGCGGGAATACGATGTTGACTTCTTCATAAGGGAGAATGGCGATTGCCCGGTAAAAGAGTTTTTGCTCTCCCTTGACAAAAAGATGCGGGCAAAGCTTTTGGTGGAACTCGACCTGCTGGAAGAAAACGGTCCCCAGCTCAGAGAGCCCTATTCAAAGCATCTTGAGGACGGGATCTTTGAGCTCCGGGCGAAGCAGGGGTCGGACATCACACGCGTGCTGTACTTCTTTTTTGTAGGAAAGAAGATCGTCCTTACAAATGGATTCACAAAGAAGACCCAGAAAACACCCCGCGCCGAGATAACAACCGCGAAAAAATACCGTGCGGAATACATAGAGCGAAAGGAGAATCCCTCATGAGTGACTTTAGAAAATTCCTTGATGAACAGCTTGAGGACCCGGAGTTCAAGGCTGAATGGGACGCTTTGCAGCCGGAACGCGCACTGGTTCAAGCCATGATCGATGCGCGCAAGCGCACCGGCCTGACGCAGCAGCAGCTGGCAGAAAAAACCGGCATCTCGCAATCCGACATCAGTAAGTTCGAAACAGGCGGCGGCAATCCTTCCATCAAGACCCTGCAGCGTCTGGCGGCAGGCATGGGAATGATCCTTCAGGTTGAGTTCAAGCCTGCCGCAGGCACCCACTGAGCCGCGGACACGTTTCCGTTTTGACAGGCATTATTTTTGAAAATTGCGGTAGATCGTCTACCCTGCAAAGGAAACCGAACCATGATCTTTCACATTGCGATCTGCAGCCCGGACGGGGCGCTGCGCAGCAGGCTGGAGCACCAGTGCATGGAGTTCTTCGCCCGGCGGGAGGACGCCTGCATCGTGGAGCAGCTGCAAAGCCCGGAGGCGCTTTTGCAGCAGGATGCCGCCGGGCTGCGGTACGAGCTGTACCTCATTGAACTTGCGGCGGTAGCCCGCCCCGAAGGACTTACGGCGGCGGCAGAGCTGCGCCGCCGGGGCCGCCGCGCTCCGCTGGCCTTTGTGGCCCGCACCCCGGCCCACGCATACAGCGCCTACCGGGTGGATGCCATGCAGTACCTGCTGCAGCCGGTGCACCAGACGGAGGTCTCCGCCCTGCTCAAGCGGGCGGTGGAGCCGGAATACGGCCCCACCCTTACCGTGACCACCGCAGACGGCGTGCGGGCGCTGGCCTATGCCGAGATCGAATATCTGGAATGCACCCATCATATCGTGCACTTCCACCTGACCACCGGGGAGGATGTGGCCTCCCTCTCGCTGCGGGTGCCCTTTTCCTCTGTGGCGCAGCCGCTATTGGCAGACGGACGCTTTGTGCAGCCGCACCGCTCCTATGTGGTCAATCTGGAAGCGGTGCAGCTGCTGTCCCCCGGCGAGGTACGGATGCGCAGCGGGGCACGCATTCCTATCCCCCGCGGGCGGGAAGCTGCCGTCCGGGAGGCTTTCTGCGCCCGGGTAGGGTAAAATAAAAATGAAGAAGCCGCTACACGCAAAATCGCTGTGCAGCGGCTTCTGTTTTACGGAAAATTATCACTTGGACTGGGTTTTGCGTTTCAGCAGGGTCTGGACAGGGCCTGCGGGCATGAAACGCTCCGACTGGGCAATGAGGGTGTGGTACAGCCGCAGCTGATTGCCCCGGGCGATCCCCAGCTCGGACAACATCTGCTTGTAATGGGGGAACATCTGCAGGCGGCTGTTCACGATCTTGCCCAGATCCACATTGGTGTGCAGCAGGCTTTGGGGATTCTGGATGTAGTAATAACCCGGGTCGGCAAGGGCAGTGTACGCCTTTGCCAGCCGGAAATACCGCACGTTGAACAGCTGATCCTCGTTGTAGATCTCGCGGGTGAACCAGAGCCCCGCGTTCATCAAAAGGCTGCGGCGGTACAATTTGTTGCACACGATGTTGAAATAGAAGGAGGAGGGCTTTTTCATGTACTCCTGCATGAACTCCTTCTGGCCGTAGTTTCCGGCGGGCAGAAAGCTGTAAACGTTCACCTCCGGCTCGGCGGTGTCGGTCTGCACGCCCAGCTGCGCCAGCAGCTTTTCGGTGCGCTGGCCGCTTTTGCTGGAAGCCAGCGGGATCACCATCCAATAGGGCGCTATGACCAGATCGGCATAGTTCTTCTCGGCGGCTTCCACCATGCGGGCGGTAAAGGTGGGTTCAATATAATCATCACTGTCCACGAACTGCAAATACTTGCCGTGGGCAGCGCGCATTCCGGCGTTGCGGGTGAGGGAAAGCCCCTCGTTCTCCTTGCTGATGACCACCACGCGGGGGTCTTTTGCCCGGAACTGCTCACAGATGGCAAGGCTGCCATCCGGGGAGCCATCGTTCACCACAATGATCTCAAGGTTCTGGTAACTCTGGCCGCAGATGCTTTCCAGACAGCGGGCAAGGGTCTTTTCCACGTTGTAAACGGGCACGATCACGCTGACGAGCGGGGTGTTCATGGGGTTCCTCCTTTACAGACTTACTCCGTTCCGAGCTTCTGCTTGTTCTTTGCGGCCTTCCGTCTGCTGCGCTCGGCGGCAAGCTCCGCTTCCTCGTCGCTGCCGGCAAAAAAGGCGTACCAGTACTCTGCTGCGTCGCTCAGCGCCTTCTGGATGCCGATGGCAGGGCTGACACTTTCCGCCAGCCCCAGCAGCGAGGCGTGCAGCTGGGTCTGCACCTCCTCGTAGAGGCCAAGTTTCGTGTAGAGATCCTTATAGTAGTCTATCATTTGCAGACGGTTCTGCATGATGGTAGAAAGGTTGATCTGGGTGTGGCAGATGCTCTGGGGGTTCTGGACATAGTAATAGCCCGGCTCTTCCAGCGAGACCACCCGCTCCACAAATTCCAGATACAGGATATTGAACTGCTGATCCTCTGCATGGACCAATTCGTTGGTGAACTCCAGCCCGTGGGCGTTCAGTACGTCCCGGCGGTAGAGCTTGTTCCACACCACATTATAGAAAAAGGTCACGGGCTTTTCCATCAGGTGCAGCGCGTAGCTTTTCTGGTCGTAGACACCGGCGGGCAGAAAACCGTATTCCCGGTACTCCACCTCCGGCTTTTTCCGGCGCAGTCTTTTTCTGGCGCTATCCTCCGGGTTGCTTGCCTTGGCCTTTTCCCGCTGCTGTTCCTTCTGGGTATCCCGGGGGATCTCCATCCAGTAGGGCGAGATGACCAGCGTGGCATCGTGCTGCTCGGCGGCCGTCACCATACGCTGGGTGAAATCCGGAGCAAGGTGGTCATCACTGTCCACGAACTGCAAATATTTACCCTGTGCCAGCCGCATTCCCACATTGCGGGTGATGGAAAGGCCCTCGTTTTCCTTGTCCACCACCGTCACACGGGGGTCTTTTGCACAAAACTGATTGCAGATGGTAAGGCTGTCATCCGTAGAGCCATCGTTCAGCACGATGATCTCCAGTTCCTGATAGGTCTGGCTGCAAATACTTTCCAGACAACGGGCAACACTATTCTGCGCGTTGTACACAGGCACAATAACGCTGACGAGCGGGTTTGTCATGACAGGGGTCTCCTTTTGACGATAAGGTTTGGTTTTTTCGCTTCACCAAAGCACGTCCTTGTAAAAAAGACGTAATTATTTATAATATCATACTCCTGTGGCACGCAAAATGCAAGAGGATGGGCGTTTTATCCATCCGGGCGCAGGCAGTTTATACTTGCGCCCAGTCCAGCGCGGTCCAGTCCGGCAAGAACTGATCGCAGATGCGGCGCAGGGCGGGGGCATCGGCGGCGCTGGTGGTGTCCTGAATGCCTACCAGATAGAAACCGGCATCGTGGGCAGTCTGGGCGGCGTAAAGGGCGTCCTCACACACGGCGCACCCGGCAGGGCTTGTGCCGCCAAGGCGGTGCAGCGCCTCCATAAAGGGTGCGGGGCTGCTTTTGCTCATCGCGCCCCGTGCTTCGATGTAAAAATCAAAGTATTCGTCGATGCCAAGCCGTGTCAGCACGGTGCGGCACTGACTGCTCCGTGTGTTGGAGCACACGCACATCCGTGCGCCCTCGGCCCGCAGCCGGGCAAGGGTGTCCCGCACGCCGGGCTTCAGTTCCACCTTTTCGTACAGGGCGGCGATCACTTCATACATCACGTCCCGGTAGCTGTCCATATCCAGCGGCAGCGCATACTCCCGGATGAGGTACTGTGCGCCGTCCTCCATGCCCATGGTCAGCAGGGTCTCGTGCAGGTCTGCCTTCGGGGTGCGGCCAAAGCGCGCCAGCAGCGCCTCCGGGGCACCCTCCCATACCACCACCATGCTGTCGGTCAGGGTGCCGTCCATATCAAAGATCCATTGTTTGCAGTGCATACGTTCCTCCTGTTGTGCGCCCCTCCGGGCGGCCTTTATACTTATCTCCGGCTAGTATAGCACGAAACTTTCACAGGAAAAAGGCATGATCTCCGAAAATTCGGGAGAATTTTCCGCAAAAGTATGGTATAATTATAACAATATTGGAAAATACCGGGAACGTGCATGGGAGGGCTTGATATGGAACGCAGAGAACCCACGCAAAAGGCGCTGGTGCTGGCGGGCGGCGGTGCGCGCGGCAGCTATCAGGTAGGCGTCTGGCGGGCTTTGATGGAACTGGACTGGCACCCGCAGATCATCACCGGCACCAGCGTGGGCGGGCTGAACGGTGCCATGTTCGTGCTGGACCTGTACGAGACTGCCCGGGATATGTGGCTGACCATCCGCAGCCGGGATGTAATGGAGCTGCCGGAGGAAAACGCAGACCTTTCCGCCCTGCACCAGTTTCTGCGCCGGGTGGTAAAGGAAGGCGGCATGGACGTGACCCCGCTGGAAGAGATCGTGGAGCGGGTTCTGGACGAGGACGCGCTGCGGGCAGCGCCCATCCGGTTCGGCATTGTAACGGTGGAGCAGCGCGGGCTGCGCCCCCGGGAGCTGACGCTGGAGGATATCCCCGCCGGGCAGGTGCGGGACTACCTGATGGCCTCGGCGGCCTGCTTCCCTGCCCTGCGGGCGCGGCAGATCGACGGGGTAAAGTTTCTGGACGGCGGGTACAGCGATAATATGCCCACCGGCCTTGCCAAGACCATGGGCGCAGAGGAGCTGGTCTGTGTGGACCTTGAGGGCGTGGGCATCACCCGCCCCAACCTGACCGGTCTGCCCACCACCATGATCCGCAGCTACTGGGATCTGGGCGATATCCTCCACTTCGACCCCGACACCGCAAAGCGCAACATGGAGCTGGGCTACTACGACACCCGCCGCGCCATGGGATACCTGCGCGGCTGCGCGTATGCCGTATCCTGTGACGCCCAGAGCTGCGAGGATGCCGCCGCCTTTGCCCAGAAATTCGGTCAGCTGCAAAAGGCCGTGCGGGAAAAATACCCTGTGACCCTGACGGCAGATGTAGCTCTTAAACTGGCCAACATGACCAAAGACGCCCAGCTTGCCCCGCTGGAGGCCGCCGCCGAGGATGCCGGGGTGGATCCCACCCATTTCTACACCACCCGGACGCTGGCCGAGGCGTTTCTGGCGGCGTGCGATAAAGAGCGCATGGAAAGCTTTGCCCCGCTGTTTACCGGCAGCAGTACCGCCGGACAGGCGGCGCTGGCCGCGTTACTGCCCAATACATTCTTACAGGCGCTGGTGTGGCGCACCTTGACCACAGCGGCTTTGCCGGAGGTGACAGAAGATGAAGGTTTATAAAGGCGTATCCGCTTCCCCGGGGCTGGTGCTGGGACAGGTGAGCCGACTGGAACATCATGTGGAGACCTTCAGCCACGGGCCTTTCAACCCGGAGCGGGAGCTGCGGCTGCTGGCAAACGCCGTGCACACGGCGCAGAACGAGCTGGACTCCATGGCAGAGCGCGCCGCCCCCACCGAGCAGGCCATCTTTTTGTTCCAGAGCATGATGCTGGATGATGAGGGCATGATGAACGAGGTGCGTTTTTGCATCAATGCGGGCATCAGCGCCTCGGCGGCGATGCATCAGGTGGGGCAGCGCTACGCCGACCAGCTTGCCAACATGAAGGATAACCCCTATATGCAACTGCGCAGCGTGGATATTCTGGACGCCACCCGCCGGGTCATCAACATCCTGACCAACCGTCCCCGGGTGTGGCTGGCGCTGGATCATCCGGTGATCCTTGCCGCCGACCGGCTGATGCCCACCGACCTGTTCAGCGTGCCCTCAGGCATGATCTTAGGCGTCATCACCGCCGAGGGCAGCGGCCAGAGCCACGCCGCCATCATTGCTCGGGCAATGAACATCCCGGGCATCGTGCAGGTGGGCAAGGATTTTCTGGACGACTGTGACGGACGCACCGTCATTCTGGACGCAACCAACGGCAACTGCATCCTTGACCCGGACGCTGTCGCCCGCCAGCAGGCGGAAGCCAGCATCTGCCAGCTCCAGCGCGAGGACGCGGAGATGAAGCAGCTGCACAGCCTGCCGGACGAGACGCGGGACGGCGTGCCCTTTGAACTGCTGGCCAACTGCTTCGGCCCGGAGGACATCGACACCGCCATGCAGTCCGGTGCCAAGGGCGTGGGGCTGCTGCGCAGCGGTTACATGATGCTGCCCGGGCGCATTCTGGACGAGCAGGAGCAGTATTTCTTCTACTGCTCCTGTCTGGCGGCGGCAAACGGCTGTCCGGTGACCGTGCGCACCTTCGACTTTGGCTCCGACCGCACCGTGGCCGATGCCAATCAGGGACCGCAGTCCTCTAAGCTGGGCCTGCGCGGCATCCGCAACAGCCTGCGTCAGCCCCAGCAGTTCCAGACCCAGATCTGCGCCTTGCTGCGCGCAGCCGCGCGCGGGCCGCTGCGGGTGATGTTCCCCATGGTGACCGAGGTGGAGGACTGGGACGCCGCCATGAGCATCGTGGAGCACTGCCGCCAGAGCCTGCGGGAGCGGGGCGTGCCCTTTAATGAGGATGTCAAATTCGGCGTGATGCTGAGCATCCCCGCCGCCTGTCTGACCGTGGAGGACTTTGTAGCCCACGGCTGCGATTTTCTGGTCATCGGCACCAACGACCTGACCCAGTACACCCACGCCGCCGACCGGGAGCTTGCCAGCGCAGAACACTACTACCGCCCCGCCAGCCCTGCCATGAAAAAGCTGATCACCATGGTGATGGATGCCGCCAGCGCGCACCACGTCCCGGTGACTATCTGCGGCCTTGCCGTGGGCAACCCCGCCAACACGGCGCAGTACCTGCACCTTGGTCTGCGCAGCTTCTCGGTGAGCCCTCAGAACCTGCTCAAGGTAAAGCAGGCTCTGCTGGACACCGATGCCCACCCGGATGCAGGGGAAAAGGGCTGAAACTGCTTTACAAAGCGTAATATAATGCAAAATAATAAGCGGCTGTTGCACAAACCCCTGTGCAGCAGCCTTTTTCACTATACAAATATTTTTGTTGTAACGAACAAAAAAATATGCTACAATAAAAATACCGCCTGAAAAGGCGGTAGACTAGGTGTTGCCTGCATTGCAGGTGGTCATGCTTCCGTACCCGGCTCGCAAAACTCGTTCTTCGGAATGAATCAGGCGCAACGCCGGGAAAGGAACTTTTTTGAGAATTTGTGATCTTCCCGGAGCCTGACGGCAAAGGGGGGATGCCCTATGACGCTGCTGGAAACCTTGGCCTTGGCAACGCTTATCGTTACCGTGGTCTACGAAACGGTTGACGTTACGTTAAAAGTTTTACAGTACATCGAGAGCAAGCAAAACAAAAAAGATTGACCGCCACAGTTGTCCAGACTCAAACGGCCAATCTTTTCTGATTGTCTAGGGTATGGAAGCTGACCGTTGCCGGGCAGCACCTTTTCTGTTTTCAGTATAATCATTCCGGGCGTATTTGTCAAGCAGATACGTTCTTTTTTATGCTTACTCCAGATTCCCGGTCAGGGTCATGACGGCGGAGAGCACCGCCAGCGGGGCGGTCTCGCACCGGAGGATGCGGGGGCCAAGGCCCACCGTTTTTGCCCCGGCCTTGGCGGCCATTTCGGCTTCCTCGGCGGCAAAGCCGCCCTCTGCGCCGGTCACGATGGCAAGGCGCAGCTTCTGCCCGTCGGCGGGCTTTGCCTCAGCCAGCAGCTGCCGCAGGGGTGCGCCGCCGCACTCGTAGCAGAACAGCACCAAGTCGTACTGGTCAAAGCTGCGGCACACCGCCCCGAAGTTCGGCAGCGGCAGGGCTACGTCCGGCAGAACGCCCCGGCCGCACTGCTTGGCGGCTTCCAGCGCAATGCGGTTGTAGCGCTCGTTCTTCTGCTCCTCTTTTTTGGGGGCAGCTACGCAGTAGCGGCTGAAAAAGGGCACGATATGGGCAGCGCCCAGCTCGACCCCGTGCTTGATGATCTGTTCCAGCTTGTCCTGCTTGGGGTAGCCCGCCAGCAGAGTCACCTCCATGGTGGGCTCGGCGGCACTGGGATAGCCCGGCTCTACGGCAAAGTCTACCCTGTCCTCCCCAAAACCGGTGATGGTGGCGGTATACTCCACGGCGTTGCCGTCGCAGAGGATGACGGTATCTCCCGGCTTTGCCCGCATCACCCGGGCAAGGTGATGGGCGTCCGCGCCCCGCAGGGTGGCGGTGCCGTCAGAGATCTCAGTGGTAAAGTAGCGGTGCGGCATACTGTGCGCTCCTTCTTACAATATTCAGATATCAGGCCTTTTTGCAGACGATGCACTCCCAGCCGCGCTTTTCCTTGACTTCCACAATGGCAAGCCCTGCCTTTTCCAGCCCGGCGATCACCTCATCCTTGCGGCTGTCGATGATGCCGCTGGCAATAAAGGTGGCACCTTCTGCCATCAGGCCGGGTACGGCGGGGGCAAGGCTGAGGATGGCGTTTGCCACGATGTTGGCGGTGATGATGTCATAGGTGCCGCTGGCTTTATCGGACAGATCGCCCACCAGCACGGTGAGCTTATCCTGCACGCCGTTCAGGGCGGCGTTCTCCCCGGCGGTGCGCACCGCCACAGGGTCGATGTCCACGCCCTCGGCGCTGGCAGCGCCCAGCTTCAGGGCGGCAATGGCAAGGATGCCGCTGCCGGTGCCGATATCCAGCACCCGCTCGCCGCCGCGCACCTGCTCGTCCAGCGCCTCAAGGCAGAGACTGGTGGTCTCGTGGCCGCCGGTGCCAAAGGCAAGACCGGGATCAAGGATCAGCTTGACCCGGTCGGTGTCGTACTGCTGCCACGAGGGCACCACAGCCAGACGGCTGCCGATCTCCATGGGGTGGTAATATTTGCGCCAGCCGTTCTGCCAGTCCTCCTGCTCCACGCCCTCGGTCTCCACGGTGTAGGGGATGCCGGCGGCTTCCATGCGGGCGGCGATGAGCGCCAGCGTTTCCACCTGAGAAGCGCCCGGCTCCAGATACAGATGGATGATCACGGTATCCCGGGGCTTGTCCAGCAGCTCCTGCTCGATCAGATCCACATGGGCGATCTCGGCCACCTGCTGCTCGATGTCGCTGTAATCCTCGATATAGATGCCGCCCTCGGCGATCAGGGTAGCAACGGCTTCGGCGTTTTCGGCATCAGCCTTGGCCACGGTCAGGCGGATATCGGTCCATTCCATAGTGCATTCTCCTTTTTGTATGCTTGCCCTTCCGGCAGCGCCGGAGGGAAAAATTCTGTTACCTGTATAGTACCCGATTCTGCGCCCGGATGCAAGCCCCCCGGCAAAACCGGCGGCGCTGCCGCCCGAAAAGACGCACAGATTGACTTTATGCAGAACATCCGTTATGCTATACGGGACAGGACAAAAAACGTGATGCTGCGCAAAGCGGCATCGGAAAGGGATCTTTATCGTATGTGTACCAAAACCTTCACATGGCGGCTGCTCTCCGGCCCCGAGCTGACCGAGGTGTATCTGAACGAGATGCGCCGGGACTTCCCCGCCGGGGAGCTGAAGCCACTGAGCATGATCCTGAACAGCGAAGCGGACGGCAGCGCCCACACTTGGGGCGTGTTTGACGGCGACACGCTGGCGGCTTATCTTTTAATGGTGCGGCCGGAGGGCTGCCGGGTGAGCCAGCTGGATTATTTTGCTGTGGTGCCCGCCTACCGCGCCCACGGCATCGGGGCACAGCTGCTGGCGCAGCTGCCCGCCCAAGAGGGTGACGCCGAAGCGATTTTGATTGAAGCCGAGATGCCGGAAAAGGCCGAGGACGCCGCCATGGCGGTGCGGCGGCTGGGCTTTTACGCCCGCTGCGGCGCATGGGACACCCACTACACCGAGCATCTTTTTGACGCATGGTTCCGCATTCTGGTGCTGGATTGCCCGGGCTGTGCACCCCTTGCCCCAGAGACTGCGGTAGAGGCGCTGGCCGACTGCTACCGCCGCACCATCAGTCCTACCCAGTGGCAAAAGCACGTTCAGTTCTTTGCCCCGGACGGCAGTGTGTGCGGGTAACAAGACCATCAGATGCGCAAGGACACGGAGGGAGCTGCCATGAGTGAATTTTCACACCTGAAAAACAAGCTGCTGGCCGAGCAGGTGGAGGACCAGATCTACCATTATATTCTGGACGAAGCGCTGGAGCCGGGCACAAAACTGCCCAACGAGTTTGCACTGGGCGAAAAGTTCCGGGTAGGGCGCAGCACCATCCGCGAGGCGGTAAAGCTGCTGTCCAGCAAGGGCATCGTGGAGGTGCGGCAGGGCTCCGGCACCTATGTGGTAACCACGGTGAAGGGGCTTTCCGACCCGCTGAACCTGCGCAGCGTGCAGGACAAGAATGCACTGGCCTTTGATCTGGTAAACGTCCGTCTGCTGCTGGAACCGGGCATTGCGGAGATGGCGGCGCAGAACGCCACCCCGGAGGACATCGAGCGGCTGCGGCGGCTCTGCGAGCGGGTGGAGACCAAGATCCACGAGGGCGACCGCTACATCGAGGACGACATCGCCTTCCACACCTGCATCGCCGAGAGCAGCAAGAATCTGGTGGTGGGGCAGCTGATCCCGGTCATCGACACGGCGGTGATGATGTTCGTGAACGTCACCCACAAAAAGCTCATTGACGAGACCATCATGACCCACCGCATGATCACCGAAGCCATTGCCAACCACGACCCCCTCGGCGCAAAAGCCGCCATGGTGATGCACCTGAACTTCAACCGCAGCTACATCAAAAAGGTCTACGATGGCGAGGACCCGGACGACGGCACCATCGGCATGGCGGCGTATGTCAATGGATAAGAAAGAGGAATGAACCCTCTCAGTCATCGCTGCGCGATGCCAGCTCCCCCGAAAGGGGGAGCTTTTTTGCGTTATCATTAGGAGATAGAATCTTTTTTCACGGGAGGGGTCGCGGTGGGAGGCGGCAGTTGCAGCTCCGCTGCGGGATAACCTTTTTCTTGCCAGCAGCGTGTAAGGACGCTCCGCTGGGCCAGAGGCAGGGAGGGGTGTTCCGAGTCCCCCCTCCCTAC
>ERZ1026780.819-NODE-819-length-22666-cov-7.705409_pt1 | contig 22666 bp, 12 predicted proteins | sample MGYA00380126_ERZ1026780 | MGnify/ENA primary metagenome ERZ1026780 (study PRJEB33269, sample SAMEA4719762) | human gut metagenome | biome: human-associated habitat; feature: organic feature; material: feces | place: Cameroon | collected 2013-10 ... | reverse complement strand
TCCGCTTTAACTGGGTCTTGTACCGGGCGCTGTCGTAGCGGTTCCGGGCAAAGCGGTCGAGTTTCCAGACAATGATGACATCAAAGATGCCACGCTCACTGTCCTTGATCATCTGCTGGAACTGTGGGCGGTTGTCCGTTTTTGCGGAGATTGCACGGTCAATGTAATGCTTCACCACCGTGAAGCCATTCTTCTCTGCGTAGGCGGTGCACTCCCGAATCTGGCCTTCGATGGATTCCTCGCGCTGGCTGTCAGTAGAATAGCGGGCATAGATCACAGCGGTCATGGCAGGCACCTCCCATTTATACATCATTGAACGGTGGAGCGTTCTTTCAAAGCAATATTTCGTATAATGGATATGCCACATTTTGCAGAAGATTGCAAGTTGTTTTTTATCGCAAGAGAAAAATCAGTGCAGTATAAAAACAAGTTTCCCCGAAAGAACGTTCTCAAGGTTCTTTCGGGGAAACTTGTTATGAAAGAGAAAAAATGAAGAAAAGTAGATTGCTTGTTTGTGCAGACACGCTCTGCAAGGATCAGTTTTCCTTTTTGGCCTCGCCTTCCGGGAAGATAATCTTATTCACAAAGAAGAAGATGACCATGGAGATGCCGCCGTTGAGCACGGTGGTGCCGATGTTGTAAATAAAGTCCGGCACCAGCAGACCTGCCACGGCAACCCAGATGCAGTTGATGGAGTTGACGATGCAGGTGATGACGCAGAAGGCCAGCAGATACCAACCCACCTGCTTTGCCAGATTGCCCTTGCTGCGGAACACGAAATTGCGCTGGATGGGGAAGTTGATGCACTCGCCGATGACCATGGCGATCATGTAGGCGCAGAAGTAGGGCAGACCGCCGTGGGCGGCATCGTAGCCGAGGATGTTCCACTTGAAGGTCTCGCCGAACAGGGTGATATCAATGCCCGGCCAGCCGAAATCCACCACCGGCAGGCTGGCAAAGGCCTTAGGCAGAAATTGCAGCAGCAGGTATTTGAACACGGTGATCAGGTTGGACACGATGACGAACAAGCCGCCCTCGCGCACCCACTTGGCAGCGGCGGGGTGTTTTGCCGCAAAGTTATTCCAGAAATTCATAGTACTGTTTCCCTTTTATCTGGACTGCTCATCCAGCTTTGCCTGATAGCGGCTGTTGGCAACAAAGTTCTGCAAAAGGCCCACCAGTGCCCGCAGAATGCCGATGACCCAAAAGCCCTTTGCTTCCAGCACAAGGCCGTCCACAGTCTCCTCGCCAATGATGCCGTTGGTCATCTGCGCCAGCCCGCGCAGCGGCATATTGTACTGGAACAGGATGTTCAGGTTGGGCTTGCCTCCCTTTTCACCGGAGCGCAGCAGCAGGGTGAGCACCCCTGCAATGAGCCAGCACAGCGGGCTGCGGCTGTGGTTCAGTTCGCCCAAGGTCATGGTGCGGTCGATGGCGGTGGTTTCCTCCGGCAGCGGACACCCCAGCAAAGCCTCAAACTCCGCATCCGACACCTCCTGCACATGGGCGGTGCGGTAATGTTCAAGCACCTTGCCCGCATAGGGGTCGGGTGCGCCGGTGCCCGGCAGGGTGATTTCGGCGGTCAGGCGGATGTCCTGCACATTGGCACCCACCAGCAGCTGATAGCTGCCGCCCTCCACCTCCCAGCGGTCCGTGGTCACGTTCCAGTAGCGGAAGGTCTTATCGTCCAGCGGGATGGTGACCGTTTTGCTCTCCCCTGCCTTGAGGAACACTTTCGTAAAACCCTTCAGCTCTTTTGCAGGGCGGAAAACCGTTGCATCCGGTTTTGCCACATAGAGCTGTGCAATTTCCGCACCGGCCACGCTGCCGGTGTTGGTGATAGTAAAAGTAACTTTGTCTGCATTTACCTTCAAATCGCTGTACGCAAAGGTGGTGTAGCTCAGGCCGTAGCCAAAGGGATACCGCACCGCCTTGTTGGCGGTCTCGTAGTAGCGGTAGCCGACGTACAGCCCCTCCCGGTACTCGGCGTTCTGTTTTCTGCCGGGGAAATACCGGGCGGCGGGGGTATCCTCGTAACGCAGGGGGATGGTCTCCGCCAGCTTGCCGCAGGGGTTCTGCCAGCCGGTCAGCACCTCCAGCATGGCGCCGGCACCGGCCTGCCCGCCCAGATAGCCGTGCACCACAGCCTTGCACTTTTCCACCCAGTCGGTCTCGATGACGCTGCCCGCGCTGACCACCGCCACCACGTTGGGGTTGGCTGCGGTAACGGCATCCAGCAGCTGCTTTTGCACCGCCGGGATGCCGATGTGGGTGCGGTCAAGACCTTCGCTCTCGCTGGATTCGTCCAGACCGATGCACAAAATCACCACATCTGCCATCTTTGCCTGCGAGACAGCTTCGTCCAGATAGGCTTTATTGGGCTTGCCGCTGCGCTCGTAACCGGCGCAGTAGCCGACCATGTCCAACTCTGCCGCTTCCATGGCGTCCTTCAGGCTGTCCACCCGGGTGGGGTTCACCATGCTGGAGCCCGCACCCTGATACCGGGGCGTCAGGGCAAAATCACCGATGAGGGCTATCTTTTTGCTGTGTTTCAGGGGCAGGATGCCGCCCTCGTTTTTCAGCAGAACGATGCTCTCCGCTGCCGCCCGTTGGGCCAATTCGTGATGCGCTTTTTCGTCAAAGCTGCGGGGTGCTTTTTCCATGGCTGCGGTGGTGGAAAGCACCAGTTCCAGCAGTTCGTCCACCCGCAAGTCGATCTCCTGCTCGGTCAGGCTGCCCTCGGCCACCGCCTTCAGCAGCTTGCGTGCCCCGCCCAGACCCGGGGAGGGCATTTCCAGCGTAGAACCGTTCTTCACGCCCTCCACATGGTCGTTGGAGCCGCCCCAGTCGGTGACGACAGCCCCATCAAAGCCCCACTCCTTGCGCAGGATATCCACCAGCAGGTGGTGGTTCTCGTTGGCGTAGGTATCGTTCACCTTGTTGTAGGCAGACATGATGGACTTGGGGTGCGCCTCCTTGACCACAATTTCAAAGGCGGTGAGGTACAGTTCCCGCAGGGTGCGCTCGTCCAGCACCGAGTTGCTTGCCATGCGGCGCAGCTCCTGACTGTTTACCGCAAAGTGCTTAGGACAGGCGGCAATGCCGTTTTCCTGAATGCCCCGGACATAGGCAGCCGCCATCTTACCGGAGAGGTAGGGGTCCTCGGAGAAATACTCAAAGCTGCGTCCGCACAGGGGGCTGCGCTTCACGTTCAGGCCCGGGCCAAGCAGTACATTTACCCGGTTCGCGGCGGTCTCCTCCCCCAGTGCACGGCCCACTTCTTCGCCCAGTTCCGGGTCCCAGCTGTTGGCCATGGTGGCGGCGGTGGGGAAACAGGTGGCGGGCACGCTGGGGTTCAAGCCCAGATGGTCGGCTGCGCCCGCCTGCTTGCGCAGGCCGTTGGGGCCGTCCGACAGCCAGATGGCGGGCACGCCCTGTTTGGGGTAGTCCTGCGTCTGCCATGTATTTTTGCCGGACAGCAGGGCACATTTTTGTTCAAGGGAAAGCTTTTGGAGAATTTCAGGGTGTTTCATAGCGTCTCCTCATATAAAACGGGCGGCGGTGCGGGACCACCGCCGCCCATAGGCCATCAGCGTTTGCCGGTGGGGTTGCAGACAATGGAAGTGTTTACCTCGGTAACTTCGGCGGCATAGGTCTTGGTTCCATCGCCGTTGTCGATAACGGTCACGGTGATCTCATCACCGGAATCAGCCGTCAGGGTCAGGGTACCGTCGCCGTTGTCCACATAAGTGCCCTTGGCGGCTTCGATCCCGGCATTGTCGGCGGTGTAGTCGTAGGCCACCGAGAAGGTGCCGTCCTCCATTAGGTAGATGTGGCAGCCCAGCCAGCCGCCCGCGTCCTTCTGGGACAGCTCCACCAGCAGACCTTCCATGGCAGGTGCTGCGGAGCCTGCATTGGGGTCGAGGGTGCCGGTGGGGTTGCAGACCACAGAGGTGTTGCTCTCGGTGATCTCCAGCGTATAGCTGATGGTGCCGTCCGGGTTGGCAGTGGCAGCGGCGGTATGCACCGTGCCGTCCGCTGCGGTCAGGGTCAGGGTGCCGTCCGCGCCGATCTCGTAAGTGCCCTTTTCGCCTTCGATGCCGGTATTGTCAGCGGTGTAATCGTAGGTAACGGTGTAGCTGCCATCCTGCATCAGGTAGACGTGGCAGCCCAGCCAGCCGCCTGCGTCCTTCTGGGACAGTTCCATAAACAGGCCGTCCATGGCAGGGGCTGCGGATGCTGCACTGGGGTCGAACGTGCCGGTGGGGTTGCAGACCACAGAGGTGTTCGCCTCGGTGAACTCCAGCGTATAGCTGATGGTGCCGTCTGCGTTGGCAGCGGCAGCGGCGGTGTGCACCGTGCCGTCCTCTGCGGTCAGGGTCAGGGTGCCGTCTGCGCCGATCTCGTAAGTACCCTTTTCGCCCTCGACACCGGCATTTTCAGCGTTGTAATCGTAGGTAACGGTATAGCTGCCGTCCTGCATCAGGTAGACGTGGCAGCCCAGCCAGCCGCCTGCATCGGTCTGGGACAGCTCCATGAACAGGCCGTCCTTTGCTTCCTCCGATGCTGCGGTGCTCTCGGCAGTTTCGGAAGCGGCTGCGCTCTCAGAGGAGGCCGCAGCCGATACGCTGCTGCTGCGGAAGAACATGGCCCAGAACACCAGTGCCACCACGGCCACGATGCCCACGCAGATGCCAGCCTTTGCGCCCTTGCCCAGCTTTTTACCGGCGGGGATGCGCTTGAGGATCAGCAGCACGATGGCAATGAGCAGGATGCTGTCCACGATGGCCAGCAGGATGAGCCAGTAGGGAGTGTTATCCACAGCTGCCGCAATGGCGATGCTGTTTGCCTGCGTGTACAGGATGTTGTGGCAGGCGCGGCGCATGGCCTGCTGTGCGGTGTTAGAAGAGGAATCCAGCTTGACGCCCATCAGGCAGAGCATCATGTCGCCGCCTGCGCGGAGGGCAAGGTTGATGTCCATCCAGCTGGTGTTGCCCATGGCAGAGTCGGTGACCACCATGCCGTGGAAGCCCCACTCGTTGCGGAGCACATCGGTGAGCAGTGCCTTGGAAGCGCCTGCCCAAGTGTTGCCAAGGCGGCTGTAGCTGCTCATGACGGCGGTGGTGCCGCCCTCCTTGACAGAAAGCTCAAAGGGCTTGAGGTAAATTTCGCGGATGGATTGCTCGTTTGCCCAGACCGAGATGGACAGACGGTTGGACTCCTGATCGTTCAGGGCAAAGTGCTTGATATAGGTGTACACGCCCTGACTGTCCACGCCCTGCACCATGGCAGCGCCCATCTTGCCGGACAGCAGGCCGTCCTCGCTGTAATACTCGAAGTTACGGCCGGAGAAGGGGGTGCGGTGGATGTTCATGCCGGGGGCATACAGACCCACCACATGGTTTGCGGCGGCCTCGGCGCCAAAGGCGGTGCCAAAGCGCTGGGCAAGGTCGGTGTTCCAGCTGGAACCCACGATGACCTCGCTGGGGAAGGAAACGCCCTTCAGGCTGCTGACCAGACTGTTGATGCCGGCAGGGCCGTCCAGATCATTGGTGGCGGGCTTGCCCACGCTGGCAACTTCCGGGGTAGACCAGCCGCCATTGGAGATCATGTTGGTCATGTCGTCCACGCTGAGCTGCTCCAGCAGGTCGTTCCACTTGGGGTCATCGTAATCCAGCCCGGTCATATCCTCCAAAGTCAAGCCGTGGTCGGCAATGGTAATGGGCTGGTCGCTGTCGTTATTCTCGTAGACAGGGGTGTTCTCCTTGGCGGCAACGGTCTCTGCGCTGGCAGTCTTGCCGTCGGTGCGGGTGGTGGGCAGAGTGCCCTCCCAGTCCGCGCGGGAGACGTACTGCTTGATCTGGCCCTGTGCCACATCCTCAAACTCGTTGGTGGCAGCCACAAGGTCGGTACTGCGGGCGTTATCGCCGCTGTAAGTGATGGTGGCGGGCACTTCATACTCCCGCTGGTCGATCACGTCGTGGGCGTTGTTCATCAGCTTGATCTGGTAGGTACCGGCTTCCAGAACGTAAGCCTTTGCGCCGGTCTCATCGTAGGAAGCCATATCCTCCGGGGCAAAGGTGACGGTCACCTTCTCGGAAGCGCCGGGCTGCAGCAGGCCAGTCTTTGCAAAACCTGCCAGCACCACATGAGATTTTTCAATGCCGCCGATGGTATAGGGTGCGGTGTAGTAGACCTGCACCACATCCTTGCCAGCCACAGCGCCGGTGTTCTTGACCTCCACGGTCATCTCGATGGCGCTGTCGGTGGTCTTGTAGTCGGCGATGGACTGCTCAAAGGTGGTGTAGGACAGACCGTAGCCGAAGGGGTACTGCACTGCCTTTGCGTAGGCGGCTTCATCGCACAGGCCGGTGGTGTTGTCCACATAGCGGGTCTCGTAGAAGCGGTAGCCCACATAGATGCCCTCGGCGTACTCCACATAGTGGTGCTTGAGGTTGGAATAGGTAAAGTCACCTGCGTTCCAGTAAGCCGGAGCGGTGGTCAGGTCGTAAGCGTAGGTATCCGACAGACGGCCGGAGGGGTTCACCTTGCCGGACAAAATCTCGCCCACGGCGTTGAAGCCGGTGGAGCCAAGGCTGCCGATCCACAGAGCGGCGTCAATGGAGTCATCCTCCAAGAAGCCCAGCTCCATGGCGTTGGAGGAGTTGACGAGCACGATCACCTTGCTAAAGCCCTGTGCCTTGATGAGCGCCAGCAGGTCCTCTTCGTCCTGCGTCAGCTCCAGATAATGTCTGCCGTCATCGGTCTTGCTGTAACCGGCGGCGTACATATCCTGCGGCAGGTCGCCGCCCTCGCCGCCCACGCGGGAGATGGTGACGATGGCCACATCCGAGAAAGCCTTGGCATTTTGCAGCAGCGTGTCGGTGTACTGGGCTGCGGGCACCTCGGCGGGGGTGAAGTTGGAGCCTTCAAAGCCCTTCTGGGCTGCACGGCTGACACCGGACTTCTTGTAGAAATCCACCAGCTCCTGATTGACCGTGAACCCGGCGTTGGTCAGGCCGGTAACGAGGTCAATGTTGGAGGAGGTGTCGCTTGCGCCGGAGCCGCTGCCGCCGTAGATGGGGTCCACGGAGCCGTAGCCGAACAGGTTGACGGCGGTGCCCTCTGCCAGCGGCAGGGCGTTGTTCTGATCCTTCAGCAGAACAGCGCCTTCCTGCACCAGCTCCTGTGCCATGGCGCGGCTCTGCTCTGCCGCCTGCTCCACGGTCAGGCTCTGGCCGGTGGTCACCTGCTTCTGACCCGTCAGCAGCGGGTTGAAGTTTGCGGTCATAAACGGGGTGATGGCGGAATAGAAGATTCCGCAGGCGATGTTGACCACGAGACCGATGGTCAGCAGCACCGCAATGGGAACGATGCCCTTTTTGCGGGGCGGGCGCTTTTCGTTACGCTCTTTCACTACAAATTCCTTGCCTTTCCTTCATTCTTTTGGTGAATCAGCGGATGGTAGCATTACTATAACAAAGGAACGGCGGGCGGGGATATCAATAAAAAGAAGTTTATAAAAAAATGCGGAACAAACCGTCCCGCATCTCTGGTATCAGCTTATGAATTTGTCAGTTCCTGCGGGCAGTCCCGGTACTGCTGCGGGGTCTGCCCGGTGCGGTCCCGGAAGATCTTGGTAAAATAACTCTGGGAGGCGTAGTTCAGAATGCCGGAAATTTCCGCCAGCGAATACTCGGTGTACCGCAAAAGATACTTTGCCTCCTCCACCCGCTGCGCATGGAGATAATCCGGGATGGAATAGCCCGTCTCCTGCCGGAAGCGCTCTGCCACGGTCTTGGAGCTGAGCCCGGTCAGCAGGGCAAGGTGTTCGGCGCGGATGTTCTCGTGCAGGTGGCGGGAGATGTAGTGCAGGCACTTTTGCACCGTGGGCGAGTAGCTGCCCTGCTTACCCTGCTGCACCTTGCGGCAGAAATCCATGCTCATATCATAGAAGGTGCGCAGGATGTCGATGGCCTGCGTCATCACGTCCATCCGCTGGCAGTACAGGTCGCTGAGGGTCAACGCTTCTTCCTCGTCCATGCCGCCCTTGATGGCGGCACGGGACACGATCACGGCAAACCCCACAAAATGGTACTTCATCTGCCGCAGGGGGTCATCCGACATTTTTCCGTTTTGTCCCTGCTCCGGCTTGCGCATATACCGGGCAAGCTCCTTCACGTTTCCTGCTGCAACCAGCGCGGCGATGCGCTCTTCCAGCTGGGTGGTGATATGCGGCTCCGGGGTTTCCCGTATCTGGAACAGCGCCGCCTGAAACGGCTGTCCGATGGGCAGACGGTCTTCATCGTTGCACAGTAGAATGTTCTCTTCCGGGATCATGGTGCCGTGCACAAGGCACAACAAAAGGCAGACCGTGCTTTTCAACTGCGAAAGGGTGACCAGCGGAGAGTTGAGCAGCCCGGTGGCAAGCGTGCGCAGTGCTTCCGGGGTGAACAGACTTTCCTGCCCGTAGGCGGCAAAAATTTCCTCATAGCTGCGATGCACCGGAGACACCAGCCCCGTGACCCAGTACAGCTGCGCATCCAGCTTTGCCACCGCGAACAGATAGCCGGGCTTGATGTGGAAAATGGTCGGGTGCAGTGCATCCCGCTTTTGCAGCTCAAAATCCTGCACCGCCATCTTGAAGCCGTATTCCGGCACCGGCGTTTTGGAAAAGCGGGACCACTCCGCCACCACATGACCGTCCTGCGCCACCAGAAGCGCCGGGATCTGGGTAGCCTCGTACAGGTGCTGACAAATGCTCTGATACTGCTCCATGTTTTTCACCTTCCTCTGTTCTATTCTATATAACTGTACCATACCGGGCTGCGCCGTGCAATAAAAAGTCCGGCTGTTCCCGTCCTTTTGGGGCAGAAACAGCCGGATAAAGAGAAGAAAATGAAGGAGAAAATGTCAAAAGGCAGTTAGACTCTTGCCAAGCCGTCCACGCTCAGTACAACGCCGGTGATGTAGGATGCCTTCTCCGAGGCAAGGAACACCAGTGCATTGGCGATGTCCTCCGGCTGACCCAGACGGCGCAGGGGGATCTGTGCAACGAGGGGATCAAGGATCTCCTTGGGCACGGCTTTCATCATGTCGGTCTCGGTAATGCCGGGGGCAACGGCGTTGACCCGGATGCCCTGCGGGCCAAGCTCCCGGGCAAGGGTCAGGGTAAAGCCGTTGACCGCAAACTTGGAGGTGGGATAAGCCACGCCGCTGACCTGTCCGGTAATGGACACCACCGAGGAGACGTTCAGGATGACGCCGCTGTGCTGCTCTGCCATCCACTTGGCGGCGGCATGGGCACAGTTGAACACGCCCTTGACGTTCAAGTCCATGGTCTTATCAAACAGTTCCGGGGTGTAGCTGGCAAAGGGAGTGCTTTCCGACATACCGGCGTTGTTCACCAGAATGTCGATTTTGCCGTACTTTGCGGCAACGGCGTCCATAGCCGCCTGCACGGCAGCGGCATCGGCAAGGTTCGGGCAGATGCCCTCCACCACAGCATCCGGCAGCTCGGCTTTCAGTTCGGCCACTGCGTGGTCAGCAGTCTCCTGACGGCTGGCGCACAGCACCACCGAAGCGCCCTCCTGCAAAAAGGCCTTGACGGTCGCAAGACCGATGCCCCGGCTGCCGCCGGTGACAACTGCAACTTTATTTTCCAGTAACATGGGCGTACTCCTTACTCCTCGATGTCGAGTTCTTCTTTCAGCTTTTGGGTGATGTCAAAGGCACTGTATGCCATGGGGATGTGGTAATCGTGCTTATCGCCGTGGATGGGCTTCCAGACCTGTGCGTAGAAGGGGTTCTTCCGGGCGATCTCGGCATAGTGCCACTCGCTGCGCTGGCACTCCGGGCACCAGTGGCCGCCCCGCAGCACCGTGTTGGGGGTTGCCTTGAAGGTGTGACCGAAGGCGCACTTCCAGACCAGCGGCTTGTAAACGCTTTCCATCTTGTCGCTGACCACCTCGCCGCCGCGGAAGGCAGCAGCCTTTTTCATGTCCGCGAGGTCCAGCGTTTCAAAATCTTTGCTCTCGTCGTAGCCGTGATCCAGCTTCTGCTCCTCCTCGCTGGGGTGGAACAGCTTGTAGCCCTCTTCCAAGCTGGGAATGGCCTCGGCTTCTTCCTTGGAGCCAAAGAAAGCGTTGATCCAGTCGGTCTCGTTGTTTTCCATCATCCAGTCGTAGCCCATGCGCTTGTGGCCGATCTGCACATTCTGTGCCTTCATGGCCTCTGCGCCGGGGATCATGGCGGCGATCATGGGGTTCTGCATCATGGCCTTCATGCTGTCCACGATGCCCTGCTGGTAGGTCTTGGGGTCGATGCAGCGGAAGTGCAGGATGTCGTTCAAGGCGTCGGCATCGCTGAAATAGTGGCCGTGGAAGTTATACTGTGCCATCCGGCGGGGGTCCTGCGTGTCGGCAAAGGTCATGCCCATGCCCTCCATCATCAGGTTGGTGAACTCCCAGCAGGTAAAGCGCCAGCCCTTGCCGGAGCTGAGGTTATAGGCCTTGCGCCAGAAGCTTTCCGGCACCCAGTTTTCGCAGATATTGGCCATGCAGATGCCGCTTTCGATGGAGGTGGACCACTCCAGCACGTTGTTGGGCGGCTGATGGAAGATGATGGGCTCCTCCCCGGCACCCTCGTTGGTGGGGTACTGTCCGGTCTGACGGATGGAGACCCAGTGCTTCAGGCCGCTTTCAAACACAGCAAACTCGCTGAACACCTTGCTGATGGCGTAGTAATCGTGGATGGAGGGGTTGATGGGGTCGCCGCAGCGTCCCATCTGCACCGGATACTGCCGGTCGCCGGTCTCTGCCACGGTGCCCACATAGACAAGGTGAATGTCATCGGCATTGGGCTGCTCCTGAATGGCCTTGATGATGGCAAGGGTGGAGCCGATGTTGGTGTACAGGGTCTTTTCCGGGTACTTATCCGCCGCCGGGGAGACCATGGCACCAATGTGCAGCACATAGTCTGCGCCAGCTACGCAGCGCTTGACGCAGGCAAGGTCTGCCATATCGCCCCAGACCACTTCCAGCATGGGGTGTGCCATCTTTTTCAGCAGGGCGCGGTTTTTATCGCTGGGTCGTGCCAGCACACGCACCTTGAAGCGCGGGCTGCGTGCCAGCAGCTGCTTGACCGTCTCCTGTCCCATGGTACCGGTAGCGCCGGTGACAAAGACTGTCTTGGGGCCTGCAATGATGTCCTGCATAAAGACGGCATCGTCCACCCGCAGAGCGGCATCATAGGCTTCGCGGGTAGCGTTCATGGCGCGGCGGGCACCGGCTGCATCGCCCAGTGCCAGATAACCGATGCCCAGTTTGCGGCAGGTCTCTTCCAGCGCAGCACCGTCCCGCTTGCGGCTGCCGATGGCCAGCACCGCCCAGTCGCAGGGGTATTCCACGGTCTTGCCGTCCTTTTCGCCCAGAACTGCACCCTCCCGGATCTCGGTCACCTTTACCTCGGTCACAGGGGTGATGCCGTGGGCGTAGATGCTCTCGGTGACGCAGATCTTGCGGGCAGAGCCCAGATCGGCACAGAATTCCTTCATCATTTCCAGATCGGTGACGGTGCAGCCCTGCTCTGCCAGCAGCTCGACCACTTCCATGCCCACCATGCCGCCGCCGATGATCACCACCTTGCCGGTGGGCTTGACCTTGCCGGCAAGAACGTCATGGCTGTTGGCAACGTGTGCGCCCTCCGCGCCGGGGATCTTGGGGATCAGGGGCGTTGCGCCGATGCAGTTGAACACGGCTGCGGGCTTGAGCTCCTCGATGAGCTCCGGGGTGACCGGGGTGTTCAGACGGACCTCCACGCCCATCCGCTGCGCCTGAGATGCCATATTCTGGATGGCGACTTCCATTTCCTCCTTGCGGGGAGCCTTGCCTGCCAGTACGAACTGGCCGCCCAGTGCATCGGTAGCCTCGCACAGGATGGGGTGATGTCCCTTCAGCTTCAGGGTGCGGGCAGCCTCCAGGCCTGCAATGCCGCCGCCTGCGATGAGGATGGTCTTGGGGCTCTGGGTGGGCTGCATGGCTGCGGCGCACTCGGTCTCACGACCGATGGCGGGGTTGCGCAGGCAGGTGATGTGGGGCATATTCAGGTCGGCAAAGCCATCCAGACAGCCCTGATTGCAGCCCACGCAGCGGTCGATGTCCTCTATGCGGCCTTCCTTGCACTTGTTGCAGAAATCCGGGTCTGCCAGCTGGGCACGGCCCATGACCACCATATCCACCTTGTCGGCTTCCAGAATGTCCTCGGCCTGCTGGGGGTCGTTGATGCGGCCCACGCCGATGGTCAGCATCCCGGTACCCTTGCGGATGCGGGCGGCATTGTCCACATTGAAGCCCCGGGGCAGGTCCAGCGGCGGCACCTCGTACTTGCTGGCGGCGGTGACGATGTTGCCGCGGGAGACATCCAGCACATCCACACCGGCATCCTTTGCCCAGTTGCAGAAGGTGATGGTGTCCTCCACGGTCAGACCGGCCTCGCCGAAGCCATCATCCTGTGCGTCGATGCGCATGAACAGGGGCATCCCCTCCGGCATGGCGGCGCGGATGGCGCGGATGCACTCCAGCGGGAAGCGGGCGCGGTTCTCCAAGCTGCCGCCGTACTCGTCGGTGCGGTGGTTCAGGCCATCCGACAGGAAGGAGTGGGGCAGATAGTTGTGGGCACAGTGGAACTCGATGCAGTCGAACCCGGCAGCCACGGCGCGGGCAGCAGCCTTGCCGTAGCAGTCCACCACCTCGGCGATCATTTCCTTGCTGATGCCGGGAACGGTAAAGCCGGGTGCCAGCTCGGTATCGCTGGAAAGCAGGATCATGGCCGTCTGGTCCATGCCGACAGCCAAGCCGCCCTGCCACAGCTGGATGCCCGCCTTGCCGCCCTCGGCGTGGATGGCGTCGGTCAGCTCCTTCAGTTTGGGGATGTACTTATCCTCTGCGATGGAGAGGAACATCTTGGGGGCGCTGAGGGCGTGGACGGAAGAGACCTCCACGATATTCAGGGCACTGCCGCCCCGTGCGCGGGCGACATGGTATGCAATGTGCTTTTCGTTTACAAAACGATCCTCGGTAAAGCGGGTGCCCATGGCAGGCATGATGATGCGGTTGCGCAGGCTCATGTCCTTGATGGTGATGGGCGTGAACAGCTTGTCGAACATAAGCAGCCTCCTTTTGAATCAGTGCTTTCGGTGCTCTCAGGATATCACGCACCGGCGGAGGCTGTATACTAAAATTGAGAATTATTTGTCAATTTTCGGAAGGTAGGGATCGGATGTCCTCGTATACGCTGTACATCCAGCGTCGGTTCCATACCTCTACCACACTTCTGCAATGCGTCTGCATTGAAGAAGTGATCTTGTTGGGGCAGCACTTGTCGGGGCAAAGCCCCTCCATCTGCTGGCGCAGACCGCGCTGCCGCTTAAAAGCCCCACTGGGGCTTTCATTGCTCCGCTGCGCTTCGCAAACGCGGTCCCACCCCAAACCCTGCTCATGGTTCGCACCTGACGGTGCGAACATCAACGGCGTGTCGTGCTTTACATAACTTCACCGAGGAGTTATCGAACAGGCAGGAGGTACAATGACCAAATCATCTTCCAAATGCCCCGGAAGAAATGACCATTGGCCATTTCCAGCATACCGGGCAGAACGCCGCCCTTCATGCCGCCGGAGATCTGCATACTGCGTAAAGGTGCTCCGGCGGAGGCGTTCATCATCATTCGGAAATCCGGGTTTTCATAGTCCTTTTTGCCACCGAAGCCCTTGGCAACGGTGGATTCCACCGCCTTGAACATGATCTTCATCATAAGGCTGTAATCCTTCATTTCCATCACGGTGTTATCCATGGTAAAGCTGCCCTTTTTCAGCACCGGCGGCGTGTAGCTATGCCCCAGCATCCTTTCCCAATCTGCCGGATTCGGCTTACCGGTGCAGCGCTCGTACCAGCTGCCGTTCTGCCATGCGGGAATGGGCAGGTCATCCCCTTTCTTTTCGACCTCTGCGGTTAAGCCGCCAACACAGACGGTGTAGGTTCCGCCGGGAACTTTCCAGCCCTCCTGCCAGACGGCAAAGTAGCGGCGGGTGAGGGTAAACTGCACAGTTTCGCTTTCGCCCGGCTGCAGATACACTTTTTGAAACCCTTTCAACTCCCGCACAGGACGGTGCAGTCCATCCTGCGGCGCAGCAATGTACAGCTGCACCACCTCTGCACCGGTGCGTTTGCCGCTATTGCGGACCGTAACAGACACGGTATCGCCCTCCACCGTCAGGTCCGAGTAGGAAAATTCGGTGTAGCTTAAACCATAGCCAAAGGGCCAGCGGACAGGAACGCTCGCCTTATCGTAATAACGGTAGCCCACATAGATACCCTCCTGATACAGGGCATCCGTCGTTTTGCCGTAAATTGCGGAGGAGGGCACATCCTCGTAACGGTAGGGCCAGCTTTCTGCCAGCTTGCCGCCGGGGTTTGCACGGCCATAGAGCAGGTCGGCAATGGCCTCGCCCCCCGCCTGACCGGGCAGACCCATATAAAGGATGGCTTTGACCTTATCCGTCCACGGGCACTCCACCACGCTGCCGCAGAGCAGAACCACCACGGTGTTGGGGTTCACTTTGGCAGCGACTTCGATCATTTTCCGGTGTCCTTCCGGCATTTTCAGGCTGTCCCGGTCAAAGCCTTCGGATTCGTAATGCGCCGGGAGACCGGCAAACAGCACCACAGTCTCGGCTTTCCGGGCGGCGTTCTGCACTTCCTGCAGCAGAGCATCGGTGGTGCTGCCCTTTTCATCGCAGCCGGGGGCATAAACTGCACCGGGCAGCAATTCCAGCGGCTGCGGCAGTTTTGTGGGGTTGATGTGGCTGGAACCGGCTCCCTGATAGCGCAGTTCTTTTGCCATTGCGCCAATGACGGCGATTTTTTCACCCGGCTGCAGCGGCAAAATGCCATCCTCGTTTTTCAGCAGCACCGCACCTTCCGCTGCTGCACGCTTGGCAAGGGCATGGTGGGCTTCGTAATCACAGGTCGCTTTCTTGCTCAACGTTTCCGCTGCCCGGAATACCAGTTTCAGCACCCGGCGGGCGCTGTCATCCACGCAGCTTTCCGGCAGCGTGCCATCCTTCACCGCCTGCAAGACCTCTTTTTCCATGTAGTCACTGCCGCCGGGCATATTCAGGTCGCAGCCTGCCCGGAAACCTTCGATGCGGTCATTCATGGCACCCCAATCGGTGACCACCATGCCGTCAAAGCCCCATTCTGTGCGGAGGATATCCGTCAGCAGCTCCTTATGGTCGGAGCAATGGGTGCCGTTCAGCTTGGGGTAAGCGCACATGACCGTGGAGGGTTTGCCCTCCTTGACCGCAATTTCAAAGGCCGTCAAATAAAGCTCCCGCAGGGTGCGGCCATCCATCACACTGTCGGAGGTAAAGCGGCTCAACTCCTGAGAGTTAGCGGCAAAATGCTTCAGGCTGGTGCCCACGCCTTGGGCTTCGGCACCCCGGATGAAGCCTGCCGCCAGCTTGCCTGCAAGATAGGGGTCCTCGCTGAAATATTCAAAGTTGCGCCCGCAGAGGGGGTTGCGCTTGAGGTTGGCACCAGGGCCGAGAACAAGGCCAACGCCCTGCTCCTTGGCTTCTTCCCCGATGGCTGCGCCGATTTCTGTGAGCAATTCCGGGTCCCAACTCCCGGCAGTGGTCACCTCGGCGGGAAAGCAGGTGGCGGGGCGGGACTTGTTGACGCCCAGCATATCCGCTGCATCCTCCTGTTTGCGCAGACCGTGGGGGCCATCACACATAAAAAGGGACGGAATGCCGTATTGCTCGTATTTTTTCGTCTGCCAGAAGTTTGCGCCGGAGCAAAGGGCAATTTTATCTTCCAGCGTCATCTGGTTCAAGATCTTTTCAATCTCCATAATCTCACCTCAAAAGGAATAGGTTCCGCTTTCCAGCGTAACAGCTTCTTTTCCGGGCAGGCACAGGGCTGCGGTACAGTTGGCAGGAATGGTAACAGTGTATTTCCAGCCCTCCGGCATTTTCTCCCAGCCGCTTTCCACCCTGCCGTAGACGCTGTTGTAGCATGCCTTTGCGTGGGTGAAGTGTCCGCCGGGATGGGGCGCAAGGACAAAGTGGTTTTCGCCCTCTACCCGGATGCCGCACATGGTCTCAAACAGCCATGCCACCATAGCACCCTTGGAGTAATGATTCAGAGAGCCAATGCCGCCGTGTTGGCTGTTGGGGCCTTCCCATGCTTCCCAGATGGTGGTCGCTCCGTTTTTGGGCATGGACAGCCAGCCGGGCAGCTCCTCGTTTTCCAGCAGCCGATAGGCTGATTCCAGATCAATTTCCGTCAGCACATCCAGGATCAGCGGCGTGGACAAAAAGCCGGTGCCCACCCGCCAGCCAGCGTGTACCAGCGCTGCCAGCAGCCGCTTTTGGGCGTAGGCCGTCTGCCGTGCATCCAGCAGCTTAAAGGCCAGCGGGCGCACCAGCTGCGCCTGCCGGTCGGTGTCCAGCGGATAGGCGGCAGTGCGGCGCAGTGCCTGATAGCTTTTGCGGCAGCCGGCAGCAAAGCTGCGATAGTCCGCAGCTTCTTTGGCGTTGCCCAGCGCCGCTTCCATCTCTGCCATGCAGTCCATCACATGGGCAGTGTAAGCAGTGGCCACCTCCGGGTGGGGCACGGCGCAGTCCTTCCATGTCATGTGGTGGACGCTCTCCGGCTCTGCCCACTCGCCGTAGGCCTGCCCATAGTTGGAAAGGTACTTTTTGTCCTCGCCCTGCAGCCCCGTCCGCTTGGCGGTGGGGTACCATTTGCCGCAGCGGTTCTGCATGAACTTGGCGTAGCGCCGCATTCCGGGCAGATATTTTTTCAAAACAGCGGTGTCGCCGTACTGCTTCCACAGGACGTAGGGCATCAGCACACCGGCATCCGCCCAGCCTACCGAGCCGTTCATGGCACCCATGTAAAAGTCCGTGCCGCCCTCCGGTGCGATCTGCGGCAGGCAGCCGTTTTTCGTCTGCCAGTCGTAAAGGTCGTTCAGGTACTTCTCCGCAAAGGGCAGATAATCAAAGAGATAGCTTGCCGTAGGGCAGAAGATCTGTGCATCGCCGCTCCAGCCGTGACGCTCCCGGGTAGGGCAGTCGGTGGGCAGGTCGGCGTGGTTGTTTTTGGCACTCCACACCGTGTTTTCCACAAACTTGTCCAGCAGCGGGTTGGAGCTTTCAAAAAAGCCTGTGCGCTCCATGTCGGAGTATACCGCAATAGCGGTAAAGTCCTCTGGCTGGAAGGGCACCTCTGTTTCCACCAGAATGTACTGGAAGCCAAAGATAGCAAAGGTGGTCTTGTAGTGGTTTTCCCCTTCCTTGCAGGTGTAGACCACCTGCTGCAGGGGCGTGGTGATGTTCTTATTGGAACACTGGATATTTTTCTGGGTGAACTCGCCATCTGCGTCCAGCAGCTCACCGAAGCGCAGTTTGATCTTCTGCCCGGCGTGAGCGGTTACGGTAAATTCCGCATAACCTGCGATGTTCTGCCCAACGTCCAACACCGTTTTGCCGGAGGGCGTGGTGATGCAGACAGGCTTCATGCGCTCGTGTTCTGTCACCGGAACGTTATTGGATGCAGTCGGCGTGACAGGATGGTTCGTGATCTTTGCCTTGCCGGAATAGGAGGGTTCTTTCTGTGCGTTGACCTCTTCGCCGTCCTTGTTGTCGGCAAAACGGATAGAGCCGTCATTGCTCCAATCCCAGCTTTCATCGGTGACGATGGTCTGTACATTGCCATCGGCATGGGTCAGCTCCAGCTGTGCCAGCAGCTTTGTTTCGGTGCCGTACTGGTTTTTCAGCCCCCACGCACCGCAGCTGCCGCGATACCACCCGTCAGCGAGCTGCACGGTCAGGGTGTTTTCGCCGTCTTGCAGCAGTGGGGTCGCATCGTAGGTCTGGTACTGCACCCGCTTGCGGTAATCGGTGATGCCGGGAGCGCGGACAAAATCGCCTACACGCTGTCCATTGAGTCTGGCTTCATACAAGCCGCAGGCGGTGATGTACAGCCGGGCCTTCTTTACATTGGTGGTGTGAAAATCCTTGCGGAAGCAGTCCACTGGATAGCGTTCTTTTTTGTTGACCTTGTAATCCCCGGTGACCCACTTGGCACTCCACACACGGATGCCGGTCTCAAAGGATGCTTCGCTCCAATCGCCCGCTGCGTTTTCCTCATCCCAGAGCCGTACTTTCCAAAGGACTTTCGTTTTCGGCGGTACGGGAGCGCCGCCCCATTTTACGCACATGGCAGCGCTTTCCACCCTGCCGCTGTCCCAGAGGACGCTGCCGCTGTCATCGGCAGCAACGATCTGATAGGCAGTCTGCTTTTTGCCGCCATCGCAGTTCCAATAAAGCCGGGGTGCAGTAAAATCTACACCCATGGGGTCAAACAAATGCTCCGTTTTCAGTCGGATTGCCTGCATTCTCAATTCTCCTTTCTTGCCTTGATCTCTGCCTGCTTCTTTTCAATGCCATTTTCCACATTGAGGAATACCAGCAATACTGCCAGGATCACACCGGTGAATACCTCCAGCCCCACAAAGCCAAAGGTAATGACACCCTTGACCGTCTCGGACTGGGCGGCAGCCACGGTGACGCCGTTCACGATCTCCGGGGCAATATAGCCTGCGTGACCAAGAAAACCGTTGAACACCCCAGTGCAGATGCCTACCATGGCAACGGCGATGATGTTATACATACTCATGGCCACGCCATCCGAACGGAATCCGGTCTTCCACTCCAGATGGTCCAGCACATCGGCGAACAGTGCCATGAACACATAGGAGCAGGGCAGACCGCCAATATTTTTAATGAACTGCCCCACCAGCATGATGGTCATGTTTGTGGGGAACGCCCAGCAGATGGCACCACCGATGGCGTAAAGGATAAAGCCTGCCAGCGTCACGTTCCGCTTGCCGAATTTCTTTGCCAGGGGCCAAACGGCAAAGATCCCGATGCCCATGGGAATGCCGCCGATAACGGAAAGCATGGTCTGGGTGATTCCGTCATTATAGGTACCCAGCACATAGTTGCAGAAATAGACAAGGCTGATGTTTTTGATGGACGACCCGGCGGTGTAGATGAGAAAGTAGGCATAGATGAGCAGCATATATTTGTCGGTAAAGATGGCCTTGAGCTGCTTTGGGAAGGACACCGTCTTTTCAATGCCTGCGCTGTGCTCCTCCAGCGTGACACGCTCCTTGGTGAAGTAGTATTCCAGCAGCGTCAGCGGCAGTGCCAGAATGGAAAGAGCACTCATCAGGGTGATCCATTTACCCTGATCTACGCCGATCATGGGCATGATGACCATGGGGAACACCAGTGCCACCAGAATGCCGCTCATCATGATGGTGGCGATCTGGTTAAACACCGACAAACCGCCCCGCTGGGTGGTATCCCGGGTGGACAGGGGCACCATCAGATTATGGCTCATATTAAAGATAGTGTACGCAAAGGAGTAAAACAGATTGTAGCTGACCATGACCCAGACCGCCTGTACGGTCTCGCTGCCGCTGGGCACCGTAAACAGCAGAATGCCCGTGACCGCCAGCAGCGGCGCAGAAAGCAGCAGCCATGGCCGGGCCTTACCTGCCGGGGTGTGGGTGCGGTCGATGACATAGCCCATGACCACGTTGGTGATGGCATCGATGATCTTGGAAACGATGGGGAAGATCACCAGAAACACCCCGCCCCAGACATGGGTCAGCTTCAGAACATCCGTGTAGTAGACGTTGAGGTAAGTGGCCAGCACAGCGTTGAGCAGGAGCGCTCCCGCCGGGCCCAAGAGATAGCCCAGCCATTTTTCCTTAGGGCTGACATCGACCGAGTTGACTCTGCTTTGGAACAGCGGGCGTGCGAGCAGCGAAGCCGTTTTCATGGCAAATTCCTCCTGATTATTGTTTTTTACGAAAGTTTTCGTATTCCGTTACTTTATAGTGGAAGTATAGCACAGCGCAAAGCGCATTTTCTTGCACTTTTGTAACCATTGTAGTACAATGGTATCCAAACGGAGGAATCAATATGGGATCCATCGATCTGCGCTATCTTTGCACCACCATCGGCAACCTTTCCGGTATCCCCATCCGCATCTTTGAAGGCCGACAGCTGACCTTTTACTATTCTCAGATCCGGCTGCCCCGGGACCCCATGCTGGTGTACCAGAACGAAATTTTTGCCATGCAGTCCCATGTGGGCTATGTGACCACCCGGCACTTCCACTACTACGGCATCGTCAATTCCGGCAGCACACGCATCGTCATCGGCCCCACACGGCAGACCGAGGAAAGCGAGCAGGAGCTGCGGGAGCTGGCCTTCCGGGCAGACGTGCCGCCGGATGACCTGAAGGACTTTGTCACCGGCATGAAGAGCATCATCCGTATGCCTGTGGAAAGCGTTTTGCAGATGCTGTGCACCCTTAACCATGTGCTGAACGGTGAAAAGCTCTCCCTCAAGGATATTTCCATCTACGATGCCGAGCAGGAGCAGATGATCCGGCGGCAGGAGCAGCAGCAGGCAGCACAAAAGCTGTCCTCTCCGGCGGAACGTGCCCAAGACCTTCACAACACCTACGACCTGGAACAGGAGATGCTGCGCATGGTGCGCAAGGGCGATACCGCCGCCCTCCGGGAATGGATTGCCCATGCACCTGCCATCCGGGGCGGCATTCTGGCCGAGGAGCAGCTGCGGCAGCGAAAGAACATCTTTTTGGTGTCCGTCACCCTTATTTCCCGGGCAGCCATTCAGGGCGGCATGGAAACAGAGGAAGCCTTTTCTCTCAGCGACTCCTACATCCAGCAATGCGAGCTTCTGACCACCTTGGCAAACATTACGAACCTCCAGTACCGTATGGTTTTGGATTATACCGAGCGGGTGCAGCGTCTGCAGAGGGGGAGCTGTACCTCCAAGCTGATAATCGAGGTGACGAACTACATCCGGCACCATATCTCAGAACCCATCACCGTGGAAAAAATGGCAGAGGCCTTGTTCATGAGCCGCCCCTACCTCTCCCGAAAATTCAAGGAAGAAACCGGCGAAAGCCTGACGGACTTCATCCTGAAAGAAAAAACAGAGGAAGCAAAACGCCTCCTCCGCTATTCCGATAAGCCCATCACGGCCATCAGTTCTTATCTTGGGTTTTCTTCTCCCAGCCACTTTTCCCGGGTGTTCAAAGCCCGTGTGTGCCTTACGCCGGGCGAATACCGGGAAAAGCACCAGTGACCGCTTCAACACAAGTTCGCATTTGCGTATGCCTGGGAGAATCCATATCATATTCGTCTCGATTTTCGCCACCGACAGCATTCACCTTTGGAAGCGGCAAATGCTGCTGTTCCATCTTGTTTAACGATCTCACATGAAATAAAGGAGAATACACTATGGAGCATCTTTATGAAAAAGCACTGGAAAGTGCAGAGTACATCAAGGCACACACCACCAAACGCCCAAAGGTAGCGGTGGTGCTGGGGTCCGGGCTGGGAAACCTGACCGCAGATTTTACCGACACGGAAGAACTGCCCTATAAGGACATCCCAAACTTCCCGGTGTCCACAGTGGCAGGGCACAAAGGCGCTTTATTGGCAGGCAGACTGGGTGAAAAAGAAGTCTACGCCTTGGAAGGCCGCTTCCATTTTTATGAGGGCTACAGCATGAAGGAGGTCTGCTATCCCTTCTATGTCCTCAAGCTGCTGGGCGTAGAGCAGGTGGTGCTGACCAATGCCTGCGGCGGCATCAACCGGGACTTTGCTCCGGGCACACTGATGCTCATCACCGACTTCATCAACATGATGGGCATGAATCCCCTCATCGGACCCAACGATGAACGCTTTGGTCCCCGTTTCCCGGATATGACCGAGCCCTACAGTCTGGAACTGCGGGAGCTTGCCAAGCACACCGCTGAGGAAATGGGCATTGCCTACAAGGAGGGCGTCTATCTGGGATTCATGGGTCCCTGCTACGAAACTGCTGCGGAGATCCGTGCCTTTGCAGGCATGGGTGCCGATGCCGTGGGCATGAGCACCGTACCGGAGACGATGGTCTGCAACTATATGGGGATGAAGGTACTTGCAGTCAGCTGCATCACCAATATGGCCACCGGTATCCAGACCGTGAAACACAGCCATGCCCGTGTGCTGGAAATTGCAGATCAGGCGGGAAATACCCTGTGCCGCTGGCTTGGTGGTATCATCCAGAAGATGTAAAAACGACCAGAACAAACACAAAAATACCCCTGCGCGCATGGAGCGTCCGCAGGGATATTTTTGTGTGCAAAAGGGCGCGGCTTCCTATCGGCGTTGCATAGCATCAATAGAAAGCCGCGTTCCTTAATCCTCTAACCCATGGCTCCCGGCCACATTCTTCAAATATTCCTCCGGGTCGCCATTCAGAATCAAATCCGCGCATCCTCGACCCCAGTGCAATCAATGGAAATCTTTCTCCCATCCCGGAGCAGCAGCTCCACGCAGCCGGTGTCCATGTTGAATTTGCAGGATCTTTCATTGTACTTCATATTTGTGTCCTTTCTGCCTTACGGCACTCTTACAGTGGTCTGTCGTGCTTTCCTATGATAAGGTCTAGGACATTTTTCGATGGAAGCAAGGGATTCGTTCTGTTTTCCGAAGAATACAAAAAATCCG
>ERZ1026780.818-NODE-818-length-22672-cov-15.892470_pt1 | contig 22672 bp, 19 predicted proteins | sample MGYA00380126_ERZ1026780 | MGnify/ENA primary metagenome ERZ1026780 (study PRJEB33269, sample SAMEA4719762) | human gut metagenome | biome: human-associated habitat; feature: organic feature; material: feces | place: Cameroon | collected 2013-10 ... | reverse complement strand
TTCTTCTATAATATGCAATTGAAATCGTTTCAGAATTTTTCAGAAAATTTTACAATTTCCTTAGAAAATTTACTTAAATAGCAGAGGGAGGAACTGTAGTATCTTTCCGTTCAAAATTCTGTTTTTTTTGAACAAAGTTTTCCAAAATCGCAATACTAACGATGGCTAGTTTCTACAAAAATGGCCATCGGGTTTTAGCCCGAAAAACCCGGCGGTCGCTGCTCAACTTCGTGATTATTTTAAGTAAAATCAGATTGCCTTATGCATTTGCTAATGAGTTATGAGTTCTAATTTCATGAATCTGTTCTACAAGATGTCGATTTGCCTGTGGGTTATTTGTATCATAAAACCAATTATGATTGAAACTATTTATTGCACCATTGTTTCCTGATGTACCTATTACCAAACTATGGAAGTTTGTATTATTCTCTTGGGCTGACTTTATTTGAGCTTTTATGTCGTTATCTAATGTCTGCATTACAAAGTCAGATATCATCAGAACATCAGCATTTTTCCATTCGTTTTCTGAAAGCATTTTTACAGCATGTTTAAGAGCTGGTGTTGCATCTGTTCTACCATGAAATGACATTCTAAGGAATTGAACTAGCCTACCAATTGGGTTAGCTGAAAAATCTGTAAGATCAAGAGTTTCAATGCTTGTTGAGAATGAAATCAGGTAGCACTTTCTTTCTTCCTCAATAGCAATCTTTGAGAGTGCAAAGGTTATAGTCTTTGCAATATTCTCAGGAGTTCCATGCATAGAACCGCTTGTATCAACGCAGATAATTATTGGACCTTTGGGCTCTTGCTTTTCTATAGTTGTTTCCTCTTTTTCTTTTGATTCTTCTTGTTCTTCTTCCATTCGCTGATAGTCATACGATAAGAGCTGTTTCTGAGCAAACTTCAATTGAAACAGTTTCTTTGCAGCCGGATTATTCATTAAAGATAATTCACTTGGTAAAACAGAGGAAATATCATTGGAAAAACGAAGACCATTTATTTCACCTTTATATGCATGTTTAGGCTGCCAACTGGATTTTATAACTACTTTATCGCGTAACTCTTTTTCATAAGAGATTTGTGCACGAGTTTGTTTCCCTAAAAGGTCAGCCAATTCCTTTAAGGATTCATCACGCTCAAGTAACTTTGCAAAAGTGTCTAGAATTTCAAATCCACTAGTTTCAAAAGTTCCTTCGCTTAAATCCCACAATCGTCCAAGATTCTTGATAAAAGGCAACAGAAGACTTTCAAGTTTCATAAATTTATATATTTTTGAATAAAGCTTTTCTAAGAATTCTTTTCGCATTGAATCAATCTGCACTAGTTCCCATTTTGATTTTCTATCAACAAGATTTTGCTCTAAATCAAAAATGATATTTCTTTTAAGGATTTCCAGCTTGTCAGCAGATTTCCACTCGAGTAACTCGATTTCATCGCCTTTTTCATTCTTAGACTTTACCAACTTGGCTTCTTTTACGAACTGATTATGATAAAAGTCAAAATTTACAGTACTTGCCTCGATAGATCCTCTTTTGAAATCACTTACAGATGGAAGCCGTTTATAGTGGTATTCCATCTTTGGAGAATCTTTTATAAGGTCACTTGCAATATCTTCTGCGGTTCGAAGTTTTTGATGTTCAATAAAAATCGCCTCTTCTCTGAAAGGATCTTCTTTTACTAAGTGTTTATTTACTTTTTCAAGCCATTCAAGAATATCAGTCTGAATATTTTCTGAAAGTCCTGCATGCTTTCTTTCATATTCTAAAATATCGTTTTGTGAAGAAATTTCTTTGAGAATTGAAGCTCCGAGTTCTGTATACTTATTCTTTGGAAACTCAATTCTAACATCTTCTGGGATATTTGGATTTGTATATTCTTCCATTGCATCGACAAACTGTTTCTTTTCAGATTCGGAACCTAATGCTGATGATGTAAGATTTTCAAAGCGACGTTTTTTCTTTGAATCTTGTCGATAACGTTTTATATTAGCGAGCAAGTCATATTCGATTTTGGAAAGATTTGATGATACGATTGAGAGTATTGAAGTCAGAACTGAATCAGGTAAATCTTCTTCCTGATGTGCAATTTTATTTCTTGTTATGCGCATAGCTTCCCACCAAACAGGCTTATTTGGAAAATATACTTTTTTTATACATTCTCTGAATTGTTGAACCTTTATTTGAATCCATGCGCGAGCTTCTTCGGAAATAGAATGAATATCTTTTATTCCTTCTGGATATTTTTCTAATATATCTCTAATAGGTGTACGTGCTTTATGACAATATATACGAGATTGCTTTTCTCTCTTCCCCATTTTGCTAACCCTTTTTGTATGCTTTTATTTCATCAATATTATTAAAAATATATGAAGCCATCTCTTGAAGTTCTTTGTCTGGAATATCCTCCAAAGAATGAATCAGTCTGTTGTGTATTCTTTGGAGATTAGATACAAGCTTAAATTCTTTACAATTAGATATAGCTTGGATTGTTATTTGTAACCAGGCTTTCTGTTCTTCAGAAAGGACAGATACATCTGATATTCCATTAGGATACTTTTGCTGCAGGATAGAAATTCTATCCTGTATGCTAAGTTCTTTATTCATATTTCAAATCTTAAAAATTTCGCCAATCACGAATAACACAAATAGTGTACTCATGATCCTTTGTAGTGTGATCTTGGTGGCCACGGTCATCAAATGTCATGTACATTGCAGCAGATTTGTCTTCAGTTTCAGAATAAGACCAGTATTCCTTGCAATCAAGAGTTTCACCATTTACAGCTTTTAATGATTTATTGATGACATCTCTGTTTTCCCAAATCTTTCGTAAAAGTTCAACTTTTGGAACAATCCAGCCCTTTGAATAATCATCTGCGACTTTAGTACTATAATCAACGCAGCACTGTTTCATCTCAGTCCATTTCTTACTGTACTGGTTTACTCCAATAGCATATTTTGATTCATCTGAAATACAAACAACTGCAATTACATTTTCTTTCTGTTCATCAGAAAGATTCTTAATTTCTTTTGCAGTAAAAATACTTCCATCGTTAAGGATTACATCACCAACAGATAATTCAGGTTCAAGGTCATCACTATAATAACGATCCTTTTGCTTGTCCAATTCAACTTGTTTATCTTCAAGGTCTTTTATTGAGTCATCGATTTTTGAAGTAATACTTGTATTATAGCTCTGGTCTGCAAAAAGGTTTGCTTTGAATGGTACAGCGTCTTTCGCTTTTTGATCTTTTAATTTATCAATTTCATTTTTAATGAAATTACTGATTGGTGTGTAGTTATCTTTTGTAAAATTCTTTTGTAAAGTTGAATGGGCAATATCAGAGAATACTTTTTCTTTGTCGGAAATCTCTATTGTGACTTTATGAACAGAACTAGAATCGTTATAATATTGTTTTCTCCAGCAATCTGTCCAGGTTACAGTATCGTTTTCTAATTTAAAGTCTATAAATGCAAAATTGTAATTTGGGCCAAGTCTGTTTCCATTCGCATCATATAGCATTCCATATCTATCTGAATAATTTGGCCACTTAAAATCTTTTGAAATATAAAATGGTTTTACAGTATGATCTGCAAAGGTGGTTTCTGTAGGATTGATTATTTTGCATGCTTTATGTCCATCTGACATATCATAAAGTTTTGGTGCAGATTCAAACCACTGCTCATCAATATTTGCAGTGAACTCTTCAATCTGTTCCTGAATATCTTCTATAGCTGAATCACATGGAATACCATTTTCTTTAAGGCACTTTTCAACAATTTCTTTTGCTTTCTTCTGTTGTTTTTCAGTTCCCCAGATACAATTTTCAATGAGTGAACAATCCATCAAATCAACTTCATTTCTGTCATTCAAGAAAGCAGATGTTTTAAGAATGTGGGCTATTTTCTTCCAGCGGCGGTCCCCGACTTCAAAGAGTTCTCCATTCTTTTTATCTTCGTCAGACATTGCATCGTTCAACAAAGTCATTTCCTTACGAATGGCACTTATAACTTGTTTTGAAACTTCTGAGAGAGTGACTTTATCAATTTCTTTAGACCATTCTTTTAATTCTGTGTTAGAGATGAGAAGCTTTTTATCTTCATCATTGAGTTTGAATTCTTCATGAGCTGGCTGATCTATCATTTCAAAAAAGTCATCTTCGTTCTTTATGAAATCAACAGGAAGTCTAAAGATAAAACGGTCATAAAGCGCTTCAAGACCTTTTCCTTTAGCCGGAAGTTCATTTGAAGCTGCAAACAATGCTTTTAAAGGGACATTCATAACCTTGCTGCCATTATGAAATTTTCTTTCGTTTACAATAGTAAGAAGGGTATTCAAAATTGCAGGACTTGCTTTCCAGATTTCATCGAGAAAGGCAATATCGGCTTCAGGAAGCATTCCTTCTGTTAATCTGCGATATTCTTCCTTTTTATTTCCGTTTTCATCAGGAAGCTCTCCATTAAGAGCCTTTAAGGAAATGTTTCCAAAAACTTCTTCTGGAGTAGTGAACTGATTTAATAAAGTTTCAAAATACTTTACACCATCTTTATTATCTGCTTTGAAAGCTTCTTTTATTCTTCGGGTTATCATACTTTTTGCACAACCAGGTGCTCCAAGCATGAACATACTTTCTCCGGCCAATGCTGTAAGTAATCCTAATTTTACAGCAGTTTCCTTTTCATATAAGCCTGAGCCTAAAACATCTAAAAGTTTCTTAATTCTATCGTGTTTATTTGTTGCCATAACTTTTTACCTCCGATATAGCATTTATTTATTCACATAATATAGTCACATTTTTTCAACTACTTGATATTTTATTTTGAACTTTTTCGAAAAATTCTTTTATTCTGTTGCTAATATAGCCTTCGTCTTTGTTGAAATTTTCACATAGTTCTTTTTGAGAAGGTAGATCTTCTTTTGTAAATAAATACTTGAGCAAGGAGGAATCAACAAAGAAATGTCCTTTAAGCATTTCATATATCTGCCCATCTTCATATTTAGTTTCTAAAGCTGTAATTGTTCTGAGAGTAATAAAACTTGCCAGATAAACTTTTTGTCTGGCCTGGCATAAATTAAATTCATCCTCAATAATATTTAAAGTATTAGTTACATCTTCAAAAGCTATAAGTACGGATTCTGGTGATGGGTGATTGTTTGTTACAGAATCAGTTTCAAAAACAGATACAGGAGATTCGTTATCAGAAGAACAAGAGGTTGAAGTTTCTTCGACAATTTGAGATTGATAATACTTTAGTACAAGGTCTTTTACTTGCTCTACCGTTATATCAGATTGTTTTGCCAGCCATTCCTGAACATTTTGATTATTTGGATTCTTACCCATCTGTTCCGCAGTTTTGATAAGTTTTAAAGCCTTATTGTAATCATCCCGGCTGCACATTCTGAGCTTTGAAACTTCACCACGCTGCTTTTTATGTTTGATTTCTGTTTCAAGATATGTATATAAAAAGCCAATAAATGAATGATTTTCTGCTTCTTTATAATTTAGGATGCATCTTTTTACACAACGAAATATTTCTATTCCAGCATTTCGTACATCATATTCGTCAAAACAAAGGAGTGTCCATTTCCAAATTGGTGTATATATTTTTTGAATCAGCTTTTGAAATTCTATAAAATTTTTATCCTGGAAATTTGAGATGTCCGTAAATATTGAGAGTATTTTATTTTCATATTCTTCTTTGGACTTTCTGCTTTCCATTTTGTTTCCTATAATGCAAAGAATTCGTCCAAAGCTTTTCTGGCTTCTTTACTATCTTTTGCAACCATTGAACTGGTCAGATTATTGAGATAGTAAAGAGATGTTACATCATAAAGTTCTGGGTTTGATATATTTTCACCTGTGAAGTTTACTTTTCCGTAAACAACAGATTTAACATCACAGTTTAGGAATTTTTCTGCAAAAGAAAGAACGCACATAAGAACCATTGGCAAAGGTTTTGGGCCATATGTTATATCCGCAAATATTTGAGAGTTGTCTTCTATTTTATCAATCATTTGTTTTAGTCTGAGTTCATGATTATTCTTTGTTTCCTTGAATTCTGAATCCAATATATCGTAAGTGATTTTCGCACCAATTTTTGAATTGATAGAATTCAGTTCATTAATAAATAAATCACTATTCTTCTGGTTATTTTCTGTGGCGTTTTCTGTTCTTAACAGAACAACTTTTATTTCATCTTGTTTTGAAATAGTATCTGCAAGAATGGCATTAATTGGATAAATAACAGGCTGGTCATATTTGGAATTTGCATTACCAGTTCCTTTGTAAACCATTGGCTTGAGATTACTCTTCATAGGAATATCACAGAATATAATTTTCTTCATAAAGACTCCTAATTTAAATATAATAAATTATCTATATTAGTGACAAGAAAAGTATATAGTTGATATTTTTGGACAATTTTTTTTCGAGAAACTTAATCAGCCTGTAATCTATAAGAAAAATCTACAAGTCCAAGCTTTGTTCCATTTTTCAATGAATCTGACATCTGCTTATTCATTGTTGGCAAGAAGTTTACATAATTTGTAATAGCTGCTTGTACAGCATTTATACTTCTTTTGTTCTTAATCCAGTTTTGTGGAATAAAAACATCTCCATTGCCTTCTATTGTTGCTTTGTCCGAATCAAAAGCTGTATTCATGCAGTTAGCACAAATTCCAATTATTGTATCGACTAAATTATTTTTTATTGCCATTTCATAACATTTTGAAGGAGAAGGAACATCACTGTGCCCATTTTCACGTGCAAATAATGCAGAAATAGCATATAAGAAATGGTACGGTGCATAAGCTTTCATTGTTAGATATGTAGGATTTAATCCCAATGGATTTTCATCAGTCCATATTGCTTGAATCTTCTGCATCCAGAATTCCATTGCAAAAATATCTTCAGGTAGAAAATCTGGCTTGAATAATGTATTAAAATAAACATCAAAGATTTTCTTTTCACCGTATGATATATTTGGCCTTTGCGAATACCAGGCCATCAAATATTTACCAAGATTAGAAAGATCAACTGCATAATTTTTATCTTTGTCTGCAGGAATCTGTTCTCCACGTTTTGTAGCAAAATATCCGTTTGGATATTTGTTCTGATAAGCAAGTTTAAGACGAAGAACTCGTTTATCGTTACTGCGTAGATCGCGGGCTTTTACAGCACTCTGAGTGTTTGTATTAATACTTATGCTGTCTGCACGGTCTCTCTGTGGAATTTCATAAAATCTGAAAAGAACAAACGTTTCGTCGTTATTCTTAATGCTTTCGCTGCAAGAAAGAATTGTATTTAAGGACTGACATCCATTTACAACACTTAATTCTTTTAGAGAAATTTTATCTCCTTCCAAGACTTCAATTGATTTACAAATACCTGTAATACCATTATGGAAAAAGAAAAAGTCATTGCATTTATCACCAAGAAGAGTCTGCTTTATCTTTTTGTTTACTACATTTGAAATACCAAGACTTTGACGAACATTTTTCTGGAAAAGAGTTCCTTCTTTTATTCCAGGAATTTTAATACATTCTTTAAGAGGCAATGCAGAAATGATTACTTTCGAATTAGCAATATTTGTTACAAGATATTTTCCTGCTGTAAGTTGAATCTCGCAATTGATTGTAGGATTATCGCTTTCAGCAGCTCTTTCAAAAATAATCTTAAGCATATCTTTATCTACAACTGTGAGTTCTGCATCAAAATGAGGATTATCTTCATCTGCCAACTGTTTCTGGAAAGCAACAATGTCATTCTGAGCATCTTCTGTGAATTTGCTTGTAGTAATCAATTCATAAGAAATCGAATAGTTATCTTCCAATGCCTGAGATACTTCTGAAAGTTTTGCTGCAAGTTTTGCATTACAATCCTGCTGAAGTGTTTTAATATCCGCAAGTTTTGAGTGTACAGTAATTACTTCGCGGACTGGCTCTCCGTTTACAGAATCTCCTGTATAAAACTTGCCCTGAATAATATGAATCTTTTCATTGTCATCATCAATATAAACAGCATCGATTTGTTTGTCTTTCTGTCCATCTGTAACTGAATCTTTTACTAAAATATCTGAAAGATGATAAATATTTTTCAGATACCAGGCAACAAAACGCTGACCATCATTTGGAAAGTTCTGTATGTAAAATGTTGATTTTATATCGTTTTGGATTTTGTTAAGCATAGTCTATACCTTCTTTGATTTGTATATTTTACCTAAATTAAAATCATTTTCAAAATTTAAATGTTTAAACTTTTTATTTATGCTTTCAATAGTAATTGGCGAAATCATATTGGGTATCAAACTTTTCATTGTTTTTTCCATAAACCTGGGAACTACATTCTGTTCCTTAAATTGATTCTTTATATCAATAGAAAATGTTTGGGGGTCAAAATTTGAACCTGCAATTCTAAAATAAACTCGAAAATTCCCAAACTTTAATATATTAGGGCTAAAGGTTGTGTTATTAATTTTCCCATCAGTACAAAAACTTATTAAAGATGAATATTCATTTAATCCATTATCGCTATCAAGAGATGTTTTATTAAGCTCAACAGTAATGAAATTGAAATACTTTTCGATTCCCATTGGAATATCTGTAGTTTCTGAAATCTCATTATCTGTCCACACGAATAATCTTGGAAAAATTGTAGATATATATTCATTAGTATCCAAGTTTTTTACTTTTAATAATTGGACATTCACTTTTTCTGCAGGAGTTCTTTTTTGATTTTCGATTTTTATACTATAAAGATGTTTAACACCTTCGTTTGTTTCTATTAACTGATAGAAAGGTCTGTCTTTTTCTATGAAAGCCTTGAATTTAGGTTCATTCATTTTTTTTAGAAAATTTCCACCTATTGCAATAAAAACTGCAAGACAAGTTCCAACTGCAATACAAACTTGTACACAAAAATCTCTATTACTAGATTGTTGTTCAATAATTGTTCTTTGAATTTCAATATTTTCAACTGGCCTTGTAAAAACTAAGAGGGCTAGTAATACGCCAACAACAAAACAAGCACAACCAATGCAAATACATAAAGATATTACGATTTTCTTTTTCATTATTTTAATTCCATTAAACTTTGCCCATTCTCTTTCAGCCACTGTTTTGCTTCTTTATACCATGGGCAGTATTCTGCAACTATGGCCCAGAATTTTGTACTGTGGTTTAATTCTTTGCGGTGGGCGAGTTCATGAACAATTACATAGTCTCGCACATTTTCTGGCATCTTCATTAAAAGACAATTGAAACTTAAATTACCTGTTTTTGTGCAACTGCCCCAGCGGGTTTTCTGGTGGCGAATTATGATGCGGTTATAGGTTACGCCCATAAGGCTTGCGTATTTTTTTACAATAGCAGGTAGTTCTACTTTTGCTTTTGATGTAAGTTCTGTGGTTTCGGGACTTACAGATTTTGAACATGTTGATTTTTGTGTTCCTAAAAGTGAACTTATGAATGCTAGTGCTTCTTCCTGTTTTGGACGGCCGGCTTTTTTCTTTGTACCATAAACTGCCATGCTGTCGATTATTTGAAGAATCTGATTGAGTTTTTCTACAATACGCTGCTGTTCTTCGATTGGTGGAATAGGAATTAATGTGTCAGCAACTTTATCAGAATTTAAATTCTTTACAACTGCACCTGATACTTTTCCAAAGAATTGTTCTTTGAGAACATTTGAACTAAAAACAAAATATAAAAATTCTTTGTTTAAAAATTCAGAATAATCATGTAAAACTAGCCAACCGTCATGAATACAACCATCAATATTCAAAATATAAGGTCGTCCAAATGACATAGAGTTTGAAAGCAACAAATCTCCTTTATGAACTAAGCGTGTCTTATATAATCCTTCTTTGATTATTTTCTCAGCTGTTCTGTTAATATATTTTCCACCGATTTCAGAATCACCTATTTTTATCCAATTGTAACCATCATCAGAAGTTGTTAAATATGAAGTAATTGGTCGAGGTGAGCCACCTCGAGCTATACCTAAGACTTTACCAACTTTCTCCCATCTCCAATTTTCAGGAATATCAAATGGAATTTCTTCTTCTTTGATTTCTGCGAGAGGCTTTTCTTTTTTTATTTTTCCTTCTTCAATGAGTTTTGCTTTTTCTTCGCCAATGTTCTTTAGAAGTTCATCTACGCTGGAATCACTTTCCTGTTGTTCTGTCAGTTTGCCCTGCATTGCTGATTGAAGAACGGATTTTTTCATTTCTTCAGGGAACTTCTGGCAGAGTGTTATCAATTCATATTCGTCTTTGCCGTATTCATCAATAAGAGGAAGAATCTGATTGAGTTTTTCTACAATACGCTGCTGTTCTTCGATTGGTGGAATAGGAATTAATGTGTCAGCAACTTTATCAGAATTTAAATTCTTTACAACTGCACCTGATACTTTTCCAAAGAATTGTTCTTTGAGAACATTTGAACTAAAAACAAAATATAAAAATTCTTTGTTTAAAAATTCAGAATAATCATGTAAAACTAGCCAACCGTCATGAATACAACCATCAATATTCAAAATATAAGGTCGTCCAAATGACATAGAGTTTGAAAGCAACAAATCTCCTTTATGAACTAAGCGTGTCTTATATAATCCTTCTTTGATTATTTTCTCAGCTGTTCTGTTAATATATTTTCCACCGATTTCAGAATCACCTATTTTTATCCAATTGTAACCATCATCAGAAGTTGTTAAATATGAAGTAATTGGTCGAGGTGAGCCACCTCGAGCTATACCTAAGACTTTACCAACTTTCTCCCATCTCCAATTTTCAGGAATATCAAATGGAATTTCTTCTTCTTTGATTTCTGCGAGAGGCTTTTCTTTTTTTATTTTTCCTTCTTCAATGAGTTTTGCTTTTTCTTCGCCAATGTTCTTTAGAAGTTCATCTACACTGGAATCAGTTTTTAACTGTTTTGTCAGTTTGCCCTGCATTGCTGCCTGCAAAACTGCTTTCTTTAAATCTTCTGCAAGTTTCATTATTTCACCTCAAGAAGATTCATAATAAGAGCAAGTTTTTCATCAAGCTTTGCTTCAAGGCTTTCACGGCGTTCTTTATAATTCTTAATTGTTTCTTCTGGAGTAAGAACTACATCTTCTTCTTCCGGGTATCCGCACAAATCAAGATCAAATCCACGTTCTTCAATTTCTGCAAAAGTATATTTTTTTGCCTTAAAAGTTTGTGTTGAGGTTTCACTTTCTTTTTCGTCAACAATTTCAACTCGATTGTTCCACCATTCATCAACGCATTTCATATCTTCGCGTTTAATTGGATTTGTCTTATTAAAATGTTTTACACCTTCCGGCATATCCATACGGTAGAACCAGGTTTCTTCTGTTTTTCCTGTCTTATCAAAGAAAAGAAGGTTTGTATTAATAGAAGTATAAGGTGCAAAAACACTAGAAGGCAAACGGATAATCGTATGAAGATTACATTCTGTCATAAGTTTTTTCTTGAGATTTACTTTAGAGTTATCACTGTTGAATAAAAGTCCGTCAGGAAGAACAAGTCCGCAGCGTCCATTTTTCTCAAGACAATAAATAATACGTGCAACAAACAAATCTGCAGATTCACTGGATGCTAAATCATCTGGAAAATTCTGAAGGTCAGATTTATTGAACTCTCCACCAAAAGGCGGATTCATAAGAATACAGTTGTATTTATCTTTTGGCTGAAGGTTCAGCACATTAAGAGCAAGACCGTCTCCGTGTACAATATCTGGATTATCAATATCATGCAGAAGCATATTTGTAGTAGCAAGCATATAAGGAAGCTGTTTCCATTCAATTCCATAAATTGAATTCTGAATTGTTGCTATATCTTTTGGACTTTTGGCCTGAGCCATTAAGTGTGTTATAGCTTCTGCAAGGAATCCACCAGTTCCACAGGCAAAGTCTGCAACTCTTTCACCGATTTTAGGATCAACATGGTCACAAATAAACTTTGTAATTGCACGAGGAGTATAGAATTCTCCTGTGGCTTTACCGCCATTTTGGAGTCCTTTAAGAAGTGTTTCATAAAAGTCGTTAAAGTCGTGTTTGGTACCGGCATCATCAAAATCAATGTCAGCAATTTCATTTATAAGCTGGCGAAGTTTTACACCATCCTTCATATAGTTCTGGCTTTCGCCCATAAACTCACGAACGATTAAAGCCTTTGGATCATCGCTTGTAAACAAATGTTCTTTGCCATTTACAGAAACTGGCTTTCCCTGAAGAAATGGAAAAAGTGTGTTATTTACGAACTGAATAAGTTTATCGCCAGTTAGTCTATTTGTAAGATCTTTTGAACCATCATCTTTACGAAGGTCAGCCCAATCTCGAAATCTAAAACCTTCTGGTATTACAGGAATATATCCTTTCTTAAGTTCCCATTCTTCTTCTTTAGCATCAAAAACTTTCAAAAAAAGAATCCAGATTAACTGGCTCATATACTGCGCAGTGCCACTAACACCTGCATCACCAAACATTATTTTTGTTGTAGATTTTACTAATGCATCACCGTTCATTTATTTCCTACCAAAATTATTTATAAAGTTCTTTTTCTATTTCAAGAATAATTGCTTCGTATGCTGCTTCTCCACCAAGAGTTTTTACTGCAGTTTTGTAACTGTAGCCATTCTGCTGAAAATATGGCATTCCGAAAATATCGATTGTCTTAAGATTTGAGAAATCAGTTTCTTTGTAAAGATCAATTACAAGATTCATGATTTTCTGCTGTTCTGGATTCAAATGTTTGATAAGTTCTCTTGCTTTATTAACTCTTTCCTGCTTAGAAGGAATTGTTTTTCCATATCCAAAATGGCAGACAAGATCATATAAATCAACTTCTTTGCCTACTATTTCTCTAAGTTTTGCAACAACTTTTTCACTAATCAATAAATCCATCAACAGTCCATCTTTGACGTCAATTGAATCAAGTTTTGACCACGTTGCATAAAAGTCTTCAAATGTAGGGAATAAGTCTTCCACATTTTTTCGTACACAGCTTTCAACCGATTCTTCTCTTACAAGATTCATATTGTCATCAAGATATCTGATGGATGTATCAATAAGTTCAACATCAACACCTTTGATTCTGAATATTTCTCGTTTCTTTTTAGTTTTGGTGTTAAGAGGAACTGCAGTTCCTCCTGGCACTACATCAACAATACCGTCGAAATCCGGATCGTCAAACTTCTTATAATTCTGTCTGAAATCCATAATTACAAAGTGTGTTTTTGTCCGTTCTTCGGTCTCGTTTTCAAATTGATATTTTTCAACTATACGAGTACCACGTCCAATTGTCTGCTTAAACTCAGTCATAGAACCAATTGTTTTATCAAGAACAATAAGTCCTACTGTTTTTGTATCAACGCCAGTTGAAAGAAGTTTACTGGTAACAGCAATTACAGGATATTTCTGACTTGTAGAAGAAAAGTTTTTAATCTGATCTTTTCCGGCCTGGTCATTTGCTGTAATTCGCATTACATATCGTTGATTACTTTCTTTCATTAAATCAGCATTTTCATTTGCAAGATAATCACGCATAGCACCTGCATGTTCTTCCGTTTCGCAGAATACTATTGTTTTTGTGAATCTATCATGTTCTTTTAAGAATTCTGTAATCTTTGCTGCAACAAGTTTTCTGCGTTCATCAATAATTAACTTACGGTCAAACTCTGGCATTAGATAAACTCGGTCTTCAAGAGGTTTTCCATGTATATCTTTTTCACCCTTTTTAGGTTTGTAGCCATCTCTATCAATATCAAGTTCATGTGCCATTACAACATACGGAGAAAGAAATCCGTCTGCAATTCCTTGCTTAAGAGAATATACATAAACAGGATCACCAAAGTATTCAAGATTGGAACCAGAATTTGTTTGTTTAGGAGTTGCAGTTAAACCAATTTGTGTAGCACTGCCAAAATATTCAAGCATTTCATGCCAGCTTTTTTCTTCATTCAATGAACCTCTGTGACATTCATCTACTACGATAAGATCGAAGAAATCTGGTGGGAGCAGTTTATAATAATCTTTATCCGCCGTTGGTTCATCATCAGGATTTCTATCATCTTCATCTTCTGAACGACCAGATTTAAGTTGCTGATAAAGAGAAATAAAAACTTCGTAACTTGAAAGTTTTTTTACATCTTCTTCTGTTCTAAGATTTATATGGTCTCCAATACGAACCATATTGTTCATTTTATGAAAGGCTGTAAAATCATCAAAAGTCTGTGCTGCAAGAGAAGTACGGTCTACAAGAAAAAGTATTTTCTTCTTTTTACCTGCTTCATAAAGACGATAAATTATCTGCATTGCAACAAATGTCTTACCTGTTCCTGTTGCCATTACAAGTAGAAGTCTCTGTTGTCCTTTTGCAATTCTATCAATACAACGGTTAATTGCATTACGCTGATAATATCGTGGTTTTCTTCCATCTGTTCCCTGATAATAAGGAACTGTAATTAAGGAATTCTGTTCATCACTAATATTGTTGTTTTTCTTATATCTTTCCCAAAGTTCATCTGATGTGGGAAATTCATTCATTGGGAATTCTCTGTTTGTTCCCATAGCCATATCTTCTTCATGAAAACATTTTCCATTGCTTGCATAGGCAAAAGGAACATCAAGAAGTTTTGCATATTCAATAGCTTGGCTAACACCATCATGAACATCATGGTCTATTCCTTTTGCTTCAACAAGAGCTAGAGGAAGATTATATTTATAAAGTAAAAGATAATCGACTTTTTTCCTTTCTCCACGAGTAACAGTACCATCTGAGTCAACAAGAATCTGACCATCAGTGAAGGCTGTCTTTCCATATTCCATCACAATTTGGTCACCTTCTGCAGACCATTTTTTAATCAGTTCAGGAGTAATGTATTTTAACTTTGTATTTTCTTCGTTACGTGTTTGTTCGTCGATATCATCAATTGGGGGCATATTACAATTATATCACACAACTCGATATTTTTGTAGATAACGGATAAGTGCAAGAAATCCAAGCCCAGCTTGGCATGTTCCAACAGCGAAACGTTGGCTGTGGATGCAACGGCAGGACGGTGTTCGGAGATACAGCAGAGTGAAACGGGCTATTGAAAATCGAAAAAAGCGGTTAGAGAAATATTTCGCTTATAAAAATACCCGTCAAACAGTTTGCGTTATTTGCAGTAAGTCTTCAACGGGTATAATACTTAGCGGCTCATACCATGGTCAACAGTTCGTGGACGCGAGTTTGCAATCAGTTTCATATATTCGTTATATTTTTCCACGGTCTTCTGGCTTGCAGTTTCCATCTCTTCTGCAAAATCAAATTTTTTCTGCGTAAGAAGCGGATCAAAAGAATCATTTCGGAGCTTTTGCACGAATCTGGTTGTAAACCTGATTTACAGAAAGCTCTTCTTTACGAATTGCCTCTTTCTGCCCTTCGGTTGCCTCTTTGAGAACAACGCGAGCCTTTTCAACAGTCTTTGATAAAACACCAATCTGTTTTGCGATGATTTCATTGGCTTTTCCTTTTTTCTCTCCTGCATTACCTTTTTGCCTTTTTTAAAATTGAAATTAGCTACGGTCTGGAGCAGAGCCCCCCCCCTCCAAAAGATTTCTACGATTCGTCTGTTCATAGATTGCATACTTCTTTGCTTCGTCCAAAGTTTCAAAATGATGAATGATACATGGTACAGATGTAAGTCCTGCTTTCATTGCACAATGGCGATGGATGTGTCCGTCAATCAAGATGTACTTTCCGTCACGATGCCAAATGTGTAACTCGTGTCCTGGCTTAAAGTCTTCGTTTTTCATGGAATCTGTCATAGCAGCTATAACAGATTCATCCATCGCCAACATTTTTTCAAACTCAGGAATCAGAACGATATCACTGATTTTCAAAGTTCTTTTCTGATCTGCTGTCTGCAAATTGCTAATCTTATTTTTGATAGTGTTAGTAATGATATTAAAATTCATAATATCTCCTGTTGGTGCAGAATCACTTTCTTCGGCCGGAAACAAAATGATTCTGCTGATAAGTTTTGATTACAGATTTACATCGCGAATTGATGTTCTGTAACTTTCGCCATCGAACTCCACGCTTATGCATGTTTCTTTAAGACGATCCAAAACTGCTTCTCCGAGTTTTTTCAATAACTCCGCTTTAGAGAGGTTCGAGATCAAAACCGTAGGAAGCATGTTCCCCATAACGACGGTGAAGAATGTAGTTCAACAAAGCGTTTTCTTTTTCCTGCTGCATCGAACCTCCGATTTCATCAATCACCAGCATTTTTGTACTGGAATACAAATCCATTAATTCCTCGCGGTTTGTTTTAGCATGAAACTCTTGAGCTGACTCATATTTGAAAATAAGCTCTTCAATTGATATAAACTTGCCTCCACAGTTACGAATAATCGCAGAACCAAGATGTGTCTTTCCAAGTCCTTTCGCTCCAAGAAGAATGAGAACTTTATCGTTGTTATCAAGACTTGTAAACTTTTTGATGGTTTCAAGATTTTTTAAATCTTTTTCATTTCTTGAAATGTAAGTATCAAAATCTACATGCCAATAACGGCGAGGAACACCACTTGATTCCACGCTTTTCTGCATCTGATAAGCAGCTTCTTTTTCCGCCTGTTCTGCAAGTTCTTTTTCTCTCTGCTTAATCCATTCATCTTTTTCCGGGTTTGCTTCAAGGGTAGACAAAAACGGAAGCGGATTAATTTTTTTTATTTCAGTCATAAAATCTCCATCAGAATGGCAGGTTTTCAAGCATTTCGTCGGTCACTTCATCGGCTCCAGTTTCTTTTACAGAACTCACTCGACCTTTATAATTAGAATTTGCTTTACTTAGCCATTTTTTTAGTGAATCAAAGTCTGATTTGGGATGAGCATTAACTTTCTGTTTCCAGTTTGAATAATCCACAATACCAGATTCAAACTCTTGCTTTCCAAACTCATTAATAAGACTTTGATATTCTTCAGTACTTATCTGCATCTTCCTTTAAGTGGGGATCAGATGATTTATTAAGCGAATCAATGTTCCTGCGACGATGAGTTGTAAGCTCGTAGCATGTCGGCCGGCCGTCGTGGAATGTAAAAGAAACTTCAACAGTGCCGAATCGCACATTTTCGCGATTAATATCCTGCAACAACTGGATTAATACATCTTCGTTCATTTACTGCCTCCGAATACATTTGTTCTGCAAGCGGAAATGTAATTTTCCAAATCCTTGCGATGTACGAGCACACGCTTGTAAATTATCGTACGTGGTAATTCTGAGTACGAGATGAGAGAGTCGAGTGTAGATAGACCTATTCCTAATATCTGGGCTGTTTCCTGGCGAGTAAAAAGTTTTTTTTCGGGCCACTCTGTTATTGAATAATTAGAGGTTTTCATAATTCCTCCATAGTCATCTTGCTATCTGGCGTGATAGCAAGAATCTGAATTAGAATAACGGTACCATGCGATATACAATCACATTCGCGATAATCTGAATGTATCAGAATAATAGTATGGAGGTGTGTATAAAAAAGTATGGAAAAATATGGAAAAGTTAAATACTTGTATTATTAAGATAATTTAAAATATTTTTTTTTGATTCAAACCATTTTCCTCTTGAAGTTTTATTAATTCCAATACCATTTACATCTTTGCCAAATAATAAATCATACTGCTTATGCAATAAACGGAAATAATTATGAAACGGTAAATCATCATCATGAATTAATTCATAGATACAGGAATCTGTAAAAGAATCTGTTTTTATCAATATGCATTTTTTTAAATCATAACAAAGATACTCTTTTTGAATTAAAAACTCTAAAATAGTACTAGCTTTGCTAATATGTTCACAAATACTAATGAACACTTTATTTGATCGCAATGCAAAAATTTGTTCTTTTATTTGTTTTGAAAGAGACGAATCATCTAAAAGTGGTTCTTTTTGTTCAAGATTTTTTATCATCATAGTAATTTCATTTTTAAATTGTAAAAAATCATCACATAATTTATCAAATACTTGCTTTTGGTATTTGATTTTGAAATCGACAAAAGCCTCGCGTCCTTTGATTAGACCTCGTTTATTTCCAACAAGATATAAAAAAGACTTCGTATCAAGTGCAAAATATGATGTTCCTAGATTTGTGAAATATTCCTTAGAAGTTATATATTTTGGAATAATTTCTTCTAAACAAGCTTTACTGTCTTCTGGATAAAAATAGAAAACTGAATCTTCAGCAGAATAGACTTTCTGATATGTTTGAGTATCATATTCTTCATAATCAGGCTCAGATATTTTTATAAGCTTATTATCAGTTTCTTTTACAAGTTTTTTTATTGATTCATCACACAAAGAAGAATTGAGAAAAATTTTCAATTCTTCATGAATACATCTTCCACATCTTATGCGAATTGCTGCTAATTTTTCTTTGTAATTTAATTGACCGTATTCTTCATCATTAATCGTCCTTAAATCCGGCCATTGCTGATATCCTTCATATTTTCTTTTAATTTCTGATTCTAATTCATCTCTTTTTTGAATTTCCGATATGATAATTTCATATGTTTTAAACACATGAATAAGATAATCAGTATATGAGGATAATTTTCTGAGATGCTCTAAAATATGTACGTTTTTATAGAGATCTATTTTAAACTCATTTAGCGAAAAAGAAAATTTTTCCGAGCGAGGAATATATGAGTTTACTGAGTAGGCGGTTTTATTGTTTATTCTTGATAATTCTACTATCTCAATCATAAGCTGTACTTATCCTATCACAACAACTCAAGAATATTCAGTAGATTACAGAATAGAAATAATCAGATTATCTGAACGCAACTTTGCGTTTAAAAGATTTCCAAAAAGCTTAGTCTTTCTGTTATTTTGAAAGATATTTGAAGTTAAATGAAAAAGGCTTCCAGTCTGCATCTAACAAACTGAAAGCCTCTTGTAATTACTTCTCTATCCAGACATAAGCCGTTGCTGAACTAGCACCTACTTTTTCAATAAGACCTTCCTTAACTAAATCGGCTAAAGCTCTTTCTACAGTCTTTGTACTGATATCAGGACATTTTTCCAGAATTTCTTTTTTGTTTATCTTGCCTACAGTATTTTGTATCAAGCGTTTTACTCTTTCAGGCTTTGAAATCTTATTGTCAGATAAGTATTCAACACGACTTTCAAATTCATTTGATGCCTTAATCAGAATACCTAGATAATACTTAACGAAAGGCTCGTATAGATTATTGCTCTCATGCCATTCTGCAGAACAATCCTGTAGGGCTTCATAATAAGTTTCTTTTGAGTCTTCAATAAGCATCTCAATACTTATGTATTTTCCAACAATAAATCCAGCCCGATAAAGTAAAAGAAGAGTAAGAAGTCTGCTCATTCGTCCGTTTCCATCTTCAAATGGGTGAATACATAGAAAATCCAAAATGAACATAGGGATTAACAGTAATTTATCTGTTTTACTGTTATTCCATTCCTCCAGAAAACGTTCTGTCATGATTCTCATGGCTTCTTCCGTTTCAAAGGCTGGTACTGGTGCAAATCTTACTTTCTGAATTCCATTTCCATCCGTTTCGGCAATAATGTTATCGCTGGATTTATATTTTCCACCAAAACCATTTTGATTGTATGAATATAAATCTCTATGAAGCTGTTGAATGATATTTGATGTAGGTGAAATATAATCATAACTCTCATGAATTGTGGAAAGTACATCTCTGTAACCAGAAATTTCTTGTTCATTTCTATTTCGTGGTTCAGATTTTTTCTGCATCAACTCTTCGAGTCGTTTATCTGTCGTAAAAATGCCTTCAATTCTATTTGATGATTTTGTGCTCTGAACCTTTGAAATTTCCAGAAGAGTTTTCAACTCATCATTCTTTGCTTCTACAAATAATTGCTGTCGGCCTTTATGCTCATAAATTGAACTAAGAAGATTTACAATCTCTGGTGTCAGTAATTTACGGGCATTTTCTTTATACTCAAAATTATGCATTGCATCCTCCGTAATAATCTCTACCCCAAAGAAATATTCTCTATGTCATAATAACACAAAATGACATAGAAAACAAGGCTATGACATAGAGAAATTAAGTTTTACGCAATTCCAAATCTTTGAGAGATTCGAGCCACATCTTCCTCAGAAAGATTAAACGTTCCAAGTTCCAGTTTAGCAATCCGCTTATCCTTCAGAATCTGACTTTTCTTCCGGTCTTTTTCCAGTTCAGACAAAACAAACAAAACACCAAGCTTAAAAGAATCAGAATTGATTCCTTTGCCAGTGTTAGATACTTTTTCATCAGTCACTTCTTTAGCAACTCCAGTTTTCCTTTTAGCCTCTGCAGCTTTAATCATCTCATGAGCCTTATTGATGGATACATTTCCATTCTGAATCTTCTCCAGATGTGGAGCATCAGCTTTCTTTGCAATCTCGCGCATCTTACAAACTTGTCTTGCAGACTTATTAAGCTGACGACCAATTGCTTCATCAGAAGCCCCCTGAGTATTAGGATTAGAACGTCTGATTTCATCGAGCTTCAAAAATGCCGCAAAATATTCGCCATCAGTCAAACGTCGCGAGTTCAACTGCATCTTATACTCATACTCAATCGTTTCATCACGGCTATCAAACTTCTTGATGATAACAGGGACCTTTTCAAGTCCGGCTTTCTTTGCTGCCATAAAACGTGAATGTCCATCGACAATAATATAAGCCTCAGTTACGATAATCGGTCTGGACTTATCAAATCCATTTGTCCTCATATCATTTGCAATTTCAGCAACCTTATCATTTTCCTGCTGGAAAACGTTCTTGAAGTCTCTGTCAAAATGAAGCTGTGAAACTTCCACCATCTTAATTTTTGCATTGTCTTTATCGTTAGCCTTTTTTGTCGTATTTCCAAATAATCTCATTTTCATTTCTCCTGTTTCTTAAGCGATTTCCTTGTTCAACTCTTCAAGTTTCTGATTCAGCATGTTGATTGTCTCTTCGTCTTCTTTCTGGTCGATAAAGACCTTTTTCATAACATTGCGGGCTAAATCAATAACTTTTTCATCTTCAAGATGTGCTCCGTAGTGATTAAGCATGGCTTCAGTTTTATGACCGGAGAGGGCCATAACGTAACGTTTGTCCTGAACATAATCGAGCATGCGGGCAATGAAGAAATGTCTCCAGGAGTGGAAGCAGATATCTTTTGAATCTGCATAGCCAATTTCAGCAAGTGCTCGTTTTAAGTATTTGTCGAACTGCTTACTGTCCATTGGCTTATCTTTTACAGTGCTGTAGAAAATAAATCCGTTTCCATGAGGATTAAAGTCTGCAAGCATCTTAAGTTTCAGATAGAGCTGATGGGAAATAGGAATAGGCACAGAACGCTCTTCGCCATTCTTACAGCATTTCAAACCATCGTATTTGGACAAGCTTTTGCGTACATAGATTTCATCTTCACCTAAATCATCAACAGTAAGGGCCTGGATTTCTCCGGCACGCATTCCTGTGTGCATGGCAAGCTCATTTGCAATCTTAGCTTCATCATTATCCCATTCAAGTTCCATCAGGCGGTTTGCTGTATCCATATCAATGACTTTTCGTTCCTTACTCTGATTAGAACATTTGATAATTCCATCAAAGCAGTTGTTCTGAGTAAGTTCATTGTAATAAGCCCATTTCAGAGGAATAGTGATTGTCTCGATAATTGAGTTTATTGTTTTAGGTGCAAGTTTCTGTGCTTCATCACTGGAGAAGAATGCATCTACATCTTTACGAGTAATTTCTGCTACACACTTTCCGGCAAGTCGAGGAATCCAGTAAATGCGGGTTCTGCTCAAAAGAGTAGCGCAGTACTGACGATGGATAGACTGCTTCTTTCCAAGCTTTTCTTTGACATAAGGGGATTTGCCATAATCCCAGAAGTTTTCAAGGAAGTCTTCAATCGGGATGATACCCTTAGAAGTTGATACAACGGCAGAACAAAGATAGTTCCTTTCCTTCAGAATCTTGATGATGTTGTTGATATCATCAGAATCAAACTCTGCGGTCCGTAAATCATTGAATAAACGAATCTTGTCGATGCTCTGAACTTTGCTGTCTTTAGAATCAACACGAGCCGGAATTGTTTCCTTTTACAATCCATTCCATGACAGTGGTGCGTTCAGATTCTGTGCGGTTTCTGCATCCAGTAGATTTGTTGTTGGAAAGACTTCCATCTGCAAGACGGATTTGAGCGTAATAAATCCCCGTATGGGCTTTAAAAATTAAATAAGGCTTAGCCATAGAACCTCACTAAAACCGTAAATCTCTTACTTAGAGCATTTACTTAAATTAGTAATTTGAATCACGCTAAGCCCTACTTTATTGACTTCAGTCAATTCCAGTTAAAAACAAAAAACCACTCATTTCTGAGTGGTCTGTAATAGCGGGGGCAGGACTCGAACCTGCGGCCTCCGGGTTATGAGCCCGACGAGCTGCCAGCTGCTCTACCCCGCGTCGTATGTTTGAATATGATATATTTTTTATGCGTATTTTGTCAAGTAAATTTATTTAAAATATCAAAATTTCTTACTTTTTTTTACAAGGCTTAATTTCGAGTTTTTTTTATAAATTACGAAAGAACGCTTTCGGTATATTTCCAATTTGCTCAGATGGATTTGGCTCGCGCTACGCTTGTATTAATTCGG
>ERZ1026780.815-NODE-815-length-22754-cov-4.750738_pt1 | contig 22754 bp, 13 predicted proteins | sample MGYA00380126_ERZ1026780 | MGnify/ENA primary metagenome ERZ1026780 (study PRJEB33269, sample SAMEA4719762) | human gut metagenome | biome: human-associated habitat; feature: organic feature; material: feces | place: Cameroon | collected 2013-10 ... | reverse complement strand
CTTCCCTGCTGAGATTAGGCACGAAGGAGTCACTTCCGCGCATTGATTCAAGTGCAACGGCCTTTCCTCACCTTGTTTATTATCACACACTTTCAGCCCAGTTTGTCAAAAAAAACATTAAATTTGAAAAAAGATCCCACTGAAACAAAATAATATGGCAGAGTTAACTATAGCAAAGTCGCTTAATAAAGCATATCGCCAGGTCCCTGTGGAACGGCCAGTCTTTAACATCTTCAAAGCCCAACTCAGTAACTACTACAAGCAGATTTCCTCCATCGATACGGAAGAAAAGCTCAAAGGAGACCTGATGGACTTCTTGAAATTCACGTTCTACAGCCAGAATTATAAGGTTTCTCCCAATGGGGATATAGACTGTGCCATTCACCTGGGAGTCAATGTTACAGATCCGGTTGGCGTTATCATCGAAGTAAAGAAGCCCACCAACGCAACCGAAATGATTACAAAGGAGGACCTCAATCGCAAGGCTCTACAGGAACTCCTGCTTTACTACCTTCGTGAGCGACATATCAAAAAGAACATCCAGCTCAAACAACTGATAGTCACCAATGTCTATGAGTACTTTGTCTTTGACGCTCATGAGTTTGAACGCATTTTCTACTCAAACAAAAAGCTCATCAAACGCTTCGAGGAATTTAACGACGGTGCCCTTACCTCCGAAAAAACCGATTTCTTTTATAAGGAAATTGTAGCTGATTTCATCGCCAATGTCCTGGACCAGATCACCTACACATGGTTCGACATCCGCAAATACAAACAATTCCTCGACACCGGCAATGACAAGCGAATCATCGAACTCTTCAAATTCTTCAGCCCTGAACATCTGCTGAAAAAGCGTTTCCAGAACGACAGCAACTCTCTCAACACCAAGTTCTATAGCGAGTTGCTCTATATCATCGGACTGGAGGAAGTGGTGGAGAAAGACAGCAAAAAGCACATCATCACCCGTCGCAAGGAGGTAGAGCGCAATCAGGCCTCCTTGCTTGAAAACACCATCACCATCCTCGACAGCGAGGATTGGCTTGACAACGTGAAAGATCGCTACTCTTTTGGGAAAAATCGACAGGAGCAGTTGTTCGGCGTAGCCTTGGCGCTCACCATCGGATGGGCAAACCGAATACTCTTCCTCAAACTTCTGGAGGCCCAGCTTGTCAAGTATCATAAAGGCGACCAGAGCTACGCCTTTATGCGACCATCTGTCATCCCAGACTACGATGAGCTCAATAAACTATTCTTCCAGGTTCTTGCAAAGCGCATTACCGATCGGTCTGAAAGCATCAACACCAAATACGGTAAAGTCCCCTACCTCAACAGTTCACTTTTTGAGATCAGCCCGCTGGAGCGCCAGACCATCCGCATCAGCAGTTTGGACAACAGCGAACTGCCCCTATTCAACGGCACGGTGCTCAAAGACGGTCAGAAGCCGCGTTACGACAAACTCCCGACGCTCCGTTACCTATTGGAGTTCCTTGAAGCCTACGACTTCTCCAGCGAGGGTTCCGAAGAAGTACAGGAACAGGCCAAGACACTCATCAACGCCTCCGTGCTGGGCCTCATCTTCGAGAAAATCAACGGCCACCGCGACGGTTCCGTATTCACCCCCGGTGCCGTCACGATGTATATGAGCCGCGAAGCCATCCAGCAGACCGTCGTCCGCCGCTTCAATGAGGAAATGGGATGGTCCTGCAAGGACTATGAGGCCTTGAAAAACAAGGACATCGAGGACTATGTCCAGGCCAATGCTGTAATCGATTCCCTCCGAATCTGCGATCCTGCTGTTGGCTCCGGCCACTTCCTGGTATCTGTCCTCAACGAAATCATCCGCACCAAGTACGACCTCGGCATCCTCATTGACGGCTCCGGCAAGCGCATCAAGAAACAGGACTACAGCATTGACATAGAGAACGATGAACTACTTATTTCCGACGAAGACGGCAACCCTGTAAGCTATATTCCCGGCAACCAGGAGAGCCAGCGTATTCAGGAAACCCTCTTCAACGAGAAGCGCAAAATCATCGAAAACTGCCTCTTCGGTGTGGACATCAACCCCAACGCTGTCAATATCTGCCGCCTCAGATTATGGATAGAGCTACTGAAAAACGCCTACTATACAAAAGAAAGCGATTACACCGAACTGGAAACCTTGCCCAACATTGACATCAACATCAAGGTAGGCAACTCGCTCCTGCACCGGTTCAATCTTGGACAGGACATCTCCGAAATCCTCCGAAAGAGCGGCATTTCCATCAGCGCTTACCGCAAGGCTGTGAGCGACTATAAGAACGCACACAGCAAAGAGGAGAAGCACGACTTGGAGGATTACCTGCGCCAAATCAAGGGGAATCTCCGCACCCAGATTGGCCTAAAAGACCCCAAAGTGGTTAGCTTGAATAAACTGAACGCCGATTTGGACAACCTTCTGGCGCCCCAGCTCTTTGAAATCAGCAAAAAAGAGCAGGCCCAGCGCGATAAACAGGCCAAGGACCTGCAAGCAAAGATTGCCAAGATACAGGCTGAGGTGGATGAAATCAAGGACAACAAGATCTTCGTAGGCGCCTTTGAATGGCGCATCGAGTTCCCGGAAGTCCTCGATGAGGATGGCCGCTTCGTCGGCTTCGACTGCGTGATTGGCAACCCGCCGTACATCCAGCTCCAGAAGATGGGCACCGATGCAGATACCCTCCAGAAAATGAACTACGAGACCTATGAGCGCACTGGAGACATCTACTGTCTATTCTACGAGATGGGCATGAAACTCCTGAAGCCTGGGGCGCTGATGTCGTTCATTACATCAAATAAGTGGATGAGAGCAAGTTATGGTGAGCCATTACGCAAATACTTCTCTGAAAGACAGGATGTTATTGGTTTGATTGACTTTGCCGGATATAAAGTATTTGACTCCGCAACGGTTGATGTAAACATCCTCACTGCCGCTACCAGAACACCGTCCGGATGCACAAAGGCATGTTCCATCAATAAGGATGAATTTGACATCACGAAATTGAGCGATTATGTGCAGACACACGCGGTTTCCTCCAGTTTCTCCTCATCTGAATCATGGTCCATCCTATCCGAAATTGAGCGTTCCATTAAGGAGAAGATTGAAGCCGTCGGTACTCCCTTGAAAGATTGGGATATCCAGATCAATTACGGTATCAAAACCGGTTTTAACGACGCCTTCATTATCGATTCGGTCAAGCGAAATGAAATTCTGAGTGCCTGCCAAACTGAGGAGGAACGTCAGCGAACGGCGGAAATCATACGACCGATTCTTCGTGGCCGGGACATAAAAAGATACGGCTATTCCTGGTCTGGGCTATGGCTTATAAACACTCACAATGGGACAAAGGAAGGCATTGAACGCATTCATATTGAGGATTATCCTTCCATAAAAGAGCATCTTGATAATTACTGGCTTAGACTAGAGAATCGGGCAGACAAAGGTGACACACCATATAATTTAAGGAACTGCGCGTATTTGGACTTATTATCTCAGCCAAAAATAATCTGGGGAGAAATATCCGACAAAACGAAGTTCTGCCTTGACCGTGAAGGCAAATACGTGCCGGAGGCAACTACATTTATGCTTTCTGGTGATAATTTGATTGTGCTACTAGCTTTTTTGAATTGCTCGGTCTCAGAATATATGTTTTCAACCATAGGCACTACTACCGGTGTAGGCACTGTTCGCTGGAAAAAATTCAAAATAGAGCAGCTTTACGTGCCTCGTAATATTGATGAAAACATAGCTCAAGCCATAATAGACCAGTGCGAAAGGATCATCAACATAACTGCACAGGAAGGTTCTGCCCCGGAGGAAGAGCACTTCTTGAATAGCCTGATCTATCAATTTTACGGCCTATCCGATTCTGAGATACAATATATTGAAAGTCAAGTCAGATGATGTGATCAAGATACTCAGCTTCATCTGGCGACAGACCAAGTTGTTCGTATAATTGAGCATTGATTGAGGCTGAGTCTTTATTCGTTAACTGGCCGTCTTCTTTAAATATCAGTTGGACGGGTACTGGTATCAGCTCCACAAACTGCTTGAGCCAGCGCCACCCCGTTTCATCAAGTTTGCTGGAGATGATGTCCAGATAAAAGAGTGCTACGTTGCTGTTAAGGAATCCAAGCAGGGTGTTCAGTTCTTTTTCGTGAAACTCATTATCGTTGAATGATAAGATATAGCACGTATTCAGCACCACTGCGCCGTCATCACTATATGCGAATGAGTTGCCAGTCCTTGACAACTCCGCCCATACGATTTTTGGCTTAGAAAATTCGTCCCAATAACTGATGCTGTCTTGGGTTTCAAACCATTTATTGTTCGTTCTCTTTCGTGCTTTTACCCGTTCGCCATTGATAATATGCTCTTCGCCAGTCTGTTCAAGTCGTTCGATTCCAATAGCAAGCAGATAGTCTTTCAAAGCAGGATAATCGTCTATGTCATACTGCTTTGCAGGGAATGTCGCTATTAAATACTGCTCTGCAAACACATAGCTATATCGTTTGATATCGCGGCCTCTCAATATCGGTCTAATAATAGCAGCTGTACGTTGTTTCTCAGACTCATCCGCACAATTCTCCAAAATCTCCTCACGCTTTTCCGATGAGATGATGAAGGCATCGTTGTAGCCAGTTAAGACGCCCCTGTATATGTCGACATCCCAATCTTTCAGTGGTGTACCTGCTGCTTCAATCTTATTCTTAATACTCAACTCAATATCGCTCAAAATTGACCACGCATCTGCACTAAACGTTATCGCATGGCTATGTGTCTGCACATAATCGCTCCTATAGTTTCAGAAACGAATGTATATACCTTCCCAGAGTGTTCCGATCGACCTTGCAAATCTTAGCAATCTTCCGCTGAGAAACTCCTGTCCTTAGCAGCTCCACTATGAGCATCCGCTTGGGAAAGAGTTTGCACTTGCACTCTTCTGTCTTCCTTCCAACAGGACGCCCGAGGACCACGCCCTCCGCCTTCTTCCTTGCAAGCGCCTCCTTCGTCCGTTGGCTGATAAGATTTCGCTCAATCTCTGCCGAAAGGCCGAAAGCGAAGGCCAGCACCTTGCTCTGAATATCCTCACCAAGCCTGTAATTGTCCTTGATGGTCCAGGCCCGGCACTCTTTCGTCATACAGATATTGAGAATCTCCATAATCATAAAAAGATTGCGCCCCAGCCGGGACAACTCGGCACAGATAATCAAATCGTCTTTCCGCACCCGGTTCAGGAGTTTTCCCAATTCACGCTTGCTGTAACTCTTCGTACCGCTGATGGTCTCCTCAATCCACCCGTCAATTCTCATCGCCTCACGTGAACAGAAATTATTGATTTCAAATCTTTGATTTTCAACAGTCTGTTTGTCGCTGCTGACTCTGATGTAACCGTAAATCATACTGTAACTGTTAATATTGTGATTGTTTATAGAAAGTTGGCATCTTCACAAGAGATAAGAAGCCGAAGCTTTCAATAGCACCTCACATGGTTACAGTGTTGCTGTTTCCGGGTAGTTTTCTACTTCTTTACTACCCAGAAACCGCACTTGTCGCCACCTGATCTTTCCAATTCGCCAGACTTTTTCAAGGCCGTGAAATGATACTTGGCACCATCATATGTAAGTCCGCATAAATCAGCAACTTCCTTAATGGTTAGAGTTGGTGAGGAGCTCAGGATACGGAGTATTTTGTCCTTCATTTTCCGAGTTGTTCCCTCATTATTTTTCTGGGTAGTTTTCTGGGCAGTTTCGGACGCAGCACTACCCACATCACCATCTTCTTTCCGCTTGATGGATGTCCCGATCTTCGGACGCCAGAAAGTTACTTCGGAACACATTACGTCAGTCACCACCTCAACTTTCTCACCTGTAAGTCGTTCCCACGAGTAGATCTTATCCATTCCATAACCTGCATTGTCCGAAATCTTCGTGTATCGGAACAACTTCAGTAGAGAAGGATTGCGCGGTGCCGACTGATAACGGTCACGCAGGTGCACCATATCAACGACAATTTTGCCAGGATTTTGGAAACTGATGCGATTGTCAAACACGCGTACAGTAGGATGCATCGGAGAAAAGTAATCGGCATGGGAGCACATGTTGACAAGACCTTCCCTCAAAGAATACAACTGAGACTCATCTTCCGGTGCAAAGCCGTCTGACCGGGGCGAGAACGGTGCTGCATCCACGTGAAGTCTCAGGCGCTGGAAGATAGCCTCGTAGCAGTCCCAAATGTTATCCAACTCCGGAAGCCGATAAGAAAACCGTACCGCAGCTTCACTATACGAATTGCCAGGAATCTCAATGTAATCCACCCAGAAATTGTTCACATACTTGCGCACCATCTCATTTTTGCCCAACATCAGCAAGCCTGCATAGGTAAGTACGCCGTCACGGATAATGCCCGTATATTCACAGAACTCTTCATCATCAAACTTATTTGCCCTGAACTCGGGATTAAACGTCTGGATATAACGTCTGTACGAGGCAAATGATGCCGCATTAAGGTCAGCAACAGTCAGTCCTTCGACCGTTTTTTCCGACTGCGTGCCAAATGCCTGGTCCCGGTACATAGCTGCAATTTCCATATCTGTAGCCCGCTGGTCACCGGAGCCGCTACGGATAAATGTGTTTTTGGGAGAGCCGTACCAGATAGGTTTCAGTTCTGACGAAGGAATATAGAACGCCAAAACCAGTTTACCATCAACAGTAATCTTGTCCGGACGGCACTGGATAATGTGATTGAACTTATCTTTGTTTCGAAGTGTGGTAAGGAAATCATTCTCAATCTTTTCTCCATTATTCACGCCAAGGATCTCGAACTTCTTTCCTTTCTGTGCAACGCCACACAGAACCCATCCGCCAGATGTGTTAGAAAATGCGCTCACCGTATCCCAAATATTCTTGGGGAGCTCATTCAAAGCCTCCTTTGCCTCAAAGTCATCCCATTCGATGTCTTGAATCTTCGCTATAAGTTCCTCTCGCGTCATATCCACTTCTCTTATTTATCACGAATATAGCAATAATCAAACACACTGCGAAATCATTTACAATGAGAACACGAATACTATAACTACAAAGCAAGCTAAAATCAAAGTTCCCATATCACCATTACAGTGATCTGGGAACTCGATATTATAATATTGATGTATTATTTTAGAAATTTTCTTTCATTTTATCGAAAAGATTTCTGTCTTCCCTGCTGAGATTAGGCACGAAGGAGTCACTTCCGCGCATTGATTCAAGTGCGGCCTTCTCGTCACTCTTGAGTTTCTTAGGCAGCCATACGAGGTACTTCACGTACAGGTCACCCACTCCGGAGCCATATCCCTTGACAGCAGGCAGGCCCATGCCTCTGAGTCTGACAATCGTGCCGGACTGGGTACCAGGCTCAATCTTGATCTTGTAATTGCCGTCAAGACAAGGGACGGTGGTCTCACCACCGAGAATGGCGTCAGTCACTGATATTATCTTGGTGTAGAACAGATTCTTGCCGTCACGTTTGAGAGAATCGTGCGGAATCTCCTCAATGACCACGAGCAGGTCTCCGTTCACGCCGCCGGATTTGGCAGAATGTCCCTGCCCCTGAAGCGTGAGCTGCATACCATCCTCCACACCGGCAGGAATATTCACCTTGATAGTCACTCTCTTGCGCACAAGACCGGTTCCGCCGCAGGAACGGCAAGGATTGCTGACAATTTTGCCTTCTCCGCCACATCTTGAACATGTAGTATAGGTAACAGTCTCACCAAAGATGCTTCTTACCCTCCGCTGTTCCTGGCCTGTACCATGACAGACAGGACAAGTCTGTATGTCAGAAGCATTTGCGGCACCTTTACCGCCACAGTCAGGACATTGTTCATATCGGTCGATAGACACCTCCTTCACAGCACCTTTCGCGATTTCCTCCAAAGTAAGTCTCACTCTGGTACGGATATCACGTCCACGCGGCACACGCTGGGCCCTCTGGCCACCGCCGAAACCGCCGAAGCCGCTGAACCCTCCGAAACCGCCGGAGTTGCCTCCGCCGAAATCGAACCCGGCACCGAACAGGTCCTTGAGAATATCATTGATATCAAACCCGCCGAAACCGCCTGAACTGAAGCCGCCTGACGGAGCATTGAATCCGAACTGGTCGTATTTTGCCCTCTTGTCAGGGTCGCTCAAGACCTCATAAGCCTCGGACGCCTCCTTGAAATTCTCCTCTGCGGTCTTCTTCTCCGCATCAGTACCGCCGACCCATCTGTCCGGATGCCATTTCAATGCCATCTTCTTGAAGGCCGACTTTATATCATCCGCGCTGGCATTCTTCGGAACGCCGAGCACTTCATAATAATCTCTTTTTTCTGCCATATTCCTTACATCTCCTATATTAGAGCACAAGCAAAACGCCCTCTCTCACGAAAGAGCGGACCGACTATATTCCAACTACAACTTTTGCGTAACGCAGAATCTTGCCGTTAAGCGTGTAACCAGTCTCGATCACATCGTAAATCAGGCCCTTCTTGTCCTCTTCCTCTACCGGAACCTGAGCCACAGCCTCGTGGAAATCAGTATCGAACTTCTTTCCCTTGGCCTCGATACGCTCCAGCCCCTTGCTCTTCAGATATTTCATCAACTTGTCATATATGAGTCCGGTTCCCTCTTTGGCCGCCTCGTCGCTGGACTTCTGGAGCAGCTCCATTGCCCTTTCGCAGTCATCCAGAACAGGAAGCAGACCTTTGATGGTATCGGATGCAGCCGATGAAACCAATGCAAGTTTCTCCTCAGCCGAACGTCTGCGGAAGGTCTCGAACTCAGCCATCAGACGGACATAGTCGTCCTTCTCCTTGGCAAGCTTGTCCAACGCCTCTTTCTCTGCCTTCTGGGCAGCCTCCAGCTTTTCTGTCAATTCCTTGCATTCAGAATGTTTTCCGCAGGACTCCTCTTCCTCCGGTTTGTCACAATGACAATCGGATTTTTTGTCAGTGCCTTCGCATTGACATTCATTTTCCGCCTGCTTTTCTTTCTTCTTTATTTCTTCGTCTTTTTGCTTTTTCATATCTTTTCAACCTTTTATATTTCTTCGAAAACAACCCGCACAGAGTCGCTATTATAATCACCCACAACATATTACACGAGCAGTTTGTGCTGGGTTATCAACAAACTGCCCGCTATTGTGTCAGCAAATTGTCTGCCATCGTACAAGACTGACATTTTGTCAATGTCATTGAAAATCAGCCACGGACAGACAGGTCGCCCAAAATGTTGTTATGCAAGAAGCTTTGACGCTGCCACTGCGCAGTTGATACCGTCAATGGCGGAAGAAACGATTCCTCCAGAATATCCTGCACCCTCGCCGCAAGGGAAAAGGCCAGGCACCTGAGGACATTGATACGAATCGGCATCCCTGACGATTCTGACAGGAGAAGAAGTCCTGGATTCCACACCCAAAAGAAGCGCTTCCTCTGTATAATATCCGCGCATCTTATTGTTTATCAGCGGGAAAACCTTCTGGAGACGGGATGCCACGCACTCAGGAAGAAGCTCGTACAATGGTGCAGAAACCACTCCCGGACGATAAGAAGTCTCAGGAAGGTCCTCCGACATCTGTTCCTCACAGAAGTCCACCATCCTCTGGGCAGGCGCCGCGAAGCGGTTCACTTCCCCGTTTTCATCAGGAACAGCGTGAGCAGCAGCGTAATCATACATCTTCTTCTCCACGTCGTGCTGGAAATTCAGCAATGCGAAAGTACCGTACTTCTTATATTCTTCAGGCACATCATCAGGCTCCACAGAAACGACTACACCTGCATTGGCCCACTTGGAATTGCGGGCAGAATTGGACATGCCGTTGAGCACAGTATAGCCGTCCTCCGTAGATGACGGAACCAGGATTCCGCCCGGACACATACAGAACGAGAACACTCCCCTGTCATCCACCTGCTCCACGAAAGAATACTCGGCAGCCGGCATACCGGGCTCCCACTGTCCGCGGTATCTGATCTTGTTTATCAAATCCTGAGGATGTTCCACACGCACTCCCATTGCAAATCCCTTGGCCTGCAGATCCCAGTCCTTCTTGTCGAACAGCTCGTAAATATCCCTTGCTGAATGGCCTGTAGCTAGGATTACTGCCTTTGCATTGAACGTCTTCTTGCTGCCTGCCGCCTCTGCACTGTCATCCACAGCCGTCACTGTAATCACACCGTCTTCGCCTCGACAGATATCTGACACGCGGGTCTGGAAATGATATTCGCCACCATGTTCCAGCACACATTCCCTGATATTTGCCACAAGTCGAGGAAGCTTGTCCGTACCGATATGAGGATGAGCGTCAATGAGAATGGACGGATCCGCCCCGAAATTCACAAATTGATGGAGCACCTCCCTGTTGTCCCCGCGCTTGGACGAACGGGTAAACAGCTTGCCGTCCGAGAACGTGCCGGCGCCACCTTCACCATAACAGTAATTGGAATCAGGATCCACGATACCCTTGCGGGAGAGTTTCGCGATGTCCGGTTTTCTGCCGCTGACATCCTTTCCGCGCTCCAGGACCACCGGTTTCAGCCCCAATGTAAGGAGTTTCAATGCAGCAAACATTCCGGCAGGACCAGAGCCCACCACAATCACAGGCTCAGCATCGTGCACATCCTTGTATTCAGGAAGGTGATATTCCTCATAAGGCTCATCCTTACGGTAGGCCTCCACCCTGTAACGCACTTTCACATCGCCTCTTGCGTCTATCGACCTGTGGACTATATGACAATGCGCATCAGCATTGACCATAGTAGGCTGGTAAGACTTTGTCGGGTCAATGACATTGATCACAGCATTAGGCTTCAGGCGCAACGCCTCTGCCGCAGCCATCCTGATATCATCCAATCTCGGTTCACGTCCCATTCTGCAGGACACTTCAAATTCTATCATCTTGTTATCGTATTATTCGTAAATCAGAAATCTGCCATTCTGGAAACCGGAGCCACGTCGAGCGGAGTGCGCTCACCGGCAAGATAATGGTAGTAGCCGGCTATCGCAATCATAGCGGCATTGTCCGTAGTGAACTTGAACTCAGGAAGATACGTATTCCAGCCACGCTTCTGGCCTTCGGAAACTATCCTGTCGCGCAGGCCGCTGTTCGCAGACACGCCGCCGCCGATGGTAACCTCCTTTATTCCGGTCAATTTCGCAGCTTTCACGAGTTTGTCCATGAGTATGTCAATGAGGGCCTTCTGGAAACTTGCGCAGATGTCCTCCTTGTTCTTCTCCATAAAATCGGGATCCTTGGCCATCTCGTCCCTCACGAAATAGAGCAACGACGTCTTGATTCCGCTGAAACTGTAGTCCAGGCCAGGGATATGAGGCTTAGCGAACTTGAACCTGTCGGGATCGCCGAGTTTGGCCAATTTGTCGATGACAGGGCCTCCCGGATAGCCGAGTCCCATCATCTTGGAACATTTGTCGAAAGCCTCGCCCACCGCATCGTCGATGGTCTGGCCGAGAATTTCATAGTCGAGCGGACTGTTCACTTTCACAATCTGGGAATTGCCTCCAGACACCAGAAGGCACAGATACGGGAACTCAGGATGATGGTTTTCCTTGTCATATTGCTTCACGAAATCTGCAAGGATATGTCCCTGAAGGTGGTTAACCATAATCATCGGAATATCCAGCGACACGCTCAACGCCTTCGCGAAAGAAGTGCCCACCAACAATGAGCCGAGAAGGCCCGGGCCTCTGGTGAACGCTATCGCAGTAAGTTCCTCCGGCTTCACGCCGGCCTTTGCCAATGCCTGGCTTACTACAGGGACAATGTTCTGTTCGTGAGCTCTGGAGGCAAGTTCAGGCACCACTCCGCCATAATCTTTGTGAACCTGCTGACTTGCAATGACATTGGACAGAAGATATCCGTCCTTGATAACTGCAGCGGATGTATCATCACAAGATGACTCAATTCCGAGAATTATATCTGATCGTTCCATCGTATTTCAATCGTCTTTCAATTCAACCTGCAAATTTAAGAAAAGATTGTTAAATTTGTAGGTTATGCGGACTACGGCCAAGATTTTTTATTATATGACGGTCATTGCGGCAACGATATTTTTCGCTGCCCTGATTGCCGTACAGACTCCTGCCGTACAGACCAGACTCGCGGAGAAAGCCCTGCAGAGCATTGAAAATCATATCAATGGCAAGATCAGCGTAGGTAAAGTCCACATCGACCCGTTCAAGGCGATAGTACTCCGCGACCTCGTAGTCCTGGATGCCGACCCGTTCAGGGACTCACTCGACGTGGTGGACACATTGTTCAGGGCAAGATACGTCACCGCCAACTTCAGCATCAGGAGCATACTGAAAGGCGGCAGCATCAGCATTGCCTCCGCAAAAGTCACTGACGGACTGTTTTTCCTGACTGTAGAACCTGAAAACAGGGGCTGCGCACCCGAGGCGGACACCTCAGGGACCACCAACATAAAGAGAATCTTCAAACTCGGCGGAGGAAAGGACACAGAGCCTTCCGAGAAGGAAATCTTCAGCATCGGCAACGTGGAACTGGAGAACATGTCATTCAGAATGAGGAACTTCCGCAAAGACGCATCCGATTTTCCGGACGGTTCAATGAACTGGTTTGACCTCGACGTCCACGACATCAACCTGAAAGGACGAGGACTGAGGATGAAAGGCGGCATCATGTACGGCACCTGCGACCGCATGTCATTCACAGAAAAAAGCGGGTACCAGTGCTTCCTGCTTGCCGGAGACGCACGGGTAGGCAGAGGAAAGACCATAGTGGACAACCTCCGCCTCATCGACAGATGGTCCAACATCGACATCCCGTCCATAAAACTGCTCTACAAGAACACCGACGCCTGGTCTGAATTCATCAGCCAGGTAAGGATGGAAGGCGACATCAGCAGCAGTACAGTCAGCCTGCGCACGCTCAAATATTTCGCACCTGCACTCGACCAGTTCCGTATGAGCGCCAAGATAAAAGGAAAAGTGACAGGTTATGTCAATGATTTGAAACTCAGTGATATACAATTCGAAACCTGCGACGCGGACGGCTTCGTGGACTGGGACGAGCACAAGGGAAGAGGCTTTGCCGGAGAACTTAGCGGCTCACTCATCGGCATCCCGGACACAAGGACAATGCTCACTGAAGCAGCCGTGAAGAAACTGAGTTTCACATCCCGCGGACTGGAAGCATTCATAAAAGGGTGGGCGCCTGGAGTGAAACTGGACATCCGCAAAATATGCAAAGGCGAAAGAGTCTCCTTCCACGGAAAAGTCAGAGGGCCGCTCAACCGCCTGAAAGTCAGAGGAACACTCAATTCCGGCTTCGGCAAGGTCAATGCAGATGCAGACATCCGAAATGTCATCGACAAGTTCCGTCCACTGACGCTCGGAGGGGCAATATCCACAGAAGACCTGGACATCAGCAGAATCTTAGGCGAGGGCATTCCGGTAGGAAAATGCGACATGAGAACAGGACTTTCCGCCGTCATATCCGCGGACACGCTCGGAGTAACCATAGATTCGCTTAAAGTGGACGGACTGGACGTGCTCGGATATAAATACACCAACATCGCTGCAGCCGGCACATTCAGCCAAAGCGCTTTCGACGGACGTATCGTATGCAGCGACCCGAACCTGAACTTCCTGTTCCAGGGTATATTCTCGCTGTCATCCAAAACGCAAAACGCTCTGTATCAGTTCTATGCAAACCTCGGATATGCAGACCTTCATGCCCTCAACATAGACAAGCGAAAGACATCACGCATGAGCCTGCGCACTCAGGCCAACTTCACGAGAGTCAGCGGAGAAGACATCCTGGGAAACATCCGCATTGACAATATGGTGCTTGAGGACGAGCACGGGGCTCACAATGTGGGAAACATCGAGATTTCCTCACACGCCAGCGACGACGTGAACCGTGTAAGCCTGAAATCCAAATTCGCGGACGGCTCCTTCGTGGGAAGCCGCTTCTTCAACAGTTTCATCCGGGATCTGCAGACAGCGACAACAAGACGGGAGCTCCCGTCATTGTACCGGAAAAACGAAGAGACCTGGGCCGGCAACTCCTACGATGTATCGCTCAGGCTCCACGACACCCGGGATGTGCTTTCATTTTTCGCACCTGGAGTGTATGTGGCCGACAGCACGGCTCTTAAACTCGGCATTGACAAAGACGGAAAAATGTCCGCCTCGCTGAACTCCAGACGAATAGCGTTAAGGGACAAATACCTGAAAAACATCAAGTTACGGATAAACAACGCTGACGGAAAACTGAGCGGAGACCTTCTCGCCGACGAGATTATGGCCAGACCGGCACTGATGCGCAAGTCCAGCGTAAAACTCATTGCCGACAATGATTCTCTCCGCATGGGCATCAGTTATGACAATGAAGAGGAACTCGCCAGCCGCGGCGAGCTTTTCCTCGACGGAATGCTGTACAGGGACGAGGACGATTCATTGTCATTGAAGACAATGTTCAGACCGTCATACATTTACCTCAAATCCAAGCTGTGGAACATCGCGTCATCCGACATTGACCTGCACGACAATCATATAAAGGTAGATTCGCTCAGGATTGTCGGGGACAACCAGGCGATCAATATAGACGGAGGCTGGTCGTCGGCAGAACCGGACACGCTCCGGGTGAGTCTGGACAAGTTCGACATCTCATTGACCAACTACTTCACCGGCAACGGGGAAATGGACATTCAGGGACTGCTGACCGGGCGCGCCATGGTGACATCGTCCAGCATCCGGAAAGCCGGCATCCTGCTGAATCTCACCTGTGATTCGACCATGTTCGGCGGCCAGAGAGCAGGAAAAGTGAAGGTAGCCGGAGTCTGGGACGAGGGCAGGCAGGGCTTCAACTACGTATGCCGCAACCTGCTGGACGGAAAGAAGACATTCGATGCATTCGGCAATTTCTACCCGTCAAGCAAGCAGGTGGAGGGAAACATTTCGCTCGACGGCCTCAATGCAGGATATGCCATGCCGTTCCTGAGTTCCCTGTTCAGCGAAATCGATGGCAAGATATCCGGCGACATCGCCTTCAGCGGCCCGTACAATGCATTGGATATCAGCAGCAAAGACCTCAGGCTGGAAAACACATTGCTGAAAGTGGACTTTACCAATGTCGGTTACATCACTGACGGCCCGGTATCACTGGACGGCAACGGCGTGAAATTCCTGAACGTAAAAGTCAATGACAGATTCGGCAAGACAGGTACGGTGAGCGGCGGCATCAGCTGGAACCATTTCCGCGACATGACTTTCGACACCAATATACATTTCAACGAGATGGAAGTCCTGAACCTGGCCGAGAAGGACAACCCGTTCTTCTACGGAGGCCTTTCCGCTACCGGAAACCTGACTGTCACCGGACCGCTCAATTCTATACTGCTGTCAGCCGATGCAAGAACCGCAGGACGTGGCGAATTCCATATCCCGACAAGCTCATCTTCCTCAAGCGGCAAGTCCAACCTGCTGACTTTCAAGGAACCGTACAAGGAAATCTTCATTGACCCTTACGAGGCGATGATGGAAAGGCTGCGCGAAAAGGAGAAACAGGCCAACAGCCTCGGCATCAGGCTTCATATCAATGCCACACCGGACGTTACGGCCAGCATTGAAATAGACAAGGACGCGGGCAACATCCTGAGCGGCAACGGAAACGGAGTCATTGACCTGGACATCAGGCCTTCAGCGGGGGCGTTCAGCATAAACGGAAACTACATCATCACGAGCGGAACCTATCATTTCGTCGCATTGGGCATCGCCAAGAGGGACTTCACCATACAGAACGGCAGCTCCGTCAGATTCAACGGCGACGTTATGGACAGCGACCTGAATATCAATGCATTGTACAAGACGAAGGCATCCGTGGGAACGCTTATTGCGGATACCACATCCACGGCAAGGCGGACAGTCGAGTGCGGCATTTCCATAACAGACAAGATCCGCAACCCGAGACTGGGCTTCTCAATAAACATCCCGGACCTCGACCCGACCACAATGAACAAGGTGGAGAGTGCCCTCAACACGCAGGACAAGGTCCAGAAACAGCTGTTGGCACTGCTCATCAGCAACAGTTTCCTGCCGGACGAGCAGTCGGGCATCACGAACACGTCTTCAACAATGCTCTATTCCAATGTCTCGGAAATCATGTCCGCTCAGCTGAACAACATATTGCAGAAACTGAACATTCCGGTCGATTTTGGGCTTGACTATCAGCAGAATGCAAGCGGAAGCGACATCTTCGACGTAGCGCTGTCCACGGCACTGTTCAACAACAGGGTAATCGTGAACGGCACCATCGGCAACCGGCAGTACAGTTCCAACACATCCGGAAGCGAGGTCGTGGGAGACCTGGACATTGACGTGAAACTCGACAAACCGGGCGCGCTCAGGCTGAACCTGTTCTCGCACTCGGCGGACCAGTACACTAACTATCTGGACAATTCGCAGAGGAACGGAGTCGGTCTGACCTACCAGAAAGAGTACGATTCCATAGGCGAATTCCTGCGCAACCTGTTCCGCAGCAAGAAGAGAAAGCAGGAACTGGAGGCTGCCAGACAGCAGGAGATACAGAACGAAAGAAAAGTCAGAATAAAAATAGAGGCTCAGGAGCCTAAGAAAAAGAGAACAAATGGAAAGAAAAAATGACAGGGGAAGACTGTTCCTGATACCGTCACCGCTCGGAGAGAACGACCCGAAGGAAGTCATACCGGAAGGAGTATTGTCAATGCTGCCGAAACTGGACACTTACGTGGTGGAGGCGACCAGGACAGCGAGAAGGTATCTCTCGGCTGCAGGGCTGAAAGGCCATATACAGGAACTTGATTTTCACGAGCTTAACGAGCACACCAAGCCTGACGAGGTAAGGGCTCTGCTGACCTTGTTTGAAAACGGGAAGGACGTCGGCCTGATTACAGAAGCCGGTCTTCCTGCAGTGGCTGATCCCGGTGCCCAGCTTGTAAGTCTCTGCCATAAAGAAGGTATAGAGGTGGTGCCGTGCTCGGGACCGTCTTCACTTATGCTGGCGCTTATGGCTTCAGGACTTAACGGGCAGACATTCGCATTTTCAGGCTACATTCCGGCCAAGACTGACGAGAGGAGACAGGCGCTGAAATCGCTTGAGAGGCGTTCTGCCTCAGAGCATCAGACTCAGATTTTCATAGAGACGCCCTACAGGAACGAGTCTCTGTTTGCCGACATACTGAACATCTGCCAGAACAGCACCGAACTGTGCATTGCTGCGAATATCACCATGCCTGACGCATTTATCCGGACCAAGACTATTGCGGAGTGGAAGAAATTCGCTGCCGGCAAGAACGAGGTCATAGGCAAGAGGCCATGCGTATTCCTCATTTTAGGACATTGAGGCATCCCTTTTAGGACATTGACATACTGCTATGACGAAAAAAGCATCATATATCACTCTCGGCTGCAAACTGAACTATGCCGAGACCTCCACATACGAAAGAAATTTCATCAGGGCCGGCTACGAATCCGTTCCATGGAACAGCAAGGCTGACCTATATATTATAAATACGTGTTCAGTGACGGAGCATGCCGACCGGAAATCCAGAAACATCATCCGCAAGATCCACAGGACCGCACCTGAGGCGACTATTGTCGTGACAGGCTGCTATGCCCAGCTCAAACGTCAGGAAGTGGAGGCCCTGGAAGGCGTCAGCCTGGTGTTCGGCGCAGATGAGAAGAGTTCGCTGGTAAAGAGGACGTTGGATCTCATTGACGGAAAAGCCTCTGCCGGACCGGCTGAAAATGAGTACAGGACAATGCCTTCCGACAGCGCCACTTTCGCGGCCTACTCGAGCGGCGAGGAGCGCACGCGTTCTTTCCTGAAGGTGCAGGACGGATGCGACAATTTCTGCGCCTACTGCACTGTTCCGTTTGCACGTGGCAGGAGCAGGAGCATAAGCATTGACACGGCTGTCAGCGAAGCTGAAAAGATTGCGGCCGCAGGTGTGAAGGAGATTGTGCTGACCGGGGTCAATACCGGTGATTTCGGCAGGAAAAGCGGGGAGAGTTTCCTGGAGTTGCTGAAGAGGCTGAACGATGTGGAAGGTATTGAGAGATACAGGATTTCATCGATTGAACCGAACCTGCTGACTGAGGATATCATCGACTGGATTGCCTCGGGGACCAAGTTCCAGCCGCATTTCCATATTCCGCTCCAGAGTGGCAGCGACACGATTCTGAAGGATGTGGGAAGGAAATATACCACAGATTTTTTCGCTGAGAAGATAGACTATATCCGCAGCAAGATGAATCCTAAGCCGGGCGAGACATATCCTGACGGCAGTTTGAAGCCTTCAGTGTTCTTCGGAATAGACGTCATAGCCGGTCTGCCCGGTGAGACTGACGAACTGTTCCAGGAGACGTACGACTTCCTCAAAAACAGGATCAGACCTGCGTTCATACATATTTTCCCTTACTCGAGAAGGGCCGGGACCCGCTCGGCAATGCGGAAGGACCAGGTGCAGGACTGCGTCAAGACCAAACGTGTGGAGATGCTTGAGGGGCTGTGCCGCAGTCTGAATGAGGAATTCATTGACTCTCAGAAAGGTGTGAAGGAGAAGGTGCTTTTCGAGGAGAGTTCCAATGACGGGAAGATGAGCGGTTACACCGGCAACTATATAAGGGTGGAACGGAATTGGGACGAATCGCTCACGGGAAAACTTGTGGAGGTGACTTTATGAAGGCGCGGCTGACTTTTCTCGGTACCGGAACGTCGCAGGGTGTGCCTATCATAGGGTGCAAATGCGCTGTCTGCCAAAGCATTGACCAGCACGACAAAAGGTTCAGGTCAGCTGCTCTGGTGGAGTATGGCGGGCTGACTGTTCTGGTGGATGCGGGTCCTGATTTCAGGATGCAGATGCTCAGGCAGGGGGTTTCGCACTTAGATGCGATACTGCTCACGCACAGCCACAGGGACCATACGGGTGGTCTGGATGATGTCAGGTCATTGAACTACATCGACCGCAGGGCTGCCGAGATATATTGCGAAGAGCCGGTATTGGACTCACTCCGAGAGAGTTACGACTATGTTTTCGCTGAGAAAAAATATCCTGGCGCTCCGGAATGGCACGTGCATCTGATAGATGAGAGACCGTTTTTCGTGGAGCCTGGAGATGATGACAGGGAGCTGGTCTGGGTGCATGATGTCGGCTACTGCTACGTGGATGCGGACGGGAACCACATCCCGACTGACAACAGGAATGCCACGCCTGCCTGTGTCGCAGATGACATTGACTTTCACGGAGGGCTTTCTTCTCCTACTGGAAAGGGGGTTGAGATCATTCCGATCCGAGGAATGCACGACAAGATGCCGGTCCTGGGGTTCCGTTTCGGTGATATTGCCTATATAACTGATATGAGTCTGCTGCCGGAGAGCGAATTCTGCAAGCTGAAAGGGCTGAAGCATGTTACGCTCAATACGGTAGGCTACAAGCCTCACCATTCGCATTTCTCTCTGTATCAAGCTATTGACCTTGCAAGGGAAATCGGAGCCGAGCACACTTGGCTGACTCATTTGTCTCATACTTTTCCTACATATACGGAGTTCTGCGGTCAGTTGCTGGAGATTGCTCCCGACATTGACATAAAACCGGCTTTCGACGGGCTTGTCATCGAGGGATAGGGGCCTGACTGTGACAGACCGGTTCAGGGCCGATGCAGGACTATTTCACGACCTGTGACGGACTGCATTTCTTCCTTACGGAATCCTTCTGCGCCTGTCAGCTATTGTAGGGAGGCACCTTGCCGGATAACTATGAGGAGCTCGGTCTCCGTTCAGAGACTGTCAGCTCTTGTAGGGAGGTACCTTGCCGGAGTCTATGAGTTCGCGAAGAATGGTCAGATAATCAGGAGAATAGGATGCTGACGGATCAGCAAACCTGGCATTGATGTCACGGAGCGTGTAGGCGCCATGCATCGTTTCATTGACAAAAGCAGTCAGCGCCTCGGCAGTCAAATTCTTTTCATTGACTTTTTCATTGACTTTTTCATTGGTATCGCCGGATGGCTGGGCAGCGTCCTCAGAGGCTTTTCCTTCGCGGCAGATGTCGCAACGGCCGCAGTTCGCGGACTCGGTCTGGCCGAAGTACGAAAGCAGGAAGCGGGAACGGCAGGTGTTCTCCTCGCTCACGTATTCCACCATGGTTTCCATGCGCTTGTGCCAAGTTTCTTTCAACATCTGGTAGCGGGACGGGGAAAGCTTCACGTTGCCGGGCGTAAGGTGCTCACTATGAAGGGTAAGCACATCGGCACGCTGCCCCGGAATGTATTTTATCACGTGCTCGAGGGAGAGATTGTACAATGTCTGCCTGAGGTTCGGGACCGAAATTCCGCATCGTTGGGCGACATAGTCTTCTTCGATAGGAACCGAGAATGAAAATATGCCGTCATAGCGGCGCATAAGCACTTCCAGGACGTCCAGCATGGTCCTGTCGCTGAATTCCACATCGTACAGGTCGTCCCTGTTTACGGCTATGCGGACTCTTGTCGTGGCCTCAATGTCCTCAGTATAAGTCCAATGCCCTTCTCTTTCCAGATATTTGATCGCGTAGTAGGCGGAGGAACGGTTCAGCGAAAACCGTTTGCAGAACTCTATGAGGTCGAACCGCACCTGGCATCCAAGTCCCTGTCCGTAAGCGAAATTGCTGTTCGCGAACACCTTGTGGAATATGTCCTCCACGTATTCCAATGACGGAAACGAGACAGTCTCTATCTGTCTTAAGCGTTTCACGTCAGAGGAGTTCCACAGCAGCACGGCGTATGAATCCTTGCCGTCACGACCTGCTCTTCCGGCTTCCTGGAAATACGCTTCCGGAGAATCGGGCATGTCGGCGTGAATGACGAAGCGCACATCCGGCTTGTCAATGCCCATTCCGAATGCATTGGTACAGACCATGACTCTGGTTTTCCCGCTTTTCCACTCTTCCTGACGGAGCATCCTCAGTTCGTGGCCCAGTCCGGCGTGGTAGAATGAGGCTGAGATTCCGTGTGCGGAAAGCGCGGCTGCGAGTTCTTCAGTCTTGCTCCGACTTCTGACGTAAACGATTCCGGTGCCCTTCACGCCGTTGCAGATATTCAGCATCTGTCCCATCTTATCCTCGCATTTGCGCACTATATATGAAAGGTTAGGGCGTTCGAATCCGCTTCGGATCAATGTCTTTTCACGGAATTTGAGTTTTTCCATGATGTCGTCGGCCAGTTCCGGCGTCGCTGTCGCTGTCAATGCTATCACCGGCGCGTCCACCTGATCGCGCAACTCCCCGATTTTCAGGTAGTCTGGTCTGAAGTCGTAGCCCCACTGGGATATGCAATGCGCCTCGTCAATGACTATGAAACTGAATTTCATGACAGGGATGTAGGACTGAAAGAGTCGCGTACCAATGCGTTCTGGGGATATGTACAGAAAGCGCACGTCACCGTATGCGGCATTGTTAAGGGCGAGGTCCACGTCCCAGCGGGTCATTCCGGCATAGATGGCTACGGCCTTGATGCCTCTGGCGTTCAGGTTCTGCACCTGGTCTTTCATCAGCGCGATAAGCGGTGTAATGACCAGTGCAATGCCGTCTTTCATAAGAGCCGGGACTTGGAAACAGACTGATTTCCCGCCGCCTGTAGGAAGGATGGCAAGCACGTCTTTTCCGGACAATGCCGTGCGCACTATATTCTCCTGCATCGGACGAAACGAGGAATATCCCCAGTATTGTTCAAGTATGTCTATCGGCTCCATAATATATTATTACTTAGGAAAGTCGTGGTAAAACAATTTAAATTCCTTATCCTCTTCATATGGCAAATTTTTTGCATACGTTTGGGGTTGGAATTTTTACAAAAATACGAAAAATTAAGTCTGCAAATGTGGCAGTAATCATAAAATTGTCTTAATTTTGCAGGCGATTTGAAAAACGAAATCAGTTATAATATTTTAAACATATTATTTACATTATGCCAACATTGGATTTAAGCAAGTATGGAATTAAAGGTGTAAAAGAAGTCCTTTACAACCCATCTTACGAAGTTCTCTTCAACGAAGAGACAAGACCGGAGCTTACCGGTTATGAGAAAGGTCAGGAGACCGAACTCGGTGCCATCAACGTTATGACCGGTATCTACACCGGACGTTCTCCTAAGGACAAGTACATCGTTATGGACAAGACCTCTAAGGACACCGTATGGTGGAACACTCCAGAGTATCCTAACGACAACCATCCTGCTTCAGAGAAGACTTGGAAAGCCTGCAAGAAGCTCGCTGTAAAACAGCTTTCCGGCAAGAGACTTTTCGTAGTTGACGGTTTCTGCGGTGCAAACGAGAACACCAGAATGAAGGTTCGTTTCATTATGGAAGTTGCATGGCAGGCTCACTTCGTTACAAACATGTTCATCCGTCCTAAGAACCAGAAAGAGTTCGATCAGGAGCCTGACTTCGTAGTATATTGCGCAGCCAAGGCAAAGGTTGAGAACTATGAGGAGCTCGGTCTCCGTTCAGAGACTGCTGTTCTCTTCAATGTAACATCACACGAGCAGGTTATTCTCAATACTTGGTATGGTGGTGAGATGAAGAAGGGTATGTTCTCTATGATGAACTACTTCCTGCCTCTCAAGGGCATCGCTTCTATGCACTGCTCTGCAAATACCGACAAGAATGGTGAGAACACCGCTATCTTCTTCGGTCTTTCAGGAACTGGCAAGACTACCCTTTCTAC
>ERZ1026780.810-NODE-810-length-22849-cov-7.333289_pt1 | contig 22849 bp, 14 predicted proteins | sample MGYA00380126_ERZ1026780 | MGnify/ENA primary metagenome ERZ1026780 (study PRJEB33269, sample SAMEA4719762) | human gut metagenome | biome: human-associated habitat; feature: organic feature; material: feces | place: Cameroon | collected 2013-10 ... | reverse complement strand
GTTCCCGAAAGCGGATGCAAAGTTACGCCTTTTCCCGTTACCGGCAAAACTTTCTCCCCTTTTTTCTTGATTTTTAACGGAATTTAACTGTATGCAATTTTGCTCGGAGATATTATTTCAGGCTCAACAACGTTCTTAAGATATATCAATCAATATATTACAATTACATCAAGCGTACGATCTCAGATCAAGGCTCAATTCTCGCCTTTTGCGCCTCTCAGTCGCGATTAGCGCCAAAACGTCGTATCAAGCATCACGGACGAATGCTGTATAAACGGGTCACGTCTTTTATATCTCGGCACCCGGTTCCCTATGAATACAAATAACGTGCCTCGGATTGACAATTTTGACGACTTTCTCAATGGTACTTCTCGAGGCATGTCCAGAGGTGTGTATATCGACGACATTGGAGAACGCGTCACGAAAATCCTTGAATGCCGGATTTCGTTTCACCTGCGACGGGTCTTTATAGTATCCATCCCATGCAGAATATATCAGAAGTACGTCCGACGAGGGCAATCCCTCACACAATGTCCGCACAAAATTCAACTGCGATGTCCCAGATATCAGGACAAAGCCGGCATTTCGCATTTTAGCTATACACTCGTCCTGCTCTCGTACATATTGCGGATGAAACTCGAACAATCCACCGGACGCACGCGCTTCGCGATGCGTAAAAATGCTCATTGTTCGACTGAGCATAGCGCCCGTAATATACAAATCCTTATGCGCCTGTGCCGCGGCATTCTTGATGGTGGCCAATCTTTCGATGTCTGTAGCCGAAGCCAATACCACGACATACTTATAAGAACTCATTGCATGAGCCATACGCTCGGACACTTCACTCTCCTGAATACATTCATCGCCACGTTTGAGGGTAGTGCCCTCGGTGATAAGCACATCGATGTCGGTGGCATATTGTTCGAGCGTTGAATACAAATTTTTACCCAAGTACCCGTGCTCGCGATAATCGCCGGTATGCCAAATACGTTTGCCTGCCGCTTGAATAAGGAACATATAAGAGTCATATATACTATGGCAACTGCGAAACGGAGTGACGCAGATGTCCCCTACCGTAAACGTTTGAGGTTGAATATTAGGCTTCGGTCGTTTCCACGTGCGAAAATACTTTGTAATTCTCAACTTTCTCACGTCTTCGGACACTGTATCGACGTCACTATCAGCATCCTTCGGATAGCGCTTATGCGCATCAAGCATAAGGCCGTACTTTGTAATCAGCAACTCCTTACCGCCCTTGCCTATATACTGAGGTACATCGGCCGGTATCAAATCAAACAACCCAACATGATCATCATGAGCGTGGGTATATATTACCGCTTGATGCGGCTTCACATTCCGGCCGAAGATTTCGTTGACCATAGCGCGGTCCTGCTCCGGGGTGGAAGGTTCCGCGCAGTCCGGCAAATTCTGGCCAAAGTCCACAAACACTCTGGATGTTCCGGTAGAAATCTCCGTTATACAGCCCCCAATCTGATCGATACCACGATGGACGACAATCGAGACCGCATCGTCTAATTGCACTGTATATACATTTCTTGGTCTTGAAGACTTTCCGTCCGGTGAAACTTGTCCACCTATCACATTGTCCATTTTATACCCGATTATTATATGATGAGTTCAGTTTACACAATACTTCTTCGGCAATAGCCATTGCTCAATATCCGCTCATCAGACGAACCGCCGCAGACACTTCTGTATACAATGGAAAAAACTCGTAAAATCATGTCCGAGCAAAATATTCGAAGACAGCTTACACCTGAGGCAATTCCCATACCAGAGGCTCAATATATAGTTGATTGAAAGCGCTAACGGGCAAAGCAGGCATCAAAAGATGTCTGAGAATATGCGAGGGGTTGCACCGGTATGCGATTCTATATAATCTAAGGCGGCGGACGATGCAGCACTCAACGCCGAATGATCGGTGTATAACGGGTCGATGGCCGCAGCAAACCCGGCAGCATCGCTGTACGTAAAAGCTCCGCCGAGACGCAGCAAATCTATAGCTTCGCGAAATTTACCGTGGCGAGGGCCGAAGATAACCGGCATACCATACACAGCAGCCTCGGGTACGTTGTGAATACCGGCGCCAAAGCCGCCGCCCACTATAGCAATCTGCCCGTAACGATACAGTGATGATAAAATGCCGAAGCAGTCTACTACAATGTACCGTACCTGCGCGGGGACAGAGGCAAGGTCCTTGACCTGCGACCAAAGCATCGCGACTTCAGGACCTCCGAGATCTGAGACAAGTCCGACGAGGCGCTTATCATCGAATTCATGCGGAGCAATGATGGCTTGTACCTTCGGGTGACTTTTGAGCCACGGGATATAGTACGCCTCATCTTGCGGCCACGAACTACCGACGACAACCGTCAAATCCGGGCCGGACGTCCATGACTCCAAAACCGGGAATGACTTGGCATGCGCGCGAGTATCTATCACCTGGTCCAAGCGCGTATCGCCCACGACATCCACGGCGTCATACCCTATCGAATGTAGCAACTCCTTGGAGGCATCATCCTGTACGTATATATGAGTGAACGAGCGCAGGGCACGACGCATCATGCCGCCCCACGGCTTGAAAAATATTTGCGTAGGTCTGAATATGGCCGAAATAAGGTAAGTCGGAGTGCCACGACGTGCCAGTCGGCTCAACATGTTTCCCCAAAACTCGTACTTGACAAAGATCGCGACCTTAGGGTTGACCGCCTCGACAAATCGGCGGGCGTTGCGCGGTGTATCAAAAGGCAGATATACCACCAAGTCTACATCCGGGTAGTTGTGTCGAACGGTGTACCCCGAAGGCGAAAAGAATGACAGCAAGATACGCTTCTGAGGCTGCTGCCGACGTATCATCGAAATCAACGGACGTGCCTGTTCGAATTCGCCCAACGAAGCGGCATGTATCCACACATCGAAGCCTTCGGGTGCAATATTGCGACGTGCTTCGGCTATGCGTGCGAGTGTCTCGCGATGTCCCTGCACCATCAATGCCGCCTTACAATGCTTCACAGCCGCCAAGCGCACCCCGGCGGCATACACGTGTATGGCAGCATTGTAGAGTGGGTTCATATCACTCGGCAGCAGGCACTTGAATATTGTCTATAGCTCGGCGCAAACGGCGCAGCGTGGTTTCGCGTCCGAGAACGTCCGTAATCTCGAACATGTGCGGTCCAGTACATTGTCCAACCACAGCGAGACGGAAGGCATTCATGACATTGCCCATATGCAATTCATTGTCTTTAATCCATTGCATCACAACAGGCTCGAGTGCGGTGCCGTCAAAAGTCGGGTGAGCTTCAAGCAAAGCGACGAGGGCACGCATAGTGTCCGGCATTCCGGTCGTCCAGCGCTTCTTGACCGCCTTGGGATCGTAATCATCAGGATCTGCGAAGAAGAACTTGGCTTGATCCCACAACTCGGCAACGAAATTTATGCGCGACTTGACCAGAGCCACAACACGTGTGATATAGTCAAGACCGAAGGCATCCGTATCTATGTCATGTCGGCGGAGAATCGGCTCGAAAAGGGTTGCCAATTTTTCATCCGCCATCATCTGTATGTATTGATGGTTAAACCACTTGGCTTTTTCGAAGGCGAACTTGGCACCTGAGCGAGAGCAATGCTCAAAAGAGAACTTTGCAATCAGTGTATCCATGTCCATGATTTCGGTATCATCGCCCGGATTCCAGCCCAGCAATGCCAGGAAGTTGACTACCGCCTCGGGCAGGTAACCGCTTTCGCGATACCCCGAAGATACATCACCCGACACCGGGTCGGTCCATTGCAGCGGGAACACGGGGAAGCCGAGACGGTCGCCGTCGCGTTTGGAGAGTTTGCCTTTACCGTCCGGTTTGAGCAGTAGCGGCAGGTGTACAAATCGCGGCATCGTATCCTCCCAGCCGAAAGCTCGATACAACAATACGTGCAGCGGAGCCGACGGGAGCCATTCCTCGCCGCGAATGACGTGCGTCACCTTCATCAGGTGGTCGTCCACGATATTGGCCAAATGGTATGTAGGCAAGTCATCGGCGCTCTTGTATAGGACTTTATCGTCAATAATATCGCTCTTGATGACCACATCGCCGCGCAAAAGGTCGTCTACATGGACTTCCTGCCCCGGTTCGATAAGGAAACGCACGACATACTTTTCGCCAGCATCGATGAGGCGTTTCACCTCTTCGACCGGCAGCGTCAGCGAATTGCGCATCTGCATACGTGTATGCGCATCATATTGGAAGTTCTTAATCTCGGCACGCTTGGCTTCAAGTTCCTGCGGAGTGTCAAAGGCGATATAAGCCTTGCCGTCATCCACCAATTGATGCATATAGCGGCGGTAAATGTCACGACGTTCGCTCTGCTTGTACGGTCCGTAAGGTCCGCCCTCGCGCACGCCCTCGTCAATGCCTATACCAAGCCAGGCTAAGGCTTCGTTTATATAGTCCTCGGCTCCGGGGACAAAGCGTTGCGAATCGGTATCCTCGATGCGTAATATCATCTTGCCGCCCAATTTACGGGCAAACAGATAGTTATATAGAGCCGTGCGAACACCGCCAATATGCAGCGGTCCGGTGGGCGATGGCGCGAAACGTACGCGAACTTCTTGTTCCATATCTGTCGTTTGGATTGGTTTTTCCTCTAAGATGTCAGGGACAGCCTCTGCGGCACACAGCCGCCCTACCCCGTTTGACGCCGCAAAGGTACGAAAAATATATGAGCTACGTGTCGCACACACGAAGAAAACCTGACTCGGTCTACAGCAAGCATGCGCCGATACAAGTTGATGGCGTCTCCGCAATATCGCGAAAGACGCCATCGGGGGGAAGGGAATGTATCTGCTGTTCTATTGCCTTACTTATTTATTCAGAATGCCGGACGATGCGCCGTCTGCCTGATAAGCCTCATTACCGGCCTTAACTTTCTTGCCATATCCGAAGGTGTACGTAGCCGATATCTGGGAAAACCGGACATAACTGCCGGTGTATATGTGGTTGATTGAGTCGTAATAACGGCTTTGGGTGGTACTCTTGGTGGCATAAGTATTGCCATGGATGGGGTTACGCGTATAGAAGCGCAAGTTCCACCGGTCGTTGCTCCACCCGACCTGCAAGGTGTAATTGGACCTCGTATCCATCCACATGCCGATCATACAGCCGTCAGGATAGACCATAGGGCTGCGGTATGTCGCGCCGAAGTAAAAGTTTTTCAGATAATAATATGCCGAAGCGGCCACGACCACCCGGCCTTTGTTCCAGTTGTATGGGGCGCCATTATGGCCCCGGAGCATATAGCCGGACAGTGACAGTTGCAAGTTGTCGTTGAGTGCCTTGCCGGTACCCCGCACGCCATATTGCCATTGAGAAAAGCCGCCGAGAGGTTGTTTGATAGTTCGGAGGACACCCGTAGCATTCGCCTCGTAGTCATACACATATCGATTATCAACGACCCACACGTTGCCAAAAACCGCTACATTGAAAGATTTGTTTATGATAAAGGTATAGCTACCTTCGGTGTAGATCGAGTTGTACGGGACCAGCAACGGATTGCCCGTATAGCTCATCAGGGGATTGGACCGGATGACGGCTGCGCTTCTATAGCCGGAAGACGGAATTGACTTTTGGTAGTTGAAATCTATGCTAACCGAGTGTTTCTTATTGACGGCGTATTGCATCGACAGATTTGTCCATGGTGCTGTGGTGTTTTCCACAATATCACCATACTCCGAGCGATCCCAGTTCAGGCCGATGCCCAGCGTCCCATAGAGTTTGTCTCCGGAATAGCTATAGCTCACACCCGGGCCGAGCCTTAGCGTCTGCGCCTTGTCCGAGACGGACGACGACCCCGAATATCGAGTTTTATTCAGCAAAAACCGACCTTGGCACATAGCTTTCAACGTGCCGGCCTTGCCAAAGGAATGTACGAAAGCTATGTCTCCGGCAACCTGGTGGGAATCGTCCTTCGCGCCATTTACGATTGCCTCCGCGCCGTTCTCTTCATAGCGCGAGTTTTGTTGGGTATTGGTATAGGCGTACCGTGGATTAAACGTGATTGTATTGTTCCCAGGCAAGGCAAAATACCAATAGCCGTTGTAAGCAAACGAATTAATACGATCGGAGCTTAGCGAGCTGTATTCCGACCCCTAATATTCGTCCGAGCTATACTCCACATGTCCTTCGGTGATATACTTCGGCATCCTATCAAATTCCACCGAGAACATATTGCTCATTGTTACCTTGTCTGTCTTATACAGAGCCTTGAACGATGTCCAATAGTCATGACACGTCTTTTTAGTATTGTCTACAATCGAATTACGTTGTATCTCCTTGATTGTTCCGTCAGGCTGTGGCAAGCGATATGTCTCGTAAGTGTCCTCGTAATACTTTTTGTCGCTCATAAAGAATAATCCTCCCGCCACGTCAAAGGTCATCCGTTTGTATTGCAACTTTGAGTACCCATTAAGCTGCCTAGACATCACGAAGTTGTCGTAGTATATACCTTTCACATAGCCGCCATACTCATATCTCTGCATCACAAAATTGACCACGTGCGACTTGCCTTGAAAACGCGGATCGCTCGGATAGTCATAGTACTCCACGCGCTTGACATCGCTGACAAGCATACCCGTGAGTTCGTTGCTCGTGGCCGGGACATAGTCTATATATATGTCCACTTGCTGACCGGTGTTGGTTTTGATATCCTCGCCAACGGCCAATTGCGGAATTGCCATTCGCTGAATAAGGTCCTGAGCTGTCTGCGCCGTCTTTTTCTGATTCTTGGTGGGCAGGTAAACCGACTTGTCGGAATAAAGGTTGGCCGTAGAACCTTCCACGGTGACCATGGCAAGACTTACGGGAAGCGCTTCAATGACAAGCGTACCCATATTATAGTTGTCAAAGAGAAGATGTCGCGTCTTGTACCCCATGCAACTTACTTTGCCTATGACGCCGTTATGGTCGCAGGGGATGCGAAAGCGGCCCTCACCATCGGAGATTCCATAGGTAATCACCGTCGAATCGGCGCGTGCAAGGAGCATAATCGTAGCGGCCGCCACCGGTTCGCCGTCGCTTCCGAGCACCGACCCCGAGTACACAAAGCGTCCGTGCTGAAGTGCCTCAACATATATACCGCCATCTTTGCGTATCACCGATATGGGATTAAGGCCGACTATCGTCCTGACGGCTTCATAGACATTATCAGTTCCTATAGACGCCGAAGTCTTGTAGTTGTCCAAGTCCTTATATATAAAGGAGAGGTTTACATCCGGGTTCTCTCTCGCAATTTTCACGAGGGCCTGCGAAATCGGCGTATTGCGAAAATTATACTCGTACTTGTGGGCTTGTGTCGCGACCACGGTCAATGCCGAAAGCACGAAAGCCATTACCGAACAGCGCATCATCGCACAACCAGCTCGCTCCCCTCGAGTGTAATGTCGATTTGCTCGAAATTGTTAAGCTGATCGACAATGCTTTGCAAGGTATTATTCGGGTCGAATTTGTAAAACAACCGCAATTGGCGCTTCGCTTCAACTTCAAACCGGGCCTTGACGCCGTAGGTCTTTGCAATCGTCTCGATAATCTCGCCAAGCGAAGCATTGTCAAACAACACCGGCGATGTCGGCTTAGCGGACGGACTCTCGGACGGCGGCGCAATGGTATCTCGGACGGCGGCCGAGCTTTGGGCTGCATCTCCCCGAGCTGCCACGACGACAACCTCATCGGTATTGCCACGGTCAAGACTCACCTTGATAGTAATGCCCACAGCAAAGGCAACCACGGACGACACTATCAGCAATGCGATAGACGCGGCACGGCCGGACAGCCATAGGAAGCGGAAACGCGATGTCGGATGTGCTCGTTCGAAGCGCTTCCATTCTTCGTCTACTTCGGCGCTCGACATTGTGTCACGAGATTTCGCCGTAGACTGTGTTTTAACCAAAACATTATATATCTCGCGCGTCTCCGGATCCGAAAGTATTTCGGACAGACGGGCGGAAGTGTATTTTTCGGGGTGCTCTATGATATCGAGCACAATATCATACTTATCCATTTTCTCTCAATTTATTTCGTATAATACTGAGTGCATGACGCAAGTGCTTGAACACGGCCGTCTGACTGATACCCATCTCGCGAGCCACCGCCTCGAATTTCAGGCCCGAAACAAAGCGCAGTTCGACCACGCGCCGACACTGCTCGGGCAGGTCGTCACTGATAATCGAGTATATTTCCAGTATAGTAGCCTCGTCCGGCCAATCTTCTTCGTCGTACTCATCCATCTCGGTGAAATACATTCCCAGCACACGCCCGTGGATATCCAAGTCGCGTATATGGTTGAGACAACGATTGCGGACGGCTCGCAGTAAATAACTCGGAGTCAGAGCCGTGACAGCTATATTCCCGTTAAGCAAAGTGCAAAAGACATCATGGACGATATCGCGCGCAAGATCATCGTCATGCAGAAGCATCGCGGCCTGCCGATGCATCTGCGCATAATGCTTTTTGAACAGCTTTTCTATGTCGGTCCTGTGTGTCATACACAAATATAACACACATTTTCGGAATTACTAAACCCCCGGCTCGACATTTTTCTTAATCTTGGCCGTACACAAAAAAATAGTCTCCAAAGCCGCCGCAGTAGACGACAATGGAGACTGAAATTCGGCCCTGTTATTATCTCTTAGATTTTCAGCTTCTTACGACCTTGCGGAGAGACGAGAATGTAGACACCGCGCGGCATATCTGCGGTTATATCGGCCTCGGTCAGGTTACGTCCGACCATAATGCCTTGCAGATTGTAGACGTCATAGAGGGTGGCGGATTCGTCGTCAACGATGTCGCCGATGGCGGATACTTTGAGGAATTCTTTCCATTGAGGCGCAGCCTTGTACAGTTCGACGGACGCCTCGGGCACGCTCAAGGTGCAGGCTGACACATCGATGCCCTTAAACGCATCGTTTCCACATTCAGGTGGCACGGCAGCAAATACGGCAAAGCTTTTCATCGCAGCACACCCGGCAAAGGCCTCCGCGCCAATAGCCTTGGCGTGTTCTCCGAGTGTGAAGCTTTCAAGCCGTTTGCAATCGCCGAAGGCCTTGTCTCCAACGGTTTCGATGCTGTCCCCCATCGCGACATTACTCAAATTGGAACAGCCGAAGAACGCCACACAGCCTATCTTCTTGGCCGTTTTCGGAATAGTAACCGATTCGAGCGCCTCGCAGCCGTAGTAAGTGCCGTCCTCTATCTCCGTGGCAGTCTCGGGGATATTCGCCATCTTGAGTCGGGAACATCCCCCGAACGCATGTTTCCCTATCCGTGTCATCGGGTTCTCAATCTCGGCATATTCCAGTTGTCGGCAATTAATGAATGCCGAGTCCCCAATCTCCTTCACCGAGTACGGGATAACGACCTCCTTAAAGTCGCATTCGGCGAACAAGTAGTACGGAATTTTCTTGACTTTATCGCCTATAACAATAGATGATACCTCACTGGTGAATACTGAACTTATATGAACCGTGGTTGTATCGGGGCCTTCCCTATCTCTCCATTTATTAATTACCGTGTTGCAATTCTCTGCATTGAAAACGACCGATAGCGGCTTTATCTTATAATTATCATCCAAGCCATTACCAAAAGCGCATGAATGAATAGCCGTTACCGAACTGGGGATAGTCACAGATGACAAATTGCTATTGTCAAACGCTCCGAAGCCAATAGTTGTAACCGAGTTACCAAGAGTAAGGGATTCGAGGCCACAATTATTAAACGCATCCTCACCTATGATTGTAACAGAATTGGGAATAACCACTGTCTTAATTCCTTCGATGCCAGAAAAAGCATAATCAGGTATTATCGTAACATTCTCACCGATAGTCAACGTCTTTACATTTTTACAGTATTCAAAAGCCTCTGTGTGGTATGACCCCATATATGTACACACCTCAGCATTAAACGTCACCGAGGACAATGCATCGCAGTTTTTAAACGCATCATCACCGATATATGTCACATTTTGCGGAATGGTAATCGATGTGAGAGAGGTGCAACTTCCAAAAGCACCGATGCCAATATGCGTCACTGATTCCGGAATTTCAACGGATTCTATGTGTTCAAGACGGCTAAAAGCGCCATTCGGTATTCGTTTCACACCCTCGCCCAATTTGACGCTTCTAACATTATCACACGCATCAAACATACCAGTAAAGACATATACAGCATCCATCTTCTCACAAGGTCCTGTATATTCGCAATCAATTGCGTTAAAAACGACTTCCTCCAGGTTTTCACAACCAAAAAAAGCAGACTCGCTGATAGAAGTTACTCCCCTCCCAATGGTTATCGTTTTCAAGCCATCACAATTGGCAAACGCATTTTCACCGATTGTCTTAATTGTGTTCGGTATATATACAGACGTAATTGTAACTCCATTAAGATAAGCAAAGCCACCGCCCATTATCTCCGTAACGACATAAGTTTTCCCGTCCTCGACAACCTTTTCGGGAATGTTTATCGGGCCAACATAATTGATTTCGTTCCCTTCTTCATCAAAATCCTGTTCCCAATAGACACCAGCCGTACCATCTTCCCGACATTCGTACGCAAGTTTGGCCGACGCATGGTTACACACAAAGACAAACGCCAAGAGCAACAAAAGGCTGCGGCTGCCCATAAGCGCTTTTTGGAGCACTTCGGCTCCAAATGTCCTTAACATTTCCATATTTCTCTCTTGCCGCGGTCTTTCCCTCGTTGGCTTTTACATTTGATGTAAACAAAAAAAGCGTAGGAATCTGTATCTGTTGCTGTCCTTCATACAGAGGCTTCTCGCATTGCCTTTTGGAGTTGGACGGCAACGCAGAAGCCCACGCTTATATATGCATCCAAAAACTTTGGACGTGTTCCTCACGAAACACATAGCCCAAAGCCAAGGGGTGTCACATATCCACGGGCATCTACCGTTGCTCGGCTTCCTGACTCCAAACGAAATTTTGCGAGAATTCCTGTATATCAAGATCCGGCGCGGATAAACGCTTTCTATTATGTCTTTGCATCCCGCCGCGCATAACCCCGGACCGGGGCTTCTGCTTCGCGGTCTGTGTTGCAAAGTTAAGTATTTTTTCTATTCCGACCGCATTTTTGCACCACGTTTTTTTTCAAAGCAAACGCATAACAGTCTGACCGAAAGAATATAGCTTATCGCCCCACCGTTCTCAGGGCAATCGTATATAATAAGCGCGGACATCGGCAGCAACCGCCACCAATATCCGCGCCCTAAGCACTAATAATATGTGTCGTTTAGATTTTCACTTTTTTATTGCCCTGCGGCGAGACAAGGATGTAGACACCGTGGGGCAGTACATCAGCAGTGATGTCCGCCTCGTGCATACCACTACCCATGCGTATACCTTGCAGATTGTACACCTCATAGACTGCGTTATGCGTATCCACACTAACATTCTCCACTCCGCCATATTCGGAGATGAGCGTGAAGTCTTTCCATTGTTCGGCAATCTTGTACAAGGAGATGGACTCTTTGGGGACAAATAGTTCGCAGACGTCTTTGTCCACCTGTTTGAAGGCTTCTTCGCCGCAGACGGGCGGAGTTGTGGCAAGTGATACGAGTTTGACAAGTTCGGTGCAACCGTCAAAGGCGGAGAGTCCGATTGCGGTGACAGACTTAGGAAATGTCACCGAAGTAAGGCCGGTGCAGCCTTTGAAAGTATAGTCAGGTATTTTGCTGACTTTCTCTCCGAAAGTCAATGACGTCAGACTCGAGCAACCGTCAAATACAGAATTACCTTGCCGTTGGCCACCATATACACAGTTCTCGGCATTAAAAGTTACCGAGACCAGCCCATCGCAGTCCTTGAAAGCATAGCCGCCGATAGTCTCGACAGCACTCGGAATAGTAATCGAGGTTAGCCCGGTACAGCCATTAAATGCGGAATCGTCGATAGATGTAACGGAATTCGGAATAGTAATCGAGGAGAGTCCTATGCATCCATTAAAAGCTGCGGACCCGATTGCAGTGACCGAATTCGGAATTATAGTGTTCTTACAGCCGCATACCAATTTATTATCCTGCGTGGATATTATGGCATTGCAATTGTCTCGGGAGTCATATTTCGGATTTTCCGGATCGACTTCAATTTTCTCAACTCCGGAGAATGCTCCGCCTCCGATGTTGGTAACGGAACTCGGAATATGAATGGAGGTAAGTCCGGTACAGCCTGCGAAAGCAGTGTCACGGATCATTTGGACCGAGTTCGGGATTGAAATCGAAGTAAGGCCCGTGCAATTTGCAAAGGCGTAATCCCAGATGGTTTCAACAGAATTAGGAATACGAATCGAAGTAAGGCCCGTCATGCCCATAAATGCGTACCTGAAGATAGCTATGACTGTATTTGGTATGATTGTGTTTTTACAACCCACCCACAAGACATTATCACTGCCAATTATGGCATTGCAGTTATTTCGAGAATCCATATTCGGGTTTTCAGGGTCTACAACAATACTTTCAAGTTTAGAACAACCCGCGAAAGCCATCGAATTCACACTATTAACGGTTTTGGGAATGTAAATCGAAGTAAGGCCCGTGCAGTTCGCGAAAGCACCCCTATAAATATCGGTTACAGACTCGGGGAAAGTTATTGATGTAAGTCCCGCGCAATTCATGAAGGCATAATACGGAAATAGAGTAACCCCTTCGCCAATTGTCAGCTTCGTAAGGTTGGGACATTCTGCGAATACCGGATAGGTTTCATTCCCCATTCTGGTACACCTCTCGGCATTAAAGGACACCGAGACAAGTCCCGAGCAACCGCTGAATGCCGACGCCTCAATGGAATTGATGGCTTCGCCGATGGTTACAGCGGTAAGTTCAGTGCAGTCACTGAAAGCATCGGCCTCGATGGCCTTAACCTCGTATGACACATCGTTGACACTAATAGCCTTGGGTATGACGACCTCGCCCTTATACTTAATGTCGCCGCCCGATGTCACGATCGCAGTGTTATTCGTTTTGTTGAGGTTGTAGTAGATGCCATTGACTTGACAATCGTAAGCAAAAGCTTGTGACACAGCACATAGCATAGCCACCAACAACAGTGTTAGTTTAAGCGTAGTTTGCTTCATATTTTTCTCTTGCCGCGGTCTTCCCCTCGTTGGCTTTTAGATGTGAGTATGGGAAAAGCGTGGGAATCAGTATCTGTTGTCGTCCCTAACAACAGAAAACTCTCAAACTATCACATCAAAGTCGGAAGGCAACGTGCAGAGCCCCATGTCAGTACACAACGTCAACATTCGACCGCGTTTTCTCGCGAAACTTTATGCCGAATGACGTAGAATTACATATCCACGGGCATCTACCGTTGCTCGGTGTCCTGACCTCAAAAGAATTTTTGCGAGAATTCCTGTATATCAAGATTCGGCGCGGATAAACGCTTTCTATTTATGTCTTTCGCTTCCCACCATACGTAGCCCCGAACCGGGGCTTCCGCCTGGCAGTCTGCTCGGCAAAGTTACGCATTATTTTCAACCCGGCGTGCCTCAAACAATCTATTTTTTTCGCTACACACATCAAGGCACAACTATCGGCTATCTCATCTGCCGAGGTGAGCGTCAAAAGCATCGACGATGCGGCGCATCTCGGCGGGCAGTAATGACATGGCGGTTGCAAGCATCTCCGGCGGAACGTGAAAACGGGCTTCGGCCAGCGAACCGACGATGGCGCCTACCGTGCCCGAGTCGCCGCCGTAAGACACGGCTTGTCGAATGGCGTCTTCAAAGCTCGTGGCTGTAGCAGCGATATACAAAGACAAGGGGACGCATCCTTGGCACGTCTCGTCAAAGTAACCACGCTCCGGCAATCGGTCAAAGGCTTCGGAGCATGTGTACTCATCATAATAGAATTCACCAGCAACGTCCTCAAAGATATACGGATCTTTGACCGATGCCTGACGCATACGCAGGATAGCCACGGCAACCGCAACCGCCCCCTTAATGCCTTCGGGGTGGTTATGCGTCACTGCAGCCGAAGCCTCGGCTTGTAGGCGCACGTCACCCTCATCGTCATAGAACCACGCTATCGGGCTGACGCGCCCGGCCGAGCCGTTGCCGAAACCATTATATGGGGACAGGTCGGAACGCATTATCCGGTTGAGAAAGTAACTGTCGTACCCGCCCTTCGGATGGGGGTAGCGACGACACCACGCACGCATAGTCTCGGCATAACCACGGTCACGCAAAACGGCATCAGCCACGGCTACCGTACAAATAGTGCTATCAGTGAAATCGCACCCGGGGCCAAAGAGTTCAAAATCATAGTCCGAGGTGTTGTCAAGCACGTAACGCGACCCGATGATGCCGCCGATTATTGCTCCTTTCATATTTGTCTAATTATTTGATTTTATGTACATAATAAATGTTTGTCGCTACAAAATTAGGCTTGGGATGTACCAAAAAACGATACCGGCTACGCGACCTCAAAAAATTTTCTTGCGGAATGTTCTGTAATTCACGCGCTTTGCGCCGACGACAAAAAACGGGTGTACAATTACGGATTTTTATTACTAACTTTGGCCTTCGAAACGACATTTTTACCACCTATCCGAAACCACCAAAACAGCAATGTATCGCAAAGGCAAACTATACTTTCGCTACGGCACTATGGGCTCCGCCAAGACGGCGCTGCTCTTGACCACAGCGTACAACTTCGAGGAACGCCACATGAGCTACCTGTGTATGAAGCCGGCCATCGACACGCGCGAGGGCGACCGCGTAATACACTCACGCATAGGCATCGAGCGTGCTTGCGAATGGATATACCCGGACACCGATCTGTACCGCTTTGCCAAGAATTATTTCAAGAAAGAGGGCAAACTGGTGGACTGGTTTTTGGTCGACGAAGCCCAATTCCTGAGCGAACAGCAAGTGGATCAGCTGTCGCGCATTGTGGATGACTTCGGATGCAATGTAATTTGCTACGGACTGCGCACGGATTTCCAAAGCCACCTTTTCGAGGGGTCGCGACGCCTTTTCGAGATTGCCGATACCATCGACGAAATCAAATCGACATGCAATTGCGGACGCAAAACAATTATCAACGCCCGTATTGACGCCGAAGGCAATTTTGTCAGCGAGGGCGCTCAGGTCGAAATCGGCGGCGATGACCGATACGTGGCCGTATGCCGCAAGTGCTGGCGCAATAAACGCATCGAGCAAAGCAGCCGCGATGTCCTGCCGCTAATCTGGAATGACGAGGAGGATGAGTAATCCGTACCGAGACACAACACCCACAGACAACCGGCAAAAATGATACTTTGTACTCTTACCCGACTGATTGCGACACAGCACTCATGGATGCGCCCTGAAGTAGCGGTCTGGCTTGGCGCTATCACAAACGGCATCGTACAAGGACGTCATGACATAGACGCGCACGATTACGCCAATGTCGAGTCTCCCGTCCTACGCACACGCGAAGACGCACCGCTGGAAGCGCATCGCCGCTATATCGATATACACATCCCACTGGACAACACCGAAACCATAGGTTGGGCGCCTACGGATGCGCTTACTCGCATTGTCACCCCCGGATACAATACCGAGCGAGATATCGCCTTCTACGAAGACAAGGCACATACCTTTCTTGACGTGCAACCCGGCCAATGTGCAGTATTCTTCCCCGAAGATGCGCATGCCCCCAACATCGGCATTCCCGGCAAAACGCACCGCAAGATTTGCGTAAAAATTACCATGGCAACTGCAAACTAAACCTTGGGGCACTCAACAAGTCTAAGTACAAAATAGGGACGGAACAACACTCTCCCACCCTATTCCAAAAGGAATAAACAAAAAAACTGAACAGATGAAACGAATCACCGCCACCATCGCAGGCCTGGCGCTGGCCATAGCACCTGCCATAGGGGCTAATGTTGAATTCAAAAACGAGAGCATCAATTACAAAGTGATGTTCAAATGGGGAATGGTCAATAAACAAGCCGGCCACGCAACCCTGACCATACGCAACAACGGTTCGCAATACTACACCCAACTTACGGCCGCTTCCGAAAGCTGGGCAGATCATTTTTACAAAGTACGCGACACCCTCAACGGCATCATCGACTGCGCCAAGTTCCGCCCGATATACTACGAACGAATAGCGCACGAAGGCTCCGACCACAAGCACGACACTGTCAACTTTAGCTATGTAGGCGCACAGGTCAAAGGCAAATGTACACGACAAAAGCGCGACAAAAAAGGCAATATGGTTGTGGATGAAAAACGCGAATTAGGAGCCATGGGCACAACCGTGGACATGCTCACCTCCTTTTATTATATGCGCCAACTTCCCTATGACACATGGAAGAAAGGGCACGTCCTTACCATCAACATCTTCAGCGGCAAGCGCAAAGAATTGCTCACAATCAAGTATGCCGGCGTTGAGACCATCAAGTACGACAAAAAGAAGTACCAATGTCATCACATCACTTTCATATTCACCAGCGATGGCCGAACAAGAACCAGCGAAAATATGGACGCCTGGATTACGACCGATGCCAGACGCATACCTATTAAACTCGAAGGCAAACTGCCCGTCGGTAAAGTCCAGTGCTTCTATACCGGAGGATAAGCCCGACATAGGCTGCAGACATCTAAGACTTACAAAGCGGCATCGACCTATCACAAAGGGCGATGTCGCTTTGTTTTAGTGTATTAAAAGCCGCCTGCCCCCACTTATCCATATTCCCATTATTCCCATTACAAAAAACCTATAAAAACAAAAAATCATCAACCATCTCGGTCGACGACTTTTGCATCTCTGACGGCTGTGTTTGCCGTCTTCAATAATCCTTACTTAACCTTAAATATAATATTAACCCTAAAAACCTAAAAACTAATCTTTTTTCCTTAAATCGAAATTGCCACCTTTGCTATGCATTGGAAAGCAACGTATGATAAGTAGATAAATCTCTATGAGACTTTAGTGCCTGTTAAGGCTGGCCTTTTAGCCATTGTTATGTTGCGAACTCTTTCGCAAGAATTACGATGCAAAATTACGCCCTCTGTCAAGCCTCCACAAGAAAATATAAGTAATTCGAAGTACAATTTTAGACTAATCAAAAATATCAGTATTGATAATCAAACAAATAGCGTCATCAAAATTTATAGCGAATATAAGTGATATATAGGGCCAAAATAATAGTTTTTTCGTATATTTGCAGCGTCAAAAGCATCGATAGCCGCAGTCTGACGGCTCGGGCGCACATAAACACTTTCAAAAATACCCCGCAGGGGCACCGCAAATATGAAAATGAAAACGTCAAGGCATCCGATAATAAAGCGTACAGGTATCCTATTAGTCGCAATGGTTCACTGTGTCATTGCATTATGCGCAAAGCCGGACATCCCGAACATTCTGAGCAGGCTGGACAAATATGTGGAGGACTGGGAGCAGTACGCCACACGCAACGACCAAGCACTCAGGCAAATGGAAAAGTCCTTGGCAACGGCATCGCCCAAACGGCAAGTGGAGACATACGAAAAATTGGTATGCGAATACCGTCATGTCAATGTCGATTCGGCATTGCGATGCATCGATGGCGGTCGAAAATTGGCACGTGAGATGGGAGACTCGGCATACGTCCAACGATTCAACATTCTGGAATACACGGTAATGCCCATTTACGGCCTTGTCAAGGACGCCATAGACCAATACGAGGGGCTGTCCGTAGCGAACGTATATCCGGCCAATAAGGAACTGTATTTCAACGCCGGCGACCTTATATATAAGTATGCAGCGGACTTTTACAGACGGCCCGAGAAGAAGCAGTTGTACGCAGACAAATCGGAACAAAGCGTCGATTCGTTACTCAAATATATGGACAAAAAAGCCCCTGAGTACCGCTTTCAGTTGCTGAACCGCGAATTCTCGCGCAGTTCTTCGACAAACACTATTAAGGATATGGAAACTCTATTGCAGTCCATACCCTTTGAATCACACCTATACGCACGTACAGCGGCCATCATCGGGCAAACATACCTCAAGGATTCGTACCACATCGACGAAGGCATATATTACCTGGCTGTATCCGCCATGAGCGATATCTCCACCGGCAATAGAGAAACCACATCGCTACACCGCCTGGGCAAGCTGCTGTATGACCGTAAAGACATCGCCCGCAGCTACGAGTATCTGACACTGTCATTGGCTATAGCCGTCCAATCGGGCAGTCGCCTGCGTTCCATCGAAATTGCGGAAGCGCTACCGCTGGTGTTTGCCACCAACCAAGACATGGAACGCACGAGTGCACGCAATATGACAATAGTCGTGATAGCCCTCAGCATCTTATTGATTGTCAGCGGTGTGCTGATGTTGTTTTTCGAACGCAATCGTCGACGTCTGGCACGCATGAAAGTACGGTTGCAGAACTCGGTGACGCTCAAAGACCAATATATACGCAAAATACTGTCTCTCTGCGGAGTATATCTCTCGGCACTGGAAGACTTCAACCGCATAGCGGGTCGGAAAATCAAAGCCGGCCAGGTAGTGGACCTACTCAACATGATTGAAAGCGGAAAAATCATGCGCGACCAGTTGCAAAATTTCTATGAGGTGTTCGATTCGGCATTCCTGATGGTTTATCCCGATTTCGTCAACGATGTCAATAAACTTTTTGAAGAAAACAAGCAGGTTGCCGTACCCGAGGGCGAGAGATTGACACCCGAATTGCGCATCCTCGCCTTCATGCGTCTGGGCCTGGACGACAGCAGCCAAATCAGCAAATTCCTCGGCCTTTCGCTCAACACCATATACACCTATCGCAACAAAATGAAGACCCGGGCACGCGATCGCGATTTATTCGAACAACACATTCGCAACATCGGCTCAATTGAGTAGAGGACATAGGCATGTGCGCAAAATGAATACTTATATTTATGCACTTCCACCGTCTACGCATTACTCTGGCAAACAGAGCATTCGCGCTATTTTCTAAAAATATATTCTTATATTTTTTCGCGCTGCAAAAAACATACTTGACAACCATTATCCAATTAGCTATCTTTGCATATAAATTATTCAGGTTAAATACATACAAGGTTAGATTTTTAGGATTTTTGTAGTATCAAGCCGGCTGTCTGTGAAGACTTGCCGGCTTAGTTTTCATCCCCCACTGCCCATAGCCCTCGTAAAGCTGTGGGAACTATGGGAACTATGGGAACTACGGGAGCTGTCTATTTCTCCTATTGTTCCTATTTCTAAGGTTGTTCTTATATCTTGCGTTGTTTCTTTTTTGCTCATTGCTTAGTTTTTGCCGGCTTTGCGTTTGCGCAGCCAATTCCACATTCCACATTCGACATTCCACATTCTCATAATTCCCATATTCCTATTGCCTAAGACAAAAAAAAAGGGCCCGCCGTTCCCGGCAGGCCCAGACCCGTAATTGATAAATAGTAATTGAGTTCTATTATTCAGAAATTAACCTAAAAGGTCCGGGTCATAAAGTCTAAGGCTTATACGCCTATGTTTCGCTTAGATAAATCAGCCAAATTATTCGGCACTTACCACCCATGCATCCTTACCGTTGATAGAGGTCTTTACGGCCTTGTATCCGGCGGGGAGCAGGCTGGGAGAACCTGCTTCGGGAGCCTTGGTGGGATCAAATTCAAAGAATGTACCGCCCTTGATTGTAATCTTGGCTGTGCCTCCGGTAAATGCGGAGTCAAGGGCGTTGATGTTGTATCTCGAGCCATAGGACAGGCCGTTGTCGTATACCTCGAAAGTACCGCCGTTGATTTCTACCGAGCCGCTATAAATATAGACTGCGGTGTCATTGCCTTTGAAGTTGCCTCCATTGATGACAACTTCGGCGCCGTTTTGGATATCGAGAGCGAAGTCTTCGATGTATTTGGGAGCCTCTTCTATAGCTCCGGTAGCTGCGAAGATGTTGCCTTCGCCGTTGATGGTGAGTTTGCCGCCACGTACGCTGAGTACCGACCAAACGTCTACGGTATAGAATTTCTTGGAGCCTATGATATTGTGGCCGTTGAGGTCGATAGTAACATCCTTGCCTGCGAGGTTGAGTATGACAGATTCGTCAAGGACGAGGTCGGCGTTGAGAACCACGCTGTTGCCGGCGTTGAGTTCGGCCATAAGGGTCTGGGCGTCAAAAACATTTACTTCGTAGTCGGGTTCGTTGAATCCGGGTTTGATCTCGACATTGACATTCAGGGCGTTGGTCAGCAGGCTACCATAGATATTGGTGCGGAAGTTGCGCTGTACGGGCACGTTGTTGAACGTGATGGCACGTTCTTCATTCTTGGTGCTCTTGACACCAAAGCCGACTTCCACAGTCTTCTTCTCGTTTACCAGCAGGTAGTTCATGGCCAGGTAGTCATAATCCTTGCCCTTGATAGTCATCTTACCTGCTGCGAGGGCGTTGTAGTCGTAGGTGAGTTCGGCTTCGCCTTCGACGGCACCGGTTACGAGGTTGAGTTTATTGGCTACGTCTTTAACCACAACCTTGGTGTCTTTGGGCGCGAAACCGGCAGCTGTAGATGCGGTAACGTCGTCTGTCAGGATGTTGAGCTGTGCAAACGGACGATACAGCTTGGCGCTGATAGTAGCGTTACCCACTACTTTATACGTCGTGGTGTTGAAGAATGCATCAAGCGACTCTTCATTAGCCTTCAGACCGGTGTAGTTGGCTGTAACAGTCTGATTAGCCTTGTCAAAGCTGTAGATGCTGTTGGGAGCAGCGGCGAAGAATACGAAGTCATATTCCTTACCGGTGGTCAGTTGAAGGGTAATTGTGGTCTTCAGACCGGACATAGTTGCCTTGCCGATAGTTGCATCAGCACCGCCGGTGCATACTGCAAGGGCTTCTTTCTTACCATGTTCGTACACGGCGTAGGTCAAGTCTGTGGCTGTTGTACCTTCGCCATAACGGGACTGAAGTCCGTCAGGAAGTTGAAGTTCAACTGCCACGGTGCTCTTAGCGCCGGCAGGTTCTACCGCAGGCTCTTCGGATGAGCATGCGCCAAGCATCAGCATAGATGCGATGGCTGCAAATGAAAATAATGATTTTTTCATTGATTTGATATTTAGGGAATTAAATTATGTCTCTCTGTATTGTGGGGCAGACGCTCGGATACGCCAAACCTCTGCCCCTTATCTCGTACTAATGTTAGAGAATGCGTCCGATCAATTCGTTGCGGATATTGCTGCCGTCGCCGGTGCCGTTAGCCGTAACATTGACGTTGGTAGCGGTGCAATTGACTACGCGATCTATATAAGTCGCTCCGACAATCTGACCGGCATCGCGTGCAGCATCAATATTGGTGTTGGATACGCTGCAATTGGTGACGTGTGCAGGGTCGGTGAATATTCCGACGATGCCGCCGACCTTAGCGCCCTTGGCTTCGCCGTTGGCCTTGCTGCTGATGGTTGCATTGTTCACGTGGCAGTTGAATATCTGTGCCTCCGGAGTTACATGATTTTCGATGTAACCGGCCACAACGCCGGTATACCCGTTGGCAGTAATCTTCACGCCGTCAAATTTTACATTCTTGATATTTGCTCCATTGTTCAGCCAGCCGAAGAAACCGGCAGCAACAGGATGCTTTGTCGATGGCTTATTAACGGTCATATTCTTGATGGTATAGTTTTTACCATCAAAAACGCCTTGGAACTGCGTGGCTCCGGTTTGGCCTATAGGCTCCCAGTTGATGCCGGCCAAATCTATATCCGAGCCCAATTCAAAGGTAAGTTTCTTATCGGAATAAGACATCTTAACTTCATTAACTTGCTTGGCAAAGTTCACAAGACCTTGTGCTTTGGTGAATACCACACGGCAGTTGGATACCTTGGGTTTCAGCGAAGTGTAACTCTGGTATGCGTACATGCCTTGCCCGCCGGGCTGTACATCGCGGAAGATGCAATTCTTGATGTCGCATGAAACGACTTGCTGGTCTGTAAGCACTGCTGCCTTGCCGGCCAAGTCAAAGAATTCGCAGCCGTCAATGGTTATCTTAATCTGACGCGCTCCATACTGTTCCGTGTAGTGAGCCTTGACGCCGCGATAGCCGTTGGAGATCTTGCAGCCGTTCAGATGGACATCGCCGTTCGAAATCCACAGACAGTATTCTTCGGACTGGTGGGACGCAAGTGTCGAAATGCCCTTGAATACGCAGTTGTTAGCCGTAGCCTTGGAGGAGGCAAACATCACGCTGTTGTTGAAAGTGACGTTGTCGAAGGTGTATTCGCCGCCCTCAAATTCGAGGTAAGTGAATTCCCATGCGGTTTCGCCGTTCTCGTACTTATAAGCGGTTTTGTCTACGATTGTACCGTTGGAAATGTTCATCTTGGCAGCGTTTACAAAACCGCCAGAACCGGTCATAGTCAGACTTTTGCCATTAAGGTCAAGGTTGACCGTTGAAGCCGGGTTGGTAAAGCATTTGTTGGCATTGCCTCCGGCATCGCCGGTTTCCCATGTTGTCGTACCTTGAAGCACTACATTGTATGTACCCGCATCACCGGTGTTAACAGCCTCAACTGCAGCTGCGAAGTTGGGATATTCCACGCCATTAACTTTGGCTGTAGCCTCGAATTTTTCGCCTTCGAAACCGGGTTCATTGAATGCTGGAACGATTTCGACGTTGATGTTGACGCTGTTGGTCAGCAGGCTGCCGTAGATGTTGGTGCGGTAGTTGCGCTGTACGGGAACGGCGCTGACGGGGAGCGTACGCTTCGAGCCGTCCTTGGCATTTACGGTGAACTCTACGTCAACGAGCTGCTTGTCGGTGCTCATCAGCAGGTAGTTCATCGACAGGTAGTCATA
>ERZ1026780.808-NODE-808-length-22869-cov-5.785000_pt1 | contig 22869 bp, 11 predicted proteins | sample MGYA00380126_ERZ1026780 | MGnify/ENA primary metagenome ERZ1026780 (study PRJEB33269, sample SAMEA4719762) | human gut metagenome | biome: human-associated habitat; feature: organic feature; material: feces | place: Cameroon | collected 2013-10 ... | reverse complement strand
GACGAGGGGGAAGTCGCACCGGCGACAACGCCGAGGCGTGGGTCTCTACTCTACAGAACATGGATGCTGATGGCCGCGCTGCTGTTCGCGGCGGGTGCGTTTGGCGCGAATGCGTGGATGCAGAACGCGCGGAAGAGCCCGAAGTGGTTCACCGAGGGCGTGATGTACCAGATCCAGCCCCGGTCGTTCACGCCCGAGGGTACGCTGCGGGCGGCGACGCGGAAGCTCCCCTACCTGAAGGACCTCGGCGTGACGATCGCGTACCTCGTGCCGGTCATGAAGATGGACGATTCCCGCGACAAGGCGTTCTGGAGTCCGCGCCAGATCCGCAGCGGCTTCGACAACCCGAAGAACCAGTACCGCATCGCCGACTACTTCCACGTCGACGAGGAATACGGGACGGACGAGGACCTGAAGGATTTCTGCCGGGAGGCGCACCGCCTCGGCCTGAAGGTCGTCTTCGATCTCGTCTACTTCCACTGCGGCCCCACGGCGCCGTTCCTGCGCGAGCATCCCGAATTCACGTGGTGGAACGCGGACGGCACGGTCAAGAAGGGCCCCTGGCGCTTCCCGAAGCTCAACTTCGCCGTCCCCGCGCTGCGCACGTACCTGATCGGGAACATCACGTACCTGATGCGCACGTTCGGCGCGGACGGCTTCCGCTGTGACGTCGGCGACGGCATCCCGCTCGACTTCTGGTGCGACGCGCACGATGCGATGGACGCCCTCCGCCCGGGCGAGGCGGTGCTTCTCTGCGAGGGCTTCACCGTCTGCGACCAGTACAAGGGCTTCGACGCCGACTACGGCTGGTTCCCCGGCCTCTCGGCGAGGGCGGTGCGGTCGGCCTGGATCGGCCGCGAGAGACAGTGCCCCGTCGGTTCCCGCTTCGTGAACCACTACGAAAACCACGACATCGCGACCGACGCGCGCCCGCGCCGCGAGAAGGCCTGGGGCTTCGACGCCGTCAACCAGGTCCTCACGTGGATGTTCACGCTCGACGGCGTGCCGCTTCTCTTCTGCGGCAACGAACTTGCGGACGCGGACGAACGCCATTCCATGTTCGGGAAGACGCCGATGGACTGGTCGCAGCTCGACCGCGCGCCGGGCCGCGCGCGCCACGCGCTCGTGAAGGAGCTTGCGCGCCTGCGGCGCGAACATCCCGCGCTGACGGCGGTCAACGGGCGCGACGGCCTCATCTGGCTCGACACGACCAAGCCGGACGCCGTGAGCGCCTTTGCGCGCCGGGGCGGCGGCGAGACGCTGCTCGTCGTGCAGAACTGGACGGGGCGCGAAGTCTCCTGCGACGTCTCCTTCGCCGCGCCGAAGGAGTCCGTCCCCTCCTACATCGTGGCGGAGAACGTGGACCGCGACGTGAAGGGCGCCGTCGACCCGGCGCCCCTCCATGCGCGGCGGGCGAAGCACACGGCGTCGCGCGCCTTCACGCTCGGCCCCTGGGGCTGCTGGGTCTCGCGGGTGAAGAAGTAAATAACTAGAAGGGAAAACGTTCGTATGCGAAACGAGCATGTGGTGATTGGCGCGTGGGCTTTGCTTGCGGTCTCTCTTGGGGTGGGCGCGACGACGCTGGAGGAGGACTTCCGCAACCCGCCGCAGAAGGCGGGCGTCCACGCCTGGTGGCACTGGGTCGGCTACAACGTGAGTTCGAACGGCATCACGCGCGACCTGGAGGCGATGAAGGCGGCGGGGATGGGCGGCGCGACGGTCTTCACGATCGCCTCCCATGCCGGGACCTGGTGCAACGAGCCGATGGAAAACCAATTCAGCCCGGGCATGAGCTACATGAACGACGTCTGGTGGGCGCACCTGCGCTTCGCCGCCGAGGAGGCGAGACGGCTCGGCTTGGAGATCGGCATGCACAACTGCCCGGGCTATTCCGTCTCGGGCGGACCCTGGATCAAGCCCGAACACGCGATGAAAAAACTCGTCTGGACGGTCGCGAAGGCGCCGGAGCGTCCGCCGGATCCGTGGCGCGGCCCCCTCGGCTGGTACCGCGAGATCGGCGAGGCGCGTTGGAAGGACCTCAACTTCCGCTTCGGCTACGTGGCCCGCGACGCCCGCCCGAGCCCCTGCCCGGCCGACATCGCCTCGTCCGCGCTTGAATGCGACAAGCTCTCGGCCGAGGCGGTCAGGATCCATCTCGACCACGTGCTCGTGCCGCTCGGGGAACGCCTCGGGCCGCTCCTCGGGAACGGCTTCGGCCACATCCTCATGGACAGCTACGAGGCCGGTCCGTGCAACTGGACGCAGACCTTCCGCGCGGACTTCACGGCGTCGCGCGGCTACGATCCGCTGCCGTTCCTGCCCGTCCTGACCGGCAAGGCCGACGACATGCCGGGCGCCGCGCGGTTCCGCGAGGACATGAAGCTCGTCGTGGAGGAGCTTTTCACGCGCAACCACTACCGCCCGTTCCACGACCGCGCTGCCGCGCTGGGCCTCCAGTTCCAGCTGGAGCCCTACGGCGGGCCGTTCGACGGCTGGGAGGCCGCGCAGTTCGCCGACGTGCCGATGGTCGAGTTCTGGGCCCTCGGCGCGAGCTGGTACAGGCCGGGGCAGTTCGGCGGCTACCCGGCCCACGCCGGCGCGGTGGGCCGCGCCTACGGGCGGACCGTCGTCGCGACCGAGGCGTTCACGGGCGGTCCCCGCGTGTCGCGCTGGACGGTCGGGCCCTGCGACCTCAAGGACTGCGGCGACGCGACCTTCGCGCGCGGCATCAACCGCCTCACGCTCCACCACTGGGTCCACCAGCCGTTCGATCCGAAGTGGGCGCCCGGCAACACGATGGGCTTCTGGGGCACGCACTTCGGCGCGTGCAACACCTGGTTCGAACCCGGCAAGGCGTGGTACGCCTACCTGAACCGCTGCCAGGCCCTGCTGCAGCGCGGCGAGCAGACGGTGGACGTGATCGCCTACAAGGGGACGCCCGAGGCGAGCGAGTGGGACGCCGTGGGGGCGACGGGCTTCGTCTCCGACCTCAGGGCCCTGCCGTCGGGCGACGTCGCGATGCCCTCCGGCCGGGCCTACCGCCTCGTCGCGCTCCCGGCCTCGGCGCTGCCGGGGGGCGCCGTGCCGCTGGACGTGGCGCGCAAGGTCCGCGATCTCGCGCAGGCCGGCGCGGCCGTCTGGATCGAGAAGCCGTTCACGCGCGCCTACGGACTGAAGGACGCCGAGGCGGCAGACCGCGCGGTCGCCGAAATCGCCGCCGAACTGTCCGCCCGGCCGTCGCCGCGCGCCTTCGTCGGCGGGACGTGCGCCGAGGCCCTTGCGAAACTCGGCGTGAAGCCCGCCGTCGAGGTGCTGGCCGGCTCGTCCGATCCGCTGCGCCCCGTCCTGGCGTCCGCGCGCCGCGAGGGCGACGTGGACTTCTTCTTCGTCTGCAACACGTCGACGAACGCCGCGGCCGCGCGCCTTGCGTTCCGCGTCGCCGGGAAGGTGCCCGAGCTGTGGGACGCCGAGCGTGCCGTCTGCCGTCCGGCGTCCCATTGGCGCGTGGAGGACGGGCGCACGGTCCTCGAACAGGACCTTGGACCGCTCGCATCGACGTTCGTCGTCTTCCGCAAGGCGGGAACGTCGCCGAAGACGCCCCCGGAACGCGAGGCGTTCTGGGCGGCGGCGAAGGTGGAGGGCGACTGGTCGGTGACGTTCGAGAAGGGGCGGGGTGCGCCGGAGGGGCCGATCTTCCTCGACGGGCTCTGTTCGCTGTCCGAGATCGACGTGCCCGGCATTCGCTACTTCTCGGGCACCGCGACCTACCGCAAGGACGTGGCCCTCAACCATTGGTGCGCGCTGCCCTGCACGGACGGGACGAGGCGCCGCCGCTTCATGTACGACGCGAAGCGCTACGTCCTCAATCTCGGCGCGGTCGGCATCATCGCCGAGGTGACGGTGAACGGCAAGGCCTGCGGCACGCTCTGGCACGCGCCGTACCGCGTGGACGTCACGGGTGCGCTGAAGGAGGGGGACCACAACGAGATCGTCATCCGCGTCACGAACACGTGGCGCAACCGCCTCATCGGCGACAAGCGTCTGCCCGACGACTGTGAATGGGGCGAGGCGAACGCCAAGGCGGGGAGTGGCATCGGCAGGGGCATCCGCCGTTTGCCCGAATTCCTCTTCACGAACGGTCCGCGTCCCTCCTCCGGACGCATCGGGTTCTGCGTGTGGGACTACTTCGGGATCAATTCGCCCTTGCAGCCGTCCGGCCTCATCGGCCCGGTGACCATCGAAGCCTACCGCTAGCCATAAAAGAGGGATGAAGATGATGAAAGCAAGATGGTGCATGGCGGGGCTTTGGATCCTCGGGAGTTCATCTGCGCTCTGGGGGCGTGCGACGCAGACGTGGTTCGAGAACGGCATCGTCGCCGAGGTGAAGGAGGCAAAGGATGCGGGAACCCTCCCGGCCCTCGCCGCGCGTGGCGTGACCTGTGTCGCGCTGACGGAGGGCGACGTCGGCTCACCACAGGCGGCGGAATTTGTGGAGGCCGCGCACCGGGCGGGGCTGAAGGCGTTCGTGCCTGCCGGGTTCCCGTCCGGCATCGCGCAGCCGGACGCCTATGCCGCCACGAACCTCCTGCCGCGCCTCGTCGCCTCGCGGGCGGACGGGTGGATGGCGCGCGGCACGTGGTCGGTGCCCTTGGAGACGTGGACCTTCCTGCGCGCGGGGCTGGACCGTGTGCGTCCGGGCGCCGTCTTCGTCTCGGACGGCTCGCGTCTCGGCCATCAGGAGAAGGCGTTCGACGCCGACTATGCGCCGCCGTGGACGGGGACGTTCGACGCGGTCCTGAAGGGGAAGAAGCCCGTTGCCGCGCTTGCGGAGCTGTGGGCGTTCATGCGGCAGAACCGCCCCGAGGGCGCGCGCTTCCTACGCGCGAGCCCGCACTGGGACGCCGCGCCCATTGCCTTCTCGCTCTGCCTCGACGGCGTGCCGCGCTTCACGCCGGGCCAGGCGCTCGCCGCGTGCAGCGCGCAGGTCCTGCCCGCATGCGCCGCGCTCCGGCGGGAGGAGGCGGCGTTCCGCGCGGGAGACCTCACGTGGCTTTCGCATGACCGCCCGGACGAGGTGGCGGCGTTCCTGCGGACGGACGCGGACGGGCGCGCGTTCGCGTGCGTCTTCAACCTGCGCCGCGTGCCTGTCACGGTGAAGGTGGTGCTGCCCGCCGCGCCCGCCGCCGCCGCGCGCCTGTCGTCCGCGTGCCGCGTGGACGCTTCGGGTGTCTACACGTTCTCCGGCGCGGGCTACGACATCCGTCCGCTTGCGGTCGCGGCGCGTCCGAACGCCGAGCGCCTGGCCCGTGCGCGGGCCCTCGCCGCCGCGCGGAACGTGCCGAAGGGTGCGCGCGGCCTGCCGCCCGTCACGGAGAAGGGGGCGGCGGTGCGTCCGGCCCCCGCCTTCCTCAAGGGGGCGACGATGTACCAGCTCTTCCTCCGCATGTTCACGCCGGAGGGGACGCTCAAGGCCGCCGAGGCGCGCCTCCCGTTCGTGAAGGCGCTGGGCGTGGACATCCTCTACCTCTGTCCGGTCGCGACGGCGGACCGCGGCACCGATCCCGCGTTCTGGAGCGGGCGCCAGAAGGGGAGCCGCCTCGGAAACCCCTGCAACCCCTACCGCATCGCCGACTACTTCGGCGTCGATCCCGAATACGGCACGGAGCAGGACCTGAAGGACTTCGTCGCGGCCGCGCACCGCCTCGGCCTGAAGGTGCTCTTCGACGTCGTCTACTACCACTGCGGGCCCAACGCCGTCTTCCTGAAGGACCAGCCCGACTGGGTGCTGCGCAACGCGGACGGCACCTTCAAGCTCGGCGAATGGGCGTTCCCCCGCCTCGACCTCGACCATCCCGCCGTGCGCGAATACCTCTACGAGAACATGAAGTGGTATCTCACGGAGTTCGGCTGCGACGGGTTCCGCAGCGACGTGGGCGACATGCTGCCGCGCGCCTTCCGCGAGGAGGCGTACCGGCGGAACGCGGCGGTGAAGCCGGACGTCGTGATGCTCTGCGAGGGCAGCGCGCATGACGACCAGGCGCTCGCCTTCGACCTCAACTACGCCTTCCCCATGCAGAAGGCGATCGGCGACATGCTGCGGGGGCGCGGCTCGGCGACGAACCTCACGGCGGCCTGCCGCGCGCGCGAGGGCCGCTACCCGGCGGGCTACCGCTGGATGCGCTGCTTCCAGAACCACGACTACGCGAACTGCGCGCCGGGCGAACCGCGTTGGGAGGAAAAGTACGGCCTCGACCTCAACGACGGCCTCCTTGCGACGATCTTCACGCTTGACGGCGTGCCGATGCTCTACAACGGGCAGGAGAACGCCGACACGGCGCCGCATTCCATCTGGTCGAACCGCTTCTTCGGCAAGTGGGGCATCGACTGGTCGGCGGCGTGGACCCCGGCGGGCGAACACCGCCGCGCGCTCGTCACGGCGCTCGTCCGCCTCCGTCACGAACACCCCGCCCTCTACGACGCGCCGACCGAGTGGCTTGAGACGCCGTTCCCGCACGACGTCTACGCCTTCCGCCGCCCGCTCGCGGACGGGACGACATGGACGACGGCCGTGAACGTGTCGGACCAGGCGCGCACGTTCACGGTTCCCGCCGGCTCGGCGGCCCGCCTCGCCGGGCCGGGCGCGACGCTCGACTCCGTCTCGGGCCGCCTCGTGCTGCCCGCCCGCAGCTGGCTCGTCGCGGCGACGGGCCCGTTCCCGCTCGTGCGCCTCCCCAACCGCGACAAGACGCCCGCCGGGCGCTTCCACCCCACCTACGCGAGCGCCCACGCGCCGCAGACGACGGCGGCGCGCGCCGTGCCGGACTTCCTCCGCACGAGCGTCATGTACCAGCTCTTCACGCGCATGTTCACGCCGGAGGGGACCTTCGCCGCCGCGCGCGCGAAGCTGCCGGACCTGAAGGCGCTCGGCGTCGACCTCATCTACCTGACGCCCCACCAGCTCGCGGACGACGACCCGGACCCGCGCTTCTGGAGCGGCCGCCAGAAGGCCTGCGGCCTCAAGAACCCGAAGAACCCCTACCGCCAGAAGGACTTCTTCGCCGTCGATCCCGAATACGGCACGAAGGCCGACCTCCGGGCGTTCGTCGCCGAGGCGCACCGCCTCGGGATGAAGGTGATGTTCGACCTCGTCTACTTCCACTGCGGCCCCCACGCCGTCTTCCTGAAGGACCACCCCGACTACATCGTGCGCAACCCGAACGGCACGCCGAAGCTCGGCGACTGGGCGTTCCCGGAGATGGACATCGCGAACCCCGCCGTGCGCGAATACCTCTACGCGAACATGCTCGGTTTCATCCGCGACTACGACGTGGACGGTTTCCGCTGCGACGTCGCCGACATGCTGCCCGTCGACTTCTGGGAGGAGGGCGCGCGCCGCTGCCGCGCCGCGAAGCCGGGCGTCTTCTTCCTCTGCGAGGGCCTGAAGGGCGACGACCAGATCGCCGCGTTCGACCTCACCTACGGCTTCTACACGCAGTGGACGATGGTCGACCTGCTCGCCGGGAAGGCCCCGGCGAGCCTCCTGGAGACGGCGTGGCGCGCGCAGGTGCGCGACTACCCGCGCGGCTTCCACTGGATGCGCTGCTTCGAGAACCACGACTTCGCGAACGTGAACCCGGGCCAGAAGCGCAAGGAGGCGCTGTACGGGCCCGTGCGGAACGCGGCGATGCTCGCGACGTGCTTCCTCCTTGACGGCGTGCCGATGCTCTACAACGGGCAGGAGATCGCCGACGCGCGGCCGCACTCCATCTGGGGGAACCGCGACCACGGCGGTTGGTGCATCGACTGGTCGCGGGCGGACGACGCGGTGGCGCGGGAGCGCCGCTCGCTCGTCGCGCGCCTGGCGGGGCTCCGCCACGCCCACCCCGCGCTCTTCGACGCCCCCGTCGTCTGGCACGCCGTCCCCGAGCCGGAGAAAGCCTACGCCTTCACGCGCCCGCTCCCGGACGGGACCACGTTCACGCTTGCGGTCAACGTCTCGGCGGATTCCGTCTCCTTCGCGCTCCCCGGCGGCCGGGCCGTCACGCTCCCGCCCGGCGGGTTCGAGATCCGCCCGCAGGCCGCGCCACGCGCCGGCGGTCCGAATCCCGCGAATGTGGTAAACTATCGGCATGGCGACTGTAAAAAATGAAAGGAAAGACACGATGGGCAGAGGTCATCATGTGAATGTGGTGCGGGCGGGGCTTGCCTCCGCGCTGCTTTTGGGGGCACTGGGCGCCGGCGCCGCGGAGCGCACGCTGACGCTTGAGGCGTACCGCGACAAGATGAAGGGCGGCTGGATCGGCCAGATGGTCGGCGTCGCCTGGGGGCAGCCGACGGAGTTCAAGTGGAACGACGTGGTCATTCCGGCCGACAAGGTGCCCGTCTGGACGAGCGACTTCCCCGTCCGCTACGCCTACGGCAACGACGACCTCTACGTGGAGATGACGTTCCTCAAGACGCTGGAGGACCACGGCCTCGACGTCTCCATCCGCCAGGCGGGCATCGACTTCGCGAACTCGCAGTACCCGCTCTGGTGCGCAAACAAGGCGGGGCGCGACAACCTGCGGCGCGGCATCGCGCCGCCTGACTCCTCGCATCCGGCGTTCAACACGTGCCCGAACGACATCGACTACCAGATCGAGGCCGACTACGCGGGGCTCATCGCGCCGGGCTGCCCGCAGGAGGCGATCCGCCTCGGAAACGTCTTCGGGCGACTGATGAACTACGGCGACGGCGTCTGGGCCGGCCAGTTCATCGGCGCGCTCTACGCGGAGGCGTTCTTCACGGACGACGTCGAGCGCCTCCTCGACGCGGGCCTCGCGGCGATTCCCTCCGAGTCGGACTACGCGCAGATGGTGCGCAACGTCCGCGCGTGGCACCGGGCGCGCCCGGACGACTGGACGGCGTGCTGGGAGAAGATCCGCGCGGCCTACTCGAAGAAGTACAACAAGGACCTGCGGGACTCGAACGGCGGCATCGACGTGCGCCTCAACGGCGCGTGCATCGTCCTGGGGCTCCTCTACGGCGCGGGCGACCTCGACCGCGCGATGGCGCTTTCGATGCGCTGCGGGTGGGACTCGGACTGCAACCCCTCGAACGTGGGCGGCGTCCTCATGACGGCGCGCGGCTACAAGGCCCTGCCGGCGAAGTACGTCGAGAAGCTCGACTGGTCGCGCACGTTCACCCATACGGCGTACAACCTGCCGAAGCTCTTCGCCGCCTGCGAGGCGCTCGCGCGCCAGGTCGTCGTGCGCCACGGCGGGCGCGTCGAGAAGGGGGCCGACGGCGTTGAGCGCTTCGTCATCCCCGTGCGGCGGCCCGTCCCTGACGCCTTCGTCCCGTCGTGGAAGGCCCCCGCCCCGGCGGGCGCGCGCTACACGGAGGCGGAGATGGCGCAGGTGCGCGCGGCCGTCCGCATCCCGTTCGTGTCGGACCAGGACAGCCCCGATCCGACCCTCCGCGTCCAGAAGGCGCTCGACGCGCTTGCGCCCGGCTGGACGACGTCGCGCAATGCGCCCGACATGAAGCCCGGCTTCGTCGCCTCCGCCCAAACGACAAGGGGCGAGGTGCAGGCGCTCGTGCGCACGCATCCGCCCCGGCGGGGCGAGGCGGTGACGCTTTCGCGCACGCTCAGGGTCCCCGAAGGGAACCCGACGCTCCATTTCGAGGTCGCCGCCTCGCCGGGCGGCGACTTCCGCCTCGTCGTGCGCGTCGACGGCTGCGCGCTCCTGAAGACGGACGTCGCCGCCGCGCGCGGCGACGGTCTGCGCCTCGTCCCCTTCGACCTCTCGCTGGAGCCCTGGGCCGGAAAGACCGTCGCGGTCGAGCTCCTCAACGAGCCGACGGGATGGCTGAACGAGGCGGCGCTCTGGCGCGACATCCGCATCACGGCGAACACCGGCCTGTGAATGTGATAGGCGACGGGAAATGGGCCGGCGGGCAGCTCGCGCGGCCCGGAGGTGCTGAAAGCGATGCTCTAGGCCTTGACGGCTGGGGGGCGATGTGATAAACTAACGCCCGTTTTTCCGTCTGGATCGGGCTCACAACCGACTGCCCGACCGGTTAGGAGACAAGCAAAGGACAACAATAATGCCTAAGATGAAAACGAAGAAGTGCGCGACCAAGCGCATGAAAATGTCGGCTACGGGCAAGGTTATGCGTTCGCAGGGTGGCAAGGCCCACCTGAACGGCTACAAGAGCCGTGGGCGTAAGCGCAATCTCCGTGGCATCACCGTCACCGATGCGTCCGTCGAGAAGACGATGCACCGCATGCAGCCGTACGCCTAAGGAGGAAATAGAAAATGCGAGCCACGAATGCACCTGCTTCCCGCGAACGCCGCCGCCGCCGCCTGGCCCTTGCCAAGGGTTTCCGGGGCGCCCGTTCCAAACTCTTCCGCACCGCGACGGAGGCCGTCGACCGCGCCCGGCGCCTGGCGACCATCCACCGCAAGCTGAAGAAGCGTGATTTCCGCCACCTCTGGATCGCCCGCATCAACGCGGCGACCCGCGCCGAGGGCCTGAGCTACAGCAAGTTCATCGCCGGCCTCATCAAGGCGGGCGTGACGCTGAACCGCAAGATGCTCAGCGAGATCGCGATCCAGGATCCTGCGGGCTTCAAGCAGATCGTCGAAATCGCGAAGAAGGCCTAAGGGTCTCCGGCGCATTTCGGATGAAGGGAAAGGCACGGCTCAGGCCGTGCCTTTTTTTGGTATACTCTCCTCATCTAAAGTTGCCGAACAAAGGAGAAGCCCATGTCTTTCATCAACGACGATTTCCTGCTGACGACCGACGCGGCGCGGGAGCTGTACCACGGGTATGCGGAGAAGATGCCCATCATCGACTACCACTGCCATCTGCCGCCGGCGGAGATCGCCGAGGACAAGATGTGGGAGAACATCGCGCAGGTCTGGCTGGGCGGCGACCACTACAAATGGCGCCAGATGCGCTCGAACGGCGTCGACGAGCGCTTCGTCACGGGCGATGCCAGCTGGCATGACAAGTTCGTGAAGTTCGCCGAGACGATGGAGGTGCTGCTGAAGAACCCGCTCTTCGACTGGAGCCACCTGGAGCTCGCGCGCTACTTCGGCGTGGAGGAGCGCCTCTCGCGGGCGACGGCGGAGTCCATCTGGGAACGCTGCAACGCGCGGCTGCGCGAGCCCGGCTTCTCGGCGCGCGGCTTCATGGTGCGTTCGAACGTGAAGGCGGTCTGCACGACGGACGATCCCGTGGACACGCTTGAACACCACAAGGCCGTGGCCGATTCCGGCTTCGCGGTGCGCGTCCTGCCGACCTGGCGCAGCGACAAGGCCGGCAAGATCGACGAGCCCGCCGCCTGGAATGCGTGGATTGACCGGCTTGCGGCGGCTGCCGGAACGCCCGTTCGGACGTGGGACGATTTCCTCGACGCGATGGACAAACGTCACGCCTTCTTCGAGAGCCGTGGCTGCGTCGTCTCCGACTACGGCATCATGGAGATCTTCGCCGCCCCCTACACGACGGGCGAGATCAAGGCCATCTTCAGGAAGGTGCGCGAAGGCGGCGTGGCGACGCCCGCCGAGGCGTACAAGTTCAAGAGCGCGTGGCTCTACGAGGGCCTGTGCGCCGACGCGCGCGCCAACTGGTCCACGCAGCTGCACTACAGCTGCCTGCGCAACGCCAACTCGCGCATGATGCAGAAGCTCGGACCCGACACGGGCTTCGACTGCATCGGCGAGTGGAACGTGGCCGAGTCGCTCGCGCGCCTCTTCGACCGCCTGGAGAGCGAGGACGCCCTGCCGCGCACAATCCTCTACTCCCTCAACCCGAAGGACAACGAGATGCTGGCCTCCCTCATGGGCAGCTTCCAGAAGGGCCCCGACCGCGGCAAGCTGCAGCTCGGCGCCGCCTGGTGGTTCCTCGACCAGAAGGACGGCATGAAGAAGCAGATCGAGGCGCTGGCCGCGCTCGGCTGCCTCGGCAACTTCGTGGGCATGCTCACGGACAGCCGCAGCTTCCTCAGCTACACGCGCCACGAGTACTTCCGCCGCATCCTCTGCGGGAAGCTCGGCGAGGAGATGGCGCGCGGCGAGATCCCGAACGACATCGCCTGGGTGGGCGGCCTCGTCGAGGACATCGCCTACAACAACGCGAACCGCTACTTCTTCGGCGCGCGCTGAGCCTGTTCCCATGCGGACGACGACGCTGCTGGACGGCCCCCGCGCAGGGGGCCTGGTGTGCGGCGGAGGGCGTCGGCCGGAGCGGCGCGATTGCGGAACTCATCATAGAGGAGCCGATGCGATGAAGAGAGACCTTGTGGCCGTCTGCGCGGCGTTGGGGGCTGCCCTGCCCCTGTCGATGCTGGCGGCCGGAGCCGGGCCGTTTACCGTGCGCGTGTCGCCGGCCGGGCCCGCGCTCGAGGCCGCGCTCGCGCAGACGCGCGCGTCGTCCGCGCCCGAGAAGGAGATCGTGCTTGCGGACGGCGACTACTTCCTCGGGCGGACGATCGTCCTGGGGGCGGCCGACTCGAACCTGACCCTGCGCGCCGAGCACGACGGCCGGGCCGTCCTCTGGGGCGGCGTCCCGGTGACGGCGTGGAAGGCGGACGGGCGGTTCGCCGCCGCCGCGCTTCCGGGGGTGAAGGAGGGGACGTGGGACTTCCGCACGCTGCTGGTGGACGGGCGCATGGCGCCGCGGGCCTGCTACCCCTCGGCGACGAACAGGCTTGAGAACCTCGGCGGCTGGACGGAACGGGTGCGGGCGGCGGTCGACGGCTGGTGGGGGCGCGCGCCGACGGCGGAGGAGCTGACAACCATGCCCTACCGCGCGGGCGACCTGCCGGCCGGATTCGAGCCCCGCAACGCGGACGTCCGCCTCTACCACATGTGGAGCGAGTCGTTTGTCCCCGTCGCCTCGAACGATGTCGGCCGGGGCGTCCTGCACTTCGCCCGGAGGATGGACGCGCCGGCCGGGGCGTTTGGCCGGCGCACCTACCAGGTCTTCGGCATTCGGGAGGGGATGACAGAACCCGGGCAGTGGTATCTGGACCGGCCGTCGGGAACGGTCGTCTACTGGCCGAGGCCCGGCGAGGACATGGCCCGCGTGAAGGTCGTCGCCCCGAAGGTCGAGACGCTGGTGCAGATCAGGGGCGAGGCCCGGCGGCCTGTCCGCAACCTGCGGCTGAAGGGGCTGACGCTCACGGGCACGACGGCGCCGTGCCGGTCGGCGGGGTTTGGCGGCGAGGGGGCGCCGGGCGCGCTGGAGGTCCGCCATGCGGAGGACTGCGCCTTCGAGCGCCTGACGATCCGGCACGTCGGCGCCACGGGCGTCAAGGTCCACGAGGCCGTCCGCCTGCGCCTCGCCGAAAGCGCCATCGTGGACTGCGGCGCGAGCGCCCTCTGCCTCTACGCGGCGGACTCGGAGGTCGTCTCCAACCGCCTGCTCCGCGCGGGGCTGGCGTTCCCGTCCGCCTGCCTGGCCACGCTGGGCCGCAGGCGGCTGCGCGTCGCGCGGAACGAGGTCGCCGACGCGCCCTACAGCGGCCTGATCCTCCGTGGCGAGGGCCACTGCATCGAGGAGAACTGCATCTCCCGCGTCATGCAGGTGCTGCATGACGGCGCGGCGGTGTACGGAAACGTCCGCGACAGCGTGATCCGGGGCAACGTCGTGCGGGATGTCGTGCCGAACGGCGCCGGATACGGCGCCTCGGGCTTCTACTGCGACGAGACGAGCGCCGATGTGGTCATCGAGGGGAATGTCACCCTCGGCGTGCCGCGGCCCTGCCACCAGCATCTCGCCCGCGACATCCACGTGCGGAACAACACGTTCGTCGCGGACGGCGACCTCGCCATTTCGTTCCAGAACTGCGCGGGATGCACGTTCACGGGCAACATGCTCGTCGCGGGCGGGACGGTCAGGCCGACGGAGGCCTGCCGGACCTCCGTGACGAACTGGAGCGGGAACCGGGCCTGCCATGCGCGCGGCGGCGGGGTCGCGTGGGGCTGCGACCTCCCGGCCGCCGCGCCCGAGAAGCCGCAGGCGCCCTATCGCGTGAAGAAGGCCGCGAGCTGGCGGGCGGACGGGATCCTCGGCGCGGACGAGTACGGCGAGGCGCGCAGGATGGACAGGGACGCGCGGGGCTGCCATGTCGGCGCGGCGCCGACGAGCCTGCGGCTCGCGCACGACGGGGCCGCGCTGCTCGTGGCCTTCAGGACGCTGGACTTCTGGGCGACCCCGCTCTCCGCAGGCGAGACCTGGGGCGTGGACGACGGCATCCGCTTCACGCTTGCGGGCCACGCCTTCGAGGCCTATTTCTCGGGGAACGTCTACGCCGTGGACGCGGAGGGCCGCCGGACGCCCCTTGCCGGGGCGTACAACGCCGTCGACGCAAGGGGGGGCATGGCCCGTTCGCGGATCGTCGAGTGCCGCATCCCGTTCACGGCGCTGGGGATCGCCCCGGCAAGGGGGGCGCGGATCGCGTTTTCGGCCTGCCGGTGGTCGGCCCACTACCGCGAAGCGCGCCACTACGCGGCGCCGGGGGAGACGGCGGAGCTTGTCCTCGAATGACGCGGGGTCGAAGGTGCGCCGGCTTTATGGTATACTTGCGGAAGCAGGACATTTCAGAAGAGGAGACGCCATGACGAAAAACCTTATGACGAAGAACCTTGTGGCCGTGTGCGCGGCGCTGGGGGCGGGGGCCGCCCTGGCCGTGTCGGGCCCGCTGGACGGCATCGGGGACGTGACGCTGAAGGGGCGGATCGGCGACCAGCTCGACCGGATGATCGAACGCCACGTCATCGGCACGGACGTCGACTACATCACGGCGCCGTTCCAGGAGAAGACCGAGCGTCACGGCTGGTGGCAGACGGAGTTCTGGGGCAAGTACATGCACGCCGCCGTGCCGTACCAGCGCTACACGGGTTCGGCGAAGCTCAAGGCCGCCATCGACCGGGGCGTCGCGCGCATCCTCGCCTCGCAGGAGCCGAACGGCTACATCGGCAACTACCCCGACGAGCTGCGCTGCGGCGAGGGGTGGGACGTGTGGGGCATGAAGTACACGATGATGGGCCTCCTGCACGCCTACGACGCGACCAAGGACGCGAAGACGCTCGCCGCCTGCCGCCGCGTGTGCGACTACGTGATCGGCGAGATCGGTCCGGGCGGGCGGCGCGGCCGCGAACTGTGGCAGACCGGCAACTGGAGCGGCTACGCAAGCTCGTCCATCCTCGAACCCGTGATGTGGCTCTACAACCGCACGAAGGAGCAGAAGTACCTTGACTTCGCGACCTACCTCGTGAAGGGCATGACCGAGCCGGCGTCGGGTCCGCGCCTCCTCGACCTCGCGCTGAAGGGCGTCTCCGTCGCCGACCGCAACGGCCACGGCAACACGCCCGAGACGCACGGCGGCTACGTGATGAAGCACAACCGCTGGAAGGCCTACGAGATGATGAGCTGCTACCAGGGTCTCGTCGAATACGCCGAGGCGACGGGGCGGCGCGACCTCCTGGACGCGGCGGTCGCGACGGGCAACCAGATCGTCGCGGACGAGATCAACCTCGCCGGCGGCTGCGCCTGTTCGGAGGCGTGGTTCCACGGCGCGAAGAAGCAGCACCTCCCCTACATGCGCCTGCAGGAGACGTGCGTGACGACCACGTGGATGCGCTTCTGCGAGAAGCTGCTCGACGTCACGGGCGACCCCAAGTGGGCCGACCAGCTGGAGCGCACGTTCTACAACGCCTACCTCGCCGCGATGAAGGCGGACGGCAGCGAGTTCGCGGGCTACACGCCGCTCACGGGCAACCGCTACCACGGCCAGCACCACTGCTACATGCACACGGACTGCTGCACGGCGAACGGTCCGCGCGGCTTCCTCTGCTTCCTCAGGGAGCTGTTCCGCACGAAGGGGGACGAGGCGGTGTTCAACTTCTACTCCTCCGCGCTCGTGAAGGGGACGCTCGCGAACGGCGGGAAGGTGGCGTTCGACATGTACGCGCTCTATCCGCGCGGTGACTTCGCGCGCGTCGTGAGCCACACCGAAGGCGTGGGCCGGATGCCGCTCAAGTTCCGCATTCCGGCGTGGGCCGGCGCGGGGACGACGGTGAAGCTCAACGGCACGGCGCTTGCGGGCGTCAAGGCGGGCACGTACTTCACGGTGGCGCACGAGTGGAAGCTGGGCGACGTGGTGGAGGTGCGCTTCGACATGCCGGTCGTCGCGCATACGATCGCGGACGGTCCGGCGAGCGTGCCGGGCGCGTTCGCGGGCAAGGACGCGAAGCCCTCCGTGCAGCCGCACTACGTCGCCTTCACGCGCGGCCCCGTGCTCCTCGCGCGCGACAGCCGCCTCGACCGGGGCGACCAGACGGAGCCGTTCCGCAGGGGGATCCGCGACGGGCAGGTGATGGGGGGCTTCTCGGCGGTCCGCGCGCCGAGCGACGACATCTGGATGGCGTTCAACGCCGTGTTGCCGATCGGCAGCCACCACGAGAACCCCGAAGGGCGCTACCCGGAGGCGGTCGTCTTCTGCGACTACGCCTCGGCCGGCAACACCTGGCACCGCGACAACTACTACCGCACCTGGTTCCCGATCGAATGGGGTCCGACGGAGTAGGCCCCTCCCACCGACTGAACGACGAAGACGACGAAAAAGAGGATCTGACATGAAGACTCGAATGCTCGCGCTTGCGTTTGCGCTCCCCGTGCTTGCCGTGCTGGCCGCCACGCCCGAAGAGGCCGCCGCCGCGCGCCGCGCCAGGGAACAGCTGCTGCGCTTCACGCCGGAGGCGGCCCGCCGCGCGATGGCGGACCTGAAGGCGAACCCGAAGTACGACTGGGCGAAGCACAACCCCGCCGTGGAGGCGCTCATCGCGAAGCTCGACTTCGCGAAGCGGGCGCTGGAGAAGGGGACGGACGCGGAGAAGGCCGAGGCCGTGAAGCTCGTGGAGGGCTACCGCGCCGCGATGCTCGCGAACCCGATCCTCGACTTCGACAAGATCCTCTGCGTCCACCGCAGGATCAACGGCGCGCGCGGCGCCTTCGGCGGGCGCGGGAGCGGCATGACGGGCCTCAACGCCGAGAACCACATGGTCGCCCCGCGCACGGGCTTCGAGAACGAGATCGGCGTCTTGAGCAACCTGCGCGGCAAGCCGGTGTTCACGCCCCTCTACAAGCCGGCGGACAAGACATCCATCGTGCGCGACCTCGACCTCGACTTCGACGCGAGCCGCATCCTCTTCACCGGCTACAAGGGCACGAACAACCTCTTCGGCGTCTACGAGATCTCCGCCGACTTCTCGAAGCTGGCGAAGGAGATGCCCTTCCAGACGCCCGCGCTCGTCTCGCCCGAGGACGGCAAGTACGACATCCAGTGGTGGGACGGCTGCTACCTGCCGAACAAGGACCAGGTCATCCTGCTCGGTACGGCCGCCTACCAGTTCCTCCCCTGCGAGGACGGCAACATGCCGATGGCCGTCCTCTACCGCAAGGACCGCAAGACGGGCGAGGTGCGCCAGCTCACCTACGAGCAGGACAGCGACTACACGCCCTCGATCACGCACGACGGGCGCGTCCTCTACACGCGCTGGGAGTACTCCGACCAGCCGCACTACTGGAGCCGCGTGCTCATGACGATGAACCCCGACGGCATCGGCCAGCTCTCCGTCTGGGGCTCCAACTCCTTCGTGCCGACGTTCTTCTACTCGGCGCGCACGATCCCCGGCGACCCCCACAAGATCACGATGATCGGCGGCGGCCACCACGACCGCGCCGAGGTGGGGCGCATGTTCATCGTCGACCCGACGCTCGCGCGCGCCTATCCGTTCAAGTACGATCCGCCGGACCGCGACTGGGGCCCGGCGAAGCACACGCTGCGCATCCCCACGCAGACGTTCCCGAAGGAGAAGACGGGCCTCGCGCACGAGTTCCCCGGCTGGGGGAAGGACGTCGAGGGCGACATGGCCGACCCGTACACGATGAACCAGTTCGCGCGCGGCAAGCCCTACTTCCTCCACCCGTACCCGCTCAGCGAGAACTACCACCTCGCGGGCGTGAAGAACGCGCCGGACGGGCTCATCGGCCTCTACCTCGTGGACCGCTTCGACAACATCACGCTCATCGCCGAGTGCGAAGACGGCCTCTACTGCGAGCCGATCCCGTTCACCGCGCGGAAGCGTCCGCCCATCATCCCCGACCGCAGCGTGCCGGGCAAGAAGACGTGCAGCGTCCACATCGCCGACATCTACAACGGCCCCGGCCTCAAGGGCGTGCCGCGCGGCACGGTCAAGAAGCTGCGCCTCTTCAGCTACCACTACAACTACCACAAGACGGGCGGCCACTCCTCCACGGGCTGGATCAAGGGCGACTACCGCGACCGCGTGGAGTCGAGCTGGGACGTGAAGCGTCCGCTTGGCACGGTCGACCTGGAGGCGGACGGGAGCTGCTGCTTCGAGATGCCGGCGAACACGCCCGTCTCCGTGCAGCCGCTCGACGGGAAGGGCCAGGCCGTGCAGCTCATGCGCTCCTGGATCGTCGGCATGCCGGGCGAGCGTGTCTCCTGCACGGGGTGTCACGAGGACAACCGCTCCTCCGTCCACACGAAGCGCACGATCGCCGACGAGAAGTACTTCAAGGGGCAGATCCAGCAGATCAAGCCGCTTGACGGCGACGGCGTGCGCCCGTGGGGCTTCGAGAACGAGGTCTACCCCGTCGTCCAGAAATACTGCCTCTCCTGCCACGGCGACCCTGAGAAGGCGCCGGTCGCGAAGTGCGACCAGGGCGGCGCGAAGGAGGTGAAGGTGGATGTGTTCACGAAGTACGAGCTGAGCGGCAGGCGGCTCGTGATGGACAACGCCGTGAACGCCTACAAGATGCTCCACCCCTACATCCGCCGCCCCGGTCCCGAGAGCGAGGAGACGCTGCTGCCGCCGATGGACTACCACGCCTCCACGAGCCCGCTTGTGCAGATGCTCCGCAAGGGCCACCACGGCGTGCAGCTGACGGACGCGGACTACCTGAAGATCTACGAGTGGATCGACCTCAACGCGCCGTTCTGGGGCAAGTGGAATCCGCCCGCCTACGCGAGCGAGGCTCCGGATCCGAAGAACCCGAAGAAGCGCTCCGGCTTCATGTGGGCCGGCGAAGAGAATCAGGTCGCCCGCCGCCTGGAGCTACAGAAGCGCTACGCGAACGTGCCCGACAACCCCGAGGCCGAGCACGACGCCTACCACGCGCTCGTCACGTCGCGCGTCGTGAAGGCCGTCGCGCCCGCGCCGAAGCCCGTGCCCGCCCCCGTGCCGAAACTCGCGGGCTGGCCGATGGACGTGCTGCAGAGCGCGAAGGCGCAGCTCGGCGCGATCGACGAGATCGCCCCCGTGACGACGAAGACGCTCGTCCTCGGCGGCGGGCAGTCCCTCACCTTCCGCCGCATCCCGGCGGGGCAGTTCGTGATGGGCAGCGCGACGGGCTATCCCGACGAGCGCCCGATGGCCGTCGTGCGCATCGACAGACCGTTCTGGATCAGCGAGATGGAGATCCGCAACGACCAGTACAACGTGTTCGACCCCGAGCACGATTCCCGCTATCAGGACGAGTTCGGCAAGGACCACGTCTTCCCCGGCCACGTCGGCAACCACCGCCGCCAGCCGGTCGTGCGCGTCACCTGGCACGACGCGATGCGCTTCTGCCAGTGGCTCTCGAAAACCTGCGGCGTGAAGGCGAACCTGCCGACCGAGGCGCAGTGGGAGTGGGCCGCGCGCGCGGGCACCGCGACGCCCTTCCCGTGGGGCGGGCTCGACGACGACTTCTCGAAGTTCGCGAACTTCGCGGACCGCGACACGCGCTACCAGGTCGTCGGCTTCGACGGCGGCGGCAACATCCGCCGGCGCCATCCCTTCCGCATCGACCAGAACTACCCGCTCCACGACGAGCGCTTCCTGGACGACTGGTTCAACCTGAACTACGTCGGCCGCGCGAACTGCAACCGCTGGGGGCTCTATGACATGCACGGCAACGCGAGCGAGTGGACGCGCTCCGACTACGCGCCGTACCCCTACGTGGACGGCGACGGGCGCAACGCCTGCGACCCGAAGGCGAAGAAGGTGGCGCGCGGCGGATCGTATGCGTCGCGTCCGCGCGACGGCACGAGTTCCTACCGCCTCTGCTACGAGCCGTGGCAGACGGTGTTCGACGTCGGCTTCCGCGTGATCCTCGAATGTGAATAGTCCCCGCTTCGCCGGGAACGGCAAGGTGCTGACGCGCGTTGGCCTCGCGTTCTCGAAGGAGCGGCGCACCACCCTCGACGCGGCCGTCGAGCGGCTCTAAACCGCTGACCTCAGGACTTTGGTATAATAGGCGGCATGAGGCGGAAAGTTCCCTGTGGCATGATGGGAAACGTGGGAGGCGGAAGCCCGTGCGTGCTTGTCCTGCGGCTGACGGCCGAGGACTCGTCCGTGCGGCTCATGAAAGGCGTCAAGCGCTACGCCGACAGGGCGGGGTGGACTCTGAGACGCCTCGACTACCGGACGGTTGGCGGCGTTCTCGTGCAGGACGGCACGAACGAGCCGCTGGACGTTCGGTGTCTGTTGAAGTTGTGGCGCCCACTCGGCCTGATCGTGGACGCCGGCCTCGTGTCCGTGTACGTGCCGGACGCCTTCGGACACGGCCGGATCCCGATTGTCTTCAGCGATTGTTCGCCCGACGAAATGCATGGTCGCGCCCCGGCGTCCGCATGCGTGGCGAGCGATGCGGACGCCATGGCGGCGGCGGCGTTCGATGAGCTTGCCCGTCAAGGCGTCGTGTCCTTCGCTTACGTGCCCTTCATGGATCCCGACTGGTCCTGGAGCCGTGCGCGCGGCGAAGCGTTTGCGAGGCGGGTGCGGGCCAACGGTGTGGCGTTCAGCTGTTTCACCGCGACGGAATCCGGCGAACGTCGCACCCATGCGCTCGCGGCGTGGCTGATGGGCCTGCCGAAGCCTTGCGGCGTGTTTGCCGCGAACGATGCGGAGGCCGAACGTGTCCGCAACGTCTGCCTTGCGGCGGGCGTCGGCATCCCGGACGAAGTCGTGCTGATCGGCGTGGACAACCGACGTGACATCTGCGAAAGTGGCGATCCGACGCTGACGAGCGTTGAACAGGATTTTGAGAAGTGCGGCTACCTGTCCGCGCGGCAGTTGGATCGGCTGGTTTCTGGCGAGCGGTTGCCGAAGGGGCGGACGGTGACGTTTGGCGTTTCGCAGGTCGTGCGCCGCGCCTCGACGCGACGTCTGGTCGTGTGCGACGGACGTGTCGCGCGGGCGCTGGAATTCGTTCGCCTGCATGCGGCCGACCGCATCACGCCGCCGGATGTCGTCGCGGTCATGGGGTGTCGCCGTTCGTATGCCGACCAGCGGTTCCGCGAATGCACGGGGCACACGATCCTGGACGAGATCCGCAGTCGGCGCGTTGAGCTTGTGAAGGAACTCGTGCGGCGCGACGACTGTGACCGCGCGTCGCTGTATTGCTACAGCGGCTTTTCGTCCATGATTGACCTGCGCCGCGTGTTCAAGGCGCTGACGGGCCAGACGCTCTCGCAGTGGCGCGCCGCTGGTACGCGCGACGCGATAATGGGTTAGTGGACGGCGAACACCGCATCCTGTGGGACGGTCGCCCGCATCCCGGCCCGTCGGTCTACGGCGACGGTCCCGCCGAGCGTGGCATCGCGCAAACGCCCCATCATCAAAATGTCGGGCTAATTGTTTCTTTTTATCGGGCTATTTGTTTTATTTGCGTGCCGGGAAATAGTAGAATGAACGTGCCTAAAGTCAGACAAGCAACTGAGTCGGGCAAAATAGGAGTAAGGCAAATGACGAAACTGTTTTTGGAGGTCGGCGCCCTTGCGATGTGCGCGCTGCCTGTCCTCGGCGCGTTGGACGTGTGGAGCGATGCGTCGATCAAGCTGGGGGGGTGTCCTGACCTCAACGGCAACGGACTGATCGACCAAGGCGAGGTCTTGGATGTGCTGCACGGCGGCGACCTGGCGCACGCGAACCACCAGTCATTCGCGACGAAAGCCCGCAGCGCCATTCCGGCAGGCTACCGGGATGACCTGTATGCGACGAACCTGCTCGTCAACTGCGTGACGGAGGGCGTCGAGCGCAACCAGGACTGCCTCTACCTGAGCCAGTCGCTCAAGATTGACGAAACGACGACGCCGTCGACGACGAACTTCTACAGCCAGTCCCTGAAACTGCCGCTCAAGCTGGTGGGCGAAAACTACTCGGCCGTCATCCGCTTCCGCCGCGACCTGTCGTGTCCGGGCGTGCAGACCGTCTTTATTCATCTCGGCTATGATTCGACCGGGAACGGCGTGGGCCTGATGGGGCTGCTCAGCCCGGACGGCATCATCACGCTCAAGGCCGGCGGCAGCACCGACGCGGCGGGCGAGAAAGTCTTGGGCGGGAACACGTGGGTTCCCGATCCGACCCTTGAGCCAAATAACAACTACAGCCGGTATCACGACGGCACGTGGGCCGATTTCGGCATCGTTGTGAAGGGGCGCAAGGTGCGCTGCTACTGGTCGCCCGAAACGGGGCCGTGCCGGTGGTTCGACGCCGATTTTTCGGACGTCACGCTCGACAAGATGTACAACGACACGTCGTCCGGCAGTCTGCGTCTGGGCGGGCACAAGTGGCTCGGCGGTCCGATGGCGTGGGAGAACCAAACGAAGTCCGTCATCGACAAGGGCGGCGCGTTCCGGGGCGCGGTTGCGCTGTTCGGCGTGTGGAATCGCTGCCTCTCGGACTGTGAACTCGTCGCGGCGCTCGCGAACGGCGGCCCGGCGCTGTTCCGCGTCGGCGTGGAAGGACGCACGGCGGAGATGTGCGGCGGCGATGAGACGGCGGGCACGGTGACGCTCACGGCGGG
>ERZ1026780.807-NODE-807-length-22870-cov-5.342713_pt1 | contig 22870 bp, 11 predicted proteins | sample MGYA00380126_ERZ1026780 | MGnify/ENA primary metagenome ERZ1026780 (study PRJEB33269, sample SAMEA4719762) | human gut metagenome | biome: human-associated habitat; feature: organic feature; material: feces | place: Cameroon | collected 2013-10 ... | reverse complement strand
CCCGCGCCCGCCGTCCTCGACGCGGCGGCCCTCTGGCTCGACGCCGCCCGCCCCGCGACGATCCTTCCCGCCGACGGGGTGGCGGGGACCGTGGGGACGTGGCTCGACGCGCGCGAGACGGGGGACGGCTCGGCGGCGAACCCGTATGTGCGTCCGCGCGCCGTCGCGTTCACGAACCTCGCCCACTCCGCCGCCTACGCGCCCGACCCGGAAGGGTGGTTCCCCCGATACGTCCCCGCGTCGGGCGGCGCGTGCGCCTACGTTGACTTCGGGAGGTATTCGAGCGGGCGCAACGTCCGCTTCGCCGCCGCCGACGGGTCGGGGTTCGCCGTGGGCGGCGTGCGGCAGGCGTTCGCCGTTCTGGGGACGCAGGACGGGGGCTACGGCTTCGTCTTCAATCCCGGTTCGTACCATGCGGTGTTCGCGCCGAAGAGCTACAAGACGCTGGCGGAGGGGACGCTGCCGACGGCCTTCCTCCAGCCGGCGGGCGGGTGGCGCACGTTGGCGTCGGGCCTGTTCCGCGTGGACGGGCGGCCCGTCGATCCGTCCGTCTCAGGGCCCAACGGCGGCTACCAGCTGCTGGACATCACGCCCGGGCGCGACGGCTGGCACGTGGAGGGCCTTTTCTCGCACAACGCGATCGCCAACGACAACGACGGCTACCGCCAGGGCGGCGGGCGCCTGTGCGAGGTGATCCTCTTCGCCTCGCCGCTCGACGAATCGAACCGCGTGGCCGTGGCGGCCTACCTGCAGCGCAAGTGGGGGACGCGCGGCGCGGCCCTCTCCCTCGCGACGGCCGGCGCGGGGCGGGTGCTGAAGACGGGCGACGGGGACTGGACGCTCGCCACGCTGGACGGCTCGGAAAGCCGCGAGACGCCGCGCGTCGCGCTGGCGGGCGGCTCCTTCGACGGCGCCCAGCCCGTGGCGTTCGAGGCGCTGGCGGGGACGGCGCTGGCGGCGTCCGCCACGGGGGTGGTCGCCGCCGCCGAGGCCCCGGCGGGAACGGTCGTGAAGACGGGGACGGGGACGCTTGCGGTTGACGCGCTCGCGCCGGACGTCGCGCATCTTGCCGTCCGGGAGGGGACGCTCCGCTTCGCCCCGCGTGCGTTCGGCGCATCGGCCTTCCCCACGAACCTCGTGGGGGCCATTGAGGATCCTTCGTTCGAGGCGTTCGCGGATGCGGGCATCAAGCCGGACACGGACCGAAGCCTGAAGCCCGACGCGCCGACGCATGGCTGGCGCAGCGTGCGGCTGGAGGGATCGACGGAGGACGGAAAGGTCACGCGCTGGACGGACGATCCTGCGGCGCACTACTACTACAACGTGCCGGGGCAGCGCTACCCGGACGGCGTCTACTGCGGCGTGCTCCATATCCGGGGCGGGCTGGAGACGGCACTCACGCTCCCGGCGGACGGTGTCTACCGCCTCTCCTTCTGGATCGCGCAGCGTCCCGGCTACGTCGGGCACGAGACGCACATCCTGATCGACGGCGAGGAGGTCGCACAGGTCCAGACCCGGGAGAAGGCGTGGCAGCCCTGCGCGTTCCGCCTCCCGTGGCTCGCGGCGGGCGTCCACACGCTCACCCTGCGGGGCGACGCGAACAACAGCAAGGCCTACCGTGACGCGACCGGCGGCGACAGCACGGTGATCCCTGGCAACACGGTCGCGCTGGTGGACGACTTCCGCGTGGACTGGCTGGAGGCCGGGACGGCGGACGTGACGCTCGCGAACCCGAGCTTCGAGTCGGCGCCGTTTGCCTTTGGGCGGACGTACCTTGAGAACCCGGCGTCGCTCGGCGGCTGGGCGTGCGAGACGGCGGGCGCGGCGGACGCCGTGGTGGTGGAGCGGATCGGAAACGGACGGGAGACGGCGCTGCGCCCGGCGGAGGGTTGCCGCCATCTGGTCCTGCACGGCGCGGCGCGGATCGCCCAGACGGTCCGGGTGGCGCGCGCGGGCACGTACCGGCTCTCCTTCGCGGTGGCCTCGACGGCGGCGGATGCCCGCACGACGAACACCCGGGCGGAGATCGGGGTCTTCTGGAACGGGGCCTCCTGCGGCACGGTGCGGACGACGGATTGGACGAGGCGTTATGCCTTCACGGTACAGGTCGCGGCGGACAACGCGGCCGTGGAGCTGGCGTTCGCGGGCGGCGGTTCGCTCGTCGCGCTTGACGACGTGCGGCTGGAGGCGCAGGACACGGCTGTGGTGCTGGACGAGACGTTTACGCAGGAGGGCGCGTTGGCGGACTGGACGTGCGTCGGCGAGCCGAGCGAAATCCACGACGGCGCCGGCCTGGTGGAGGGCCAGCGGGAGGATAGGATCCCCGGCGCCTGGTGCGACGTCGACTACGACGACCGCCACTGCGTGGGCGTGCGCAACCGCGCCACGCTCGCACGCACGGTCTCGTTCCCCGAGGCGGGGACCTATCGCCTGAGCGTGGCGGCGATCGACCGGTTCTACCGCTACAACGGCAGACCGGAGGAGCTGAACCTGTTCGGCGGACAGGAGTTCCGGGCGTGGTATGCGCGCGGGGGCGTGACGAATGAGATCGGGCGGTTCGCGCCCGACACGCGCGAGCGGTGGGTGCGCCATGCGTTCCTCTTCGAGGTGCCGGAGGCGGGGGAAGGGGAGATTGGGTTCAGCGGACTGAAGGAGTCCGTGCAGAAGATCGCGGGCAGTATCCGGTATTTCTCCTGTGGCGGTCTGTTGGACGGCATCGTGGTGGAGAAGGTCGCGCGGGCGGCCGCGCCGGCGCTGCCGAAGGATCTCGACATCGACGTGGACGAGGGGGCCTCGCTGGCGCTCGACGCCCCGGTGACGAACGAGGTGCGGACGGTGCGCTACGCGGGGCGCTTCCATGCGGGCGTCCTCGACGCGGCGACGTGCCCGTTCATCACGGGGCCGGGCGCCCTCTTCGCGCGCCCGCGCGGCACGCTGCTGCTTGTACGCTAACGGAAAGGGAGAAGACGCATGACGGGACGAGGCTGGACGATGGCGGCGTGCGCCGTGCTTGCCGCGGGCGCGGCGGCGGCGCCGTTTCTGGAGGGGTATTCGCTCAACGAGGGGCGGCGCGTGGCGTTCACCCAGGCCCTGCCGCGCATGCGGGAGGCGCGGACGGGGAAGACCTGTGGACGCTTCAACAACAAAGACCTCGCGATGCCGGGCGTCCTCACGACGGGCGACCCGACCTGGGGCGACTTCCTCCACCTGCTGCGCAACACGATCAACGGCGAACGGTCCCTCGTCTTCGTGGACGGGCGCAAGATGATGGTGAACAAGAACTGGATCCGCGACCATGTCCACGTGCTGAAGGCCATGCGCCACTGGGAATACGACTATGCGGGGTACGTGGACTTCACGCTCCGGCACCAGCGCGCGGACGGCTGCATCCTCGAACTCGTCAAGCAGGCGGACGACCGCCACTGGCGCTACGCCGCGCCCGAGAGCCGGAAGTTCTTCCCGGACGACAACCTCGCCATGTGCCGCCTCGACATCGAGGCCGACGTGGAGTACCTGCTCGTCGAGGGCGCGACGTACTGCTACCGGATCTCGGGCGACGACGCCTGGCTCGCGCGCGCCCTCCCGCGCCTCGAAAAGGCGATCGACTACGTGACCTCAGACCCGAAGCGCTGGGACGCCCGGCACGGCCTCGTGAAGCGCGGCTACACGATCGACACGTGGGACTTCACCTACGAGCCCGCCTCCGTGACGAACCGCACGTTGACGGCCGCGACGCCCCAGGCGATCATGCACGGCGACAACTCCGGCGTCTACCAGGCGATGGCGCAGCTCGCGTGGCTGAACGGCCGCCTCGGGCGCACGGCGAAGGCGGCCGCCTGGCGCGCGCGGGCGGACGCCCTCAAGGCGGCGATGTACAAGCACCTCTGGAACGGCCGCTTCTTCTTTCACCAGCTGCCGCTCAACGTGCCGCCCGTCGACGCGCACGAGCGCGAACGCCTCTCGCTCTCCGCCGCCTACGACATGAACCGCGGCCTCATGCCGGTCGCCGACTGCCGCAGGACCATCGAGGAGTTCAGGCGCCGCCGCCAGACGACGGACTGCTTCGCCGAGTGGTTCACGGTCGATCCGCCCTACGACTTCACCTTCGCCCGCCACCCGCGCGGCGACTACGTGAACGGCGGCGTGTGCCTCTTCACGGCGGGTGAGCTCGCGAAGGCCGCCCTTGAAAACGGCTACGAAGCGTACGGCTGGGACATCCTCGTGCGCGTGAAGGAGATGGCCGCGCGCGACGGCACGCTCTACTTCCTCTACGACCGCACGACGGCGACGTCGATCAACGCCGCATTGGGCCCGAGCGCCTGGGGCGCGGCGAGCGTCCTCAGCGCCTTCGACGAGGCGCTGGCGGGTGTGCGCGACGTGGGCGTGCGGTACGACGCGATCCGCTTCTCGCCGCGCTGGCCCGTGACGGGTCTCGACGAGGTGCGGTACTTCACGGGCTACGAGGCGGCGGACGCCGTCGTCGACGTGCGCTACGTGCGGCGCGCGAACGGTCTGCGCTACCTCGTGCGCGCGCCCGCGAAGGCGTTGGCGGCGCACATCCTCCTGCCGTCCGGCGCGGCGGCGCGGGAGGTGTGGCTGAACGGCGCGCCGCGCGCGTTCGAGGCAACGGCGGTGGGCGATTCGCGGTATGTGGACTTCGAAACGGAAGGGACGGGGACGTATGACATCGAGATTCTGTTTTAGCCTGGCGGGCGCGGCGGCGCTCATGATGGTTGCGGCACACGGCGCGCCGGCGCTCATCTTCCACGCGCCGTTCGACGGCACGGCGGTCGCCGCCGTGGCGAAGGGGGCGGCCGCGCCGCAGGTCGCGCGGGGGCTTTCGTTCGAACCGGGCGTGGACGGCCAGGCCGTGCGGCTCACGGCGGCGGCGAAGAGCGTCCTCCAGTACGCGCTCAAGGGCAACGTGCGGCCCGAGAAGGGCACCGTTTCGCTCTGGGCGCGGCGCGATGGACCGCCCGCCGCGCCGGGGGCGAAGGAGGCGTGGCGCAGGCTCTTCTCCTTCCCCGAGCCGTGCGGGCGGTTCGGTTCGGGCGCGCTGTCGCTCTGGTGGTGGGGGGATCGGCTGCGGGCGGACCTGACGGACTTCGGCCACACGCACCTCGTCCGCGACGGCGTCCCCCCGCCGGACGGCCGGTGGGAGCATCTCGCGTTCACGTGGGACGAGGCGGCGAAGCACGCGCGCCTCTACCGCAACGGCGTCCCCTGCGGCCCCGCCCGCGCCGACGGCCACAGCGAGGTGGCGGCGGCGCTGCGCCTCGCGGCGGAGCGGCGGAAGGATCCCGCGCGCGGCCGCATCCCGTTCCTCTTCGACCGGAAGGACTTCACGCGCTTCTTCGTGGGCTGCCTTGGCGACCGGCAGCAGGTGGACGGGCTCATTGACGACGTCCGCGTCTACGACGGCGCGCTTGACGACGCCGGGGTCCGGGCCCTCTTCGCGGCCCACGCCGACCGGGCGGCGCCGTCGCCGGACAAGCCGGACTACGCGAAGCTTTTCGCCGGGGACGGCCCGAACCCCTACGTGGGCGGCGACTGGCTCGACCTCGCGCTCCGGGCCGAATACCGCTTCGACGCCGCGTCGGTGGCGAAGTGGCAGGCCGAGAAGCGTTTCCGCTCGGTGGGGGCGCTCCGCTTCGGCGCGCTGGGCGGCGTCCCCTACGTCGAGGCCGGCGCGCGGCGCGACGACCGCTTCGCGTTCTTCTTCGACGTCGATCCCGCCGTCAAGCTCTATTGCCTGGAGTTCGACTACCCGGACGACGCGACGCGCACGTGCGACCTGATCGTGCAGTTCCGCGAGCCGCATTCGGACGACTACGCCCTCCAGGTGGGCTACTTCACCGGGGACGAATACCCGAACACGGGCAGGACCCTGACGCACCGCTGCCTCTATTGGACGACGCCCGGCCGGGGCGCGCTCGCGGCGGTCGCGTTGACGGCGCGCGCGGACGTGCCCGCCGCCCTGAGCGCGCTGCGCGTCTACGAGGTGAAGAACGCGCGCCTCCCCGCGCTGGAGGTGAACGCCCCGAAGCCGGCGGACGGCTGGCGCCGCTCCTTCGGCAGCTGGTGGGAGGATCCCTCGATCGGCTGCGACTTCGCGACAGGCGGGCACGGCGCGCACCAGATCTCGGACCTGATCGACCGCACGGTCGCCTACATGAAGTACTGCGGGCAGGACCTCCTCTCCTACCCCGGCGCGTGGTACCACGGCCTCATCGGCGCCGCGGGCTACAACCCCCGCGCGCACGCGCCGGACTTCCTCTCCGCCTGGTACGTGAAGTTCGACAAGGCCGGCCTCTCCCTCGTGCCGAACGTGAACCCGAACACGATGCCCCTGCCGCCCGGCGTCGTCACCGCCGAGGCCGTCACGAACGGCGCGCTCCACGCGACGCCCGTCGCGATCCTCGACACGGGCCTCCCCAACACCTACGGCTTCCACAATTCGCCGCCCAACTTCAACTTCCACCATCCCGAGACGCGGGCCTACCTGGAGGGGCTCGTCGACGCGCTCGTGGAGCAGGGCGCGCCCCACCCGAGCTTCAAGGGCGTGTGCCTGCACCTCACCATGCTCTCGCTCTGCTGGTTCGGCGACATCCGCAGCGGCTACAACGACTACACGGTGGAGGCGTTCGCGCGCGAGACGGGCGTGAAGGTGCCGCTCGACAAGACGGACCCCCTGCGCGGGCGCGCCGTGGCGAAGTGGATCCGCGCCCACGCCTACGAACCGTGGGTGCAGTGGCGCTGCGACCGGGTGACGGCGTTCTACGCGCGCCTCGCGGCGAAGCTGCGCGCGCGCCGCGGCGACCTCAAGCTCTGGCTGAACTGCTACGTGCAGCCCGACATGAAGCAGCCCGACTTCATGGAGGACGGCTTCATGACGCGCCAGGCGCGCGAAGGCGGGCTCGACCGCGCCGCCCTCGCCGCGATCCCGAACCTCGTCCTCTGCCAGTCGCAGTTCCCCGCCTTCTGCCGCAAGCGCGAGCGGTCCCTCTTCCCGAGCGACGCGGCCTACCAATTCAACCGCGTCCTCCAGACGCGCCCCGGCTTCTTCGCGCTCACCCGGGGGGCGCGCTTCCCGTGGCTCAACCAGTTCGACCTCTACTGGGAGAACCCCGTCGGGCGCGCCAAGGGGAATCCGCTCAACGGCGACGGCTTCGCGGAGATGGGCTGGCGCGTGACGACGCTCAACCCGTCCGGACGCCACGCCCTGCGCGAGTTCGTGCTGCCGCTGCGCTTCGACGACGTGCTGGGCGTTTCGAAGGGCGGCTACCTCGTCGGTACCTACGGGATGGAGGACGACCTGCGGCGGTTCGCCGCCGCGTTCCGCGCGCTGCCCGCCGTGCGGATGGCGGAGACGGCGCGCGAGGGGAACGTCGTGGCGCGGCAGGCGGACTTCGACGGACGCTCCTACTTCTACGTGGCGAACACGGGCGGCGAGGCGGCCACGCTCGACCTGCGCGTGCCGCCCGGCACGCACGACCTCGTCTCCGGCGCGGTCGTGCAAGGCGGCCTTGTCACGCTCGCGCCCTACGACCTGCGCGCGTTCGCCGCGCCGCGCGGTGCGCCCGCGCTCGCGCCGCTCGCGCGCGCGACGGCGACGCCGCCGCTCTGGCCGGGGAACGGGCTCAACGAAGGGCGGCTGGTGACATTCCCCGAACAGTTGCCGCGCCAGCGCTCCACGCTGGGGGCGCGCCCCCGGTGCGGGTCCTACAACAACGTGGAGCTCGCGATCCCCGGCGTCGTGACGACGCGCGACACGGCGCTCGGGGACTTCATGAAGACGCTGCGCGGCACGATCGACGCGGGGCGGCAGCTCGTCTTCGTGGACGGGCGCAAGCTCGCGTGCAACCTCAACTGGATCCGCGACCACGTCCACATCATGAAGGCCCAGCGGCACTGGGGGTACGACCTCACGAGCTTCCTCGACTTCATTCTCGACACGCAGCGCGCGGACGGACAGTTCTACGAGCTCGTCAAGCAGCTCGACGACCGCCACTGGAGCTTCGTGCCGTCCGACTGCGTGCGGTTCTACCCGCCCGACTACATGGCCCTCGTCCGCCTGGAGATCGAGGCGGACGTGGAGTACCTCGTCGTGGAGGGAGCCACCTACCGCTACAAGGCGACGGGCGACGACGCCTGGCTCGCGCGCGCCCTTCCGCGCCTCGAAAAGGCGATCGACTACATGACCTCCGACCCGAAGCGCTGGGACGCCGCGCACGGCCTCGTGAAGCGCGGCTACACGATCGACACGTGGGACTTCACCTTCGACCCCGCCTCCTCCACGAACCGCGTCCTCACGGCCGCGACGCCCCAGGCGATCATGCACGGCGACAACTCCGGCGTCTACCAGGCGATGGCGCAGCTCGCGTGGCTGAACGGCCGCCTCGGGCGCACGGCGAAGGCGGCCGCCTGGCGCGCGCGGGCGGACGCCCTCAAGGCGGCGATGTACAAGCACCTCTGGAACGGCCGCTTCTTCTTTCACCAGCTGCCGCTCAACGTGCCGCCCGTCGACGCGCACGAGCGCGAACGCCTCTCGCTCTCCGCCGCCTACGACATGAACCGCGGCCTCATGCCGGTCGCCGACTGCCGCAAGACCATCGAGGAATACCGCGCGCGCCGCCGGACGACGGACTGCTTCGCCGAGTGGTTCACGGTCGATCCGCCCTACACGCCCGCCTTCGGACGCCACCCGAAGGGCGAGTACGTGAACGGCGCCGTGTGCCCGTTCACGGCGGGCGAGCTCGCCAAGGCGGCGTTCGAGAACGGCTATGAGGCCTACGGCTGGGACATCCTCGTGCGCGTAAAGGAGATGGCCGCGCGCGACGGCGGCGTCTACTTCCTCTACGGCGCGCAGGACCGGAAGCCGCAGGGGCGCGGCCCGAGCGCGTGGGGCGCGGCGAGCCTCCTCTCGGCCGTGGACGAGGGCCTTGCGGGCATCGTGGACGCGGGCGTCACGTACGACGCGATCCGCTTCTCGCCGCGCTGGCCCGTCACGGACTACACGCAGGTGCGCTACTTCACGGGCTACGAGGTGTCGGGCGCGGTCGTGGACTGCCAGTACGTCCTGCGCGCGAACGGCCTGCGCTACCTCCTCCGCTCGCCCGCGCGGCGCGTGGCGGCGCACCTCCTCCTGCCGCAGGGGAAGACGGCGCGTGCCCTCCGCGTGAACGGCGAAGCGCGGGCGTTCACGGTTTCGCGCATCGGCGACTCCGCCTACGTGGACGCCGTGTTTGAAGACCTCTCCGGCGTCTGTGACCTCGAAGTGCTGTTCTAGGCGAGGCGGGACGCGGTTTTTCGCCTTGCGCCGGAGGGTGGATTATGGCATACTCGCCATGTTGGTGGATGTCGTACCTCTATTGCGTGGGCGTCCAGGCGGGTTGCTCCCGGCCGTGCGGCCGGGCCTGCGGGCGGCGCACAGGGGGCGTGTTTCACGAGAGGGCGGGACATGCGTATCTGTCTGCTTGCCGTGGCGACGGCCGCCGTGCTTCCCTTCGCGTCCGCGAAGGCGGTTGACGGCATTTGGACAAAGTCCAACGGAAGCGCTTCGTGGTCCAATACGGGGTTCTGGCTCCGAGGCGTGGTCCCGGACGGCGGGCGCGCGATGTTTCTGTCGTGCCCGGAGGTGATGAACATCGACTGCGCGTCCGTGGCGCTGGACGGCCTGCTCGTCCGCGGCCGCACGATGACGTGTACGAACACGGCCTACGGCATCCGCTTGACCGGGGCGCCCGCCTCGCTCATCAACGAGAAGTCCACGCTGACGATGAGGGGGCCGCTGGCCGGGACGGGCGCGAACCGCCTGGAGATCGGCGGGTCCGGCGGCATGGTCTTCGAGAACCTTGCGTCGGACTTCGGTGAGGTGGCGGTGGTCGACGGTCCTGTCGCCCTGACGGCGAAGGCGGGCACGGTCCTTTCGCACGGCACGGTGTCCATCGGCGGCGGCGAGATCCGCGTCGCGCCGTCGCTGGCCGCCGGCGAGACGGCGGACCTCGCGATGTGCGACGACGAGGGCAGCCGCTTCATCTGCGGTCCGGGGCTTGGGCGGCTCGCGCTGGATCACGGCGCGGGCGCGGGCGTCACGCTCGCCGTGCCCGCGCTCGATGTCCGCAACGGGGCGCTCCTCGTGTACTGCGCGTCGTCCCTTTCCGCGCTTGGCGAGGCGGACAGGCTTCTGATCGCGCAGCCGCCGGCGGTCGAGAACGGCATGGTCACGCCGGCCCTCGCGCTCTCCGACGACGCCTCCACGCTGGCGGGCGCGCACAGGGGAACGCTCTTCGCCTCCTACGACGCCGCGCGGGGCGTCGTGCCGGCCGCCGCCCCCGTGCCCTGGTCGGACGCCGACGACCAGCGCGCGGCCATCGTGCGCCTCTCCGCCGCCGCCACGGTCGCGGCGCCGAAGAGCGTCTGGGCGCTCTACTGGGATGCGGCGGACGGCCGCGCGCTCACGCTAAACGCCGACCTGAAGATCCTCTCGGGCGGGCTCATCGTCAACGTCCCGTCGGACGAGATGGTCACGGGCATGACCATCGACGGGACGGGCGCGCTGGACTTCGGCGAACGGCAGGGCGTCCTGCGCGGGCCGGGGATGGCCGCCACGGGCCACCGGTCGGTCGACATCGCGGTGAAGGCGCCGATCACGGGCACGCAGGGCATCGTCTTCTCCGGCCCGGCGATGCCCTCCAGACCCTGGCGGGGCACGTGCAGCTACACGCTCGCCCATCCGGCGGCCTGGACGGGGCCGACGGTCGTCGCGTGCGGCGCCCGGCTGGTCATCGGCGAATCGCTCGGCGCGCAGGCGTTTCCGGCCGGCGGCGACGTCTACCTGATGGGCGGCACCTGCGGCGGCGGCTCGATCCGCCTGACGGCCTCGACGGTCTTCGACCAGAACTTCGTGATCGCGGGCTCCGGGAACGGATACCCGGGCGACGGCAACACGGGGCCGTTCTACATCGGCGGCGGCAATGTGACGCTGACGTTCAACGGCGCCACGCGCTTTCAGGACGTCGTCTATTTCTCGCACGACAACCCAAGGTACGTGATGCGGTTCAACGGGAAGGTCACTGGCGCCGGGCGCATCGCGATGAACTGCGGCGTCCTGGAGTTCGCCGGCGCGAACGACTACCGTGGCGAGATCGCGGTGACGTCCGCCGGGGGCGCGCTTGCCGTATCCGGCGACGGCACGCTCGGCGCGGCGCGCGTGGTGGTTGAGAAGGGTGCGCTCACGATCCGGAACGCGAACGGGCAGACGCTTGCCAACGACATCTCCTCCACGGGCACGCTGACCATCGACGGCGGCCGCGTCGCCTTGACGGGCCGCGTCACCTCCGAGAAGACGATCCTCGACAACGGGGCGGTCGTGGAGATCGGCGACGACGTCGACCTCGGGGCTGTGACGTTCCAGGGCGGCGCGAAGGTCATGGCCGCGCCCGGCGCGACGCGCGCCCGCGTCGAGATCGGCGGCGACGGCCTTTCGGACGTCGATCTCTCAACGGGGCTCTCCGGCGCGAGCACGGCCGCGCTTGTCAAGACGGGCACGAACACGGTGGCCGTGAATTCGACGTGTGCGTTCGGTGGGGACCTGACGGTTACCGAGGGCACGCTCCGGCTGGAGCCGGGCCTGCTGTGTACGTCCGTCTTCTGGCTCGACGCCTCCCGGCCCGACACGGTGACGGCGGCGGACGGCAAGGCCACGGCGTGGCGGTCGCGCACCGGGATGCTCTTCACGCACGAGACGGCGGATGGCGGCGTGCCGGGGACCTATCCCGGGGCGAAGATGAACGGGCTTGACACGATGCGCTTCGACCATGCGGCGTCGTCCTACACGTGGTTTGTCGCCGAACGGTTCGTCGACATCCGTTCGATCTACATCTGCATGCGGCCGCAGGCCCCCGCGTCCGGCTCGATCTCGCCGTGGGGGTGGTACGGCAAGGGGAACCCGGAATACGGCCTCCGCTGGGCGACCTGGGAGACCTGGCACGACCTGGGCTTTGCACGCGAGAAGAAGCGCGTCAACGGCGGCAGGACGCCGATTCCCGCGACGCCGGACGGCGTGCCGCTGATCATTGGCCAGTTCAACGCCGACGACAGCGCCGAGCCGAAGGCGATGCGCCCCTCGATCGGCGGCTACCAGACCTGGGGTCGCACGCAGAACGCCTACAACGGCGAGATCGGCGAAGTGATCGCCTTCGACCATGAGCTTTCTGAGGACGAGAAGAAGGCTGTCGAGCAGTATCTCTCCGTGAAATGGGGCGTCTACGACGCCGCCGGCATCTGGCCGGAGGCGGACGGAGATATGCTGGAGGGCGGCGCGGTGCTTGCGGAAAGCGCGAAGGTGACGCTCGTGGCGGGTGCCGTCCTCGACCTGAACGGGGCCACGCAGACGATTTCCGCCCTTGCGGGCGCCGGGCTCGTCACGAACTCCTCCCCCCGTGCGGCCGTGCTGACGGTGACGGGCCCCTGCGACTTCACCGGCGTCGTCGCGGCGAACGTGACGCTTGTCGCCTCCGGGACGGTGCGGGGCGAGGTGGACGGCGAACTCGTGGTGGACGGGGCGGCCCTGGCGTTCGCGGACGGCGCGTATGCGCCGCCGGACGGCGGGCGCCTCTGGTGGTTCGACGCGGCGGAGGTGACGGACGTTTCCGCGACGGCCGCGTCTGCGGGGTCGATTCAGACCAATGCGCACGGGCGCGTGCTGCGCTGGCGCGCGAAGGGCGATGCGGGCACGTATTTCGAGAGTACCAACCTGGGCGGCGGGGCCGCTCAGTACGCGCGCTACGTGGCGGCGGCGGAGGGCGTCAATCCGGGCCTCTACCTGAATGCGTCGGTGGGCCTTTGCTGCAACCAGGCGAACACGCCGCACACGATTGCCGTGATGTACGAGTTCGACGCCTCCTTCTCCGCCGCGTCGTATTTCTTCTGCGGGGACGGCTTCGGCGACGCCGCCATGCGCTTCTATTCGGGCCAGGCGCTCGAATTCGACTTCAACTTCCGCTCGAAGGCGTCGTTCTCGAACCAGGGCGACGTGATCTACGTCAACGGGGCGCGCATCGTGGTCGACGGCGTCACGCCCGTCAGGCTGCCGCAGGGCGCGCCCTGCTGCTTCATCGGCACGCGCGACCCCGCGCATACCGACGCGAACTGGACGAACCGCAGGTTCTGCTTCGGGTCGAGCTGCTGGTCCAAGGGCCTGTTCGGCACCAAGGTCTGCGAGGCGATCTGCTACGACCGGCTGTTGACGGACGCGGAATGCCGCGCGCTCAACGCCTATCTCGTCAACAAGTGGAGCGGTCGGCGCGCGCCCCGGGCAAAGCTCGGCCCGGGCGCCGTGCTGGGCGTGAAGGGCGGTGGCACGCTCGACCTCCGCGCGGCGTCGCCGGTGCGCGCCGCGAAGCTCGTCTCGGACGCGGGCGGCGGCGCGTTGGCCGGCGACCTCGCGCTCGACGGCTTCGAATACGACGCGCGGGGCGCGGCGGTCGCCGCGCCGCTCGCCGTCGCAGGGCGCCTGTCGATCGCCGAGGGGGCGCCGTTTTCGGCGGTGAACACCGCGAACCTCCCCAGGCGGGGTTGGACGCTTCTTTCGGCGGAGGCGGCCGACGGCCGCTTCCGCCCCGCAGGTCTGGGCGCGGAACACTGGCTCTTCCGGGCGGGGGCGCGCTTCTGGGGGCTTGCGCCGTGCGGGCTGAGGATCCTGGTCCGCTGACCATCTTCCCCCCGCCGCCGTTCTCCTTGCGGCCCCCCTGCGGTCGCCGGAGGGTGCGCTCCTGCGCGACCGGGGGATGTGCTATACTTTCCGCATGGCCTACCTGGAATACCATCGTCTGATCATTGCGCTCGCCCTGGCGGCCGTGCGCATCGGGGCGGCGTTCATGGTCTGCCCCGCGTTCGGCGAGGCGATGATCATGGGGACGGCGCGGCGCGTGGCGATCCTCGCGTTCGCCGTGCTGGCCGTGCCGCACGTGCTCGCCACGATGCCGCCGGGCGAGCCGGGCTGGGGGATGCTCGCGGTCGTCGGTGTGAAGGAGGTGGTGGTGGGGTTCCTGATCGGGTTCTTCTCGGCGGTGCCGTTCTGGATGGCCGAGAACGTGGGGAACTTCATCGACAACCAGCGGGGGGCGACGATGGGCGAGGTGTATTCGCCGCTTTCGGGGTCGCAGGAATCGACGACGGGCCTCTTCTTCTCGCAGATCGTCACGACGGTCTTCTTCGTCTCGGGGGCCGTCTTCGTCTTCCTGGGGGCGCTCTACGCGAGCTTCGGGATCTGGCCGGTCTTCGGCGCGGGCGTGTCCTTCGCGCCGGATGCGCCGGTGCGCATCCTCGGGGCGGTGGACGGGATGCTGCGGACGACGGTCGTCATCTCCGCGCCCGTCATCATCCTCATGTTCCTCGCGACGATCGGGCTGGGGTTCGTGAACCGCACGGCGCCGCAGCTGAACGTGTTCTTCCTCTCGATGCCGGTGAAGTCCGCCCTCGGCATCGCGATGCTGGTCGTCTATCTGCCGTTCATCCTGGATAGGCTCATGTACGCGGAGGAAGGGCAGATCCTCCGCCCCGTCCTCGAACTGCTCTCCCGTCCCTGACCGGGTTCGCCCTGCACCGCGATGCGGGTCGGGCGATATCGCAGTTGCGTTCAGGCACGGAAAATTGTAAAATACGTGAACCACAAGAGAAGGGAAGGTCTTACATGAATCGGACAATTTCATTCAAGACAGCGGTCGCCGCGGCGTCCGTCTCCGCGTTTACCGCCTTTGTGCCCGTCTTTGCGCAGGAAGAGGCCGAGGCCGGGAAGCCCGCCGACGAGATTGCGGCCCCTGCTGCGGCGAAGCCGGAGAAGGCGTTCTATCCCCTGATGCGCTGCGTGCGCGTGGAGGGGAAGGTGCAGGTGCTCAAGCCGCGCACGACGGGCTGGGTGGATGCCGCCGAAGGGCGCTATTATCCGTTTGGTTCGGTTGTCCGTGCGCTGGGCGAGGGCGCCGAGGCGCCGCGCGCGGAGTTCGCGCTGGGCGAGAAGTCCTCCGTTGTCCTTGACCGCGCGGCGGAGTTCGCGACGCGCGAGATCGAGATCGGCGCGCCGGCGCGCGCGCTGGAACTCAAGGGCGGGCGCGTGACGCTGAAGCTGCCGCGTTCGCTGGGCGAGGGGCTCTTCAAGGTCGTCGCGCCCGCGTTCTTCTGCGAGAACCTCGCGGGCGAGAGCGTGTTCGACTACGCGAACACGCACGACGGCGACGAGGCCGTGGTGCGCTGCGTGACGGGCACGCTCTCCCTCAAGGGCGACCACTACGTGATTCCCCGCATGGGCGCCGCGAACCAGATCCGCATCCGCACGACCGGCGACCGGCTCTTCACCTCGATCCGGGGCGAGAGCGGCGGCTGCACGATCGCGCTCGACCAGGGGCTCGGCACGCAGAAGAACTTCGAGACGGGCGAGGTCAAGGACGTGCCGAAGACGCTCGACTTCCTTCTTTCGCCGAAGTGCGCCATCAAGATCTTCCGCGCGAAGGCGTCCGTCGGCGGCGGCACGAGCGTGTCGATGATGACGTTCGGCGCGTCGGGCGACATGCTCAACCGCTTCGCGTTCGCGGAAGGGCGCTCGAACGTCAACTCCGGCGAGCTCGTGATCTCCACCAAGGTGCCCGATGCCGCAGCGTCGAAGGGCGCGAAGGCCGCCGCCGACGACGAGGACGACGAGGCCGAGACGGTGGAGGCCGCACCGGCCAAGGACGGCAAGGACGAAGCGGATGCCGGGCCGTCCGACGGCGAGAAGGCGGACGACAAGAAGGCGGACGACAAGAAGGACCAGGACGACGAAGACATTTGATTTCCCGCGCCGCGCGCCAGGCGATTTGAACAGAAACAAGTAAACTGCAAAGCTACAGTAGAAACATCAGAACAGGACAAGAACGTGGTCATCCATCATTTCAACCGCCTCATCAAGAACAAATGGGTCTGGGGCGTGTTCGCCGTCGCGATTTCGGTCTTCTTCGCATTCGACTTCCTCTTCGTGAGCCGCGACGGCGGTTCCGGCCCCTCCGTCGGCACGCTCGGCGGCAAGGAACTTGACGCCGCCTACTTCGACGCGCTCGTGAAGGACGCGCGCGGCATCGGCCGCCAGTCCGACAACCGGATGTCCAACGCCGAGGCCAACCGCGAGGCGTGGCGCGCCGCCGCCGCGCTCGCCGTTGCGAAGGCGATGCACCTGGAGGCGACCGACGCGGATGTGCGCGAGGCGATTCGCCGGGATCCCTCGTTTTCGGAGGGCGGGGCCTTCGACGTGGTGAAGTACGAGCGCCTGTTGCGCGAGAACGGCCTCACGCCGCCGATGTTCGAGGCCTACCTCCGCCGCCGCATCTCGCTGCAGAAGCTCCAGTCGGTCGTGTTGGGCAGCGCCACGTGGGTGTCGCCGACCGAGCTTGCGGGGGCCGTCAACGACTGGACGGACGAATTCAAAGTGCGCGTCGCCTCCTACATCGACAAGGAGTTCGACAAGGTGAAGCTCGACGACAAGGCGTTGGAGGCCTACTACCGGGCGAACACGAATTCCTTCGCGCTGCCCGACTGCGTGCAGGTGAAGTTCGCGCGCTTCCAGGCCGACGCGCCCGCCCGCCTCGCCCAGTTCAAGATCTCCGAGGACGAGATGCACGACCACTACGACGCGACGTCCGCCCGCTTCGAGACGACGGGCACGAACGGCGTCACGGTCACGAAGACGTTCGAGGAGGTCAAGCCGATCCTTGAACGCGAACTGCAGGTGATTGCCTCCGTCGAGGCGTACCGCACGAACCTGCTCGCCCGCGTCTACCCGCAGGACGAGAAGAAGGCGATGGACAACTCCGTCGACCTGCTCGTGAAGGTTGCCGCCGAGGAGAAGGTGAAGGTGCAGACCTCCAGGCGCTTCTCGCTGGACGGGCGCTACGTGAAGGGCTTCATGGCGCGTCCGTCGGAGATCGTGCGCGACTGTCCCGACTTCCTCTCCACCGTGTCCGAGCTGGACGTCGATTCGGCCATCACCCGCTACGGCGTGGCGGCGGGCACCAACGCGGTCTACCTCGTCGAGCGCGTGCCGTTCGCCGCGAAGGATGCGGACGGCGCCGTGACGACGAACGCCTTTGAGAAGGCGCACGTGCCGTCCTTCGCCGAGGCGAAGGAGATCATTCGCGGCGACGCGCTGGAGGACGCCCGCGCGAAGGCGTTCAAGGCGCGCGTGGAGAAGGCGCGCGCGCTGGCGGCGGCGGAAATCGCGAAGGGCAAGAAGCCGGTGGACGCGAAGATGTTCGGCGCGGTCTCGATGACGACCTCGACCGTCTTCTCCGTCTCCTCGATGGCGCGCGGTGCGTTCCCCGACGCGATGTACGTCGCGCCCGCCACGATGAAGCTCGCGAAGGGGCAGATCTCCGACTTCATTTCCACGGCCAGCAAGCGTCACGCGCTGCTCGTCTACGTGGAGGACCGCAAGCCGGGCGACGCCGCCCAGGCCGAGATGAGCCGGGCGCAGCTCCGCGACGACCTGGGCCGCGGGGCGGCGATGGCCCTGCCGGTCGCGTGGCAGGACTGGAACCTGAACCGCATCGGCTACGAGACGACGGCCGGTTCCTCGGTTGAGACGGAGCGGGACGATGACGCTGGCGATTCGGCGAATTGACCCTGCGGCGCAGCTGCCAACCTACGCCCATCCCGGTGATTCCGGGATGGACGTTCGTTCTATTGAAACGGTGACGCTGCGGCCCGGCGACCGCGCGCTCGTGCGCACGGGGCTCGTCTTCCAGCTGCCGCCCGACGCGGAGGCCCAGGTGCGCCCCCGTTCGGGGCTTGCCCTCCGGCATGGCGTGACCGTCCTGAACGCGCCCGGCACGATCGATGCGGGCTATCGCGGGGAAGTGGGCGTCATCCTCGTCAATCTCGGCGCGGAGCCGTTCACGGTCGAGAAGGGCATGAAGGTCGCGCAGGTCGTCGTGGCGTCCGTCGTCCGGGCCGAGGTCGTCGAAGTCGCCGAAACGGACACGACGGAGCGCGGTGCGGACGGATTCGGGTCAACGGGAGTCTAGGTTATGGTTCTTGACATCGTCAAATACGGCGCGGCGGTTCTCCGCGAGACGGCGCGCCCGGTTCCGTCCGTCACCCCCGCGCTCGTGCAGCTGGCGGAGGACATGGTGGACACGATGCACAAGGCGCGCGGGGTCGGCCTCGCGGCCCCCCAGGTGGGGCGTCTGGAGGCGATGTGCGTCATCGACGTGCCGGCGGACTGCGAGGAGGACGACGAGACGCGCGCGTTCAACGCCGCCGTCGCGATGCCCCTCGTCATGTTCAACCCCGTGATCGTCGCGACGGAGGGCTCGCAGGACGGCAAGGAGGGATGCCTCAGCCTCCCGAACATGAGCGCCCCGGTCGTGCGCGCCGCCCAGGTGACGTGCCAGTACACGGACGCCCACGGGATGCCGCAGATCGTGACGGCGCGCGGCTTCCTCGCGCGCGCCCTCCTGCACGAGACGGACCACCTCAGCGGCATCCTCTATGTCGACCACCTGAGCGCCGTGGACAAGCTTGCGATGGCGAAGAAGCTCCAGAAGCTCGCCAAGAAGAACGGTGGCAACCTTTAACGGCTTTGGGTAGGGGCGGGCGATCCGCGTAATCGGAGAAATTTTGAGTGAGTGTTGGTAGGGGCACGCGTCTCGCGTGACCGGAGAAATTTTGAGCGTGTGAAGGACAAGAAGACGTATGTCGATTGAAGAATGGTTGAGGGGCGGTTTCGAGGCCGCGTTTCCGGGAAATGACTTCGCGAAGATCCGTGCCGTGCCGGCCACGGATCCTCGGTTCGGCGACTTCCAGTGCAACGACGCGCTGGCGAGCGCCAGGGTGCTGCGCCTGCCGCCGCGCAAGATCGCCGAGGCCGTGTTCGCGAAGCTGATGGAGACGAAGCCGGACTTCATCGAGAAGGTCGAACTGGCCGGGCCCGGCTTCCTCAACATCACGGTTTCGACCGATTGGCTCGCCGCCCGGCTCGCGGCCCTTTCCGGCACGGCCACGCTCGGCATCCCCCAGACGGGCGCGGGCAAGCGGGTCGTCATCGACTACTCCTCCCCGAACGCCGCCAAGCAGATGCACATCGGCCACATCCGCTCAACCGTGATCGGCAACGCGATCGACCGCATCTACCGCGCGCTCGGCTACGACGTGGTTGCCGACAACCACCTCGGCGACTGGGGCACGCAGTTCGGCATCCTCATCAAGGGCTACCGCGAACTGCTCACCGAGGACGAGCGCGAACACCTCTCCGTCGCCAACCTCGAAAAGTGCTACGTCCTCTCGGCGGCGAAGGCCAAGGAGGCGGACGGCGTGTGGAAGGAGGCGTGCAAGGCCGAGCTCGTGAAGCTGCAGCGGGGCGACCCCGCGAACCGGGCGCTTTGGAAGAAGTTCATCGACATCTCGATCGCCGAGTTCAACCGGATGTACGACAAGCTGGGTGTGAAGTTCGACACCTATCGCGGCGAGTCGTACTACAACGACACGATGCCGGGCGTCGTGGCGCGCCTCCAGGAGATGGGGCTTGCGGTCGAGTCCGAAGGCGCGCTCGTCGTCAACCTCGAAGCCGAGAAGCTCGGCGTCGCGATCGTCCGCAAGTCGGACGGCGGCTACAACTACACGACGAGCGACCTCGCGTGCGTGGAGCTGCGCGTGAAGGAGTACGATCCCGAGCGCATCATCTACGTCACCGACGCGCGCCAGCAGCTCCATTTCAGGCAGTGGTTCAACATCGCGGGCAAGATGGGCTACGCCGTGAAGCTCGTCCACGTGCCGTTCGGCCTCATGAGCTACCAGGGCAAGGCCATCTCCACGCGCGAGGGCAACCTCATCAAGCTGGACGACCTGCTCGCCGAGGCCGTGCGCCGCGCGCACGAGATCGTCAAGGACCGCGGCGGCGATGAGAAGCTGGCCGAGCAGATCGGCTTCGGCGCCGTCAAGTACTCCGACCTCTCGCACGACCCGATTACGGACATCGACTTCAGCTGGGACAAGGCACTCGCCCTTGAGGGCAATTCCGGCCCCTACCTCCAGTACGCCTACGCCCGTGTCTGCTCGCTCATGGAGAAGGCCGGCGGCGCGCCCGCCTCCGCCGCGTTCGCGCTCGGCACGCCCGTCGAGAAGCAGCTCGCCCTCCAGCTTCTCCAGTTCGGCCCCACGGTCCTCCGCGCGGCCGAGAGCTACAAGCCAAGCGTCCTCGCCGACTATCTTTTCCAGACCGCGCAGCTCTACAGCTCGTTCTACCAGCGCGCGCCCATCCTCAAGAGCGAGCCCGCCGTGCGCGACGCCCGCCTCGCGCTCTGCGCGCTCTTCGGCAAGGTTCTCGCGAAGGGGCTTTCGCTGCTGGGCATCGAGACGCCGAACCGGATCTGAGTTCTGTTCAGGAGGACGTTCATGGCAACCTTGAAACTGGGCGTGCTGGGTTCGGGCTCGGGCTCGAACATGCAGTCGATCGTGGACGCGATCGAGAAGGGCGAACTCGACGCGGAGATCCGGATCGTCCTTGCGGACGTGCCGGACGCCTACATCCTTGAGCGCGCGCGGAAGCACGGCCTCCCCTGCCAGTGGCTCGACTGCGCGCCGTGGAAGACGAAGCTTGAGGGGCCGGCCGAGGACCGCTGCATCGAGCTGTTGAAGGCGGCCGGCTGCGACACGGTCGTCCTCGCCGGGTTCATGCGCATCGTCAAGCCCAAGCTGCTCGCGGCGTTCCCGCTGCGCGTCCTGAACATCCATCCCGCGCTGCTGCCGGCGTTTCCGGGCGTCCACAGCTGGACGCAGGCGCTCGACTACGGCTGCAAGGTCGCGGGCGTGACGGTCCATTTCGTCGATGCGGGGACGGATTCGGGGCCCATCATCGTCCAGAAGTGCGTCCCCGTCCAGGAGGACGACACGCCCGAGACGCTCCATGCGCGCATCCAGGTGCAGGAGCACCTCGCGTTCCCCGAGGCCCTGCGTCTTCTGGCGGCGGGGCGTCTTTCCGTCGAAGGCCGTCGCGTGAGGATTGCGAAATGAACGGAGCCCTGCTGCTGCTGCTTGGCTGCGCGTGCTTTGCGGCCGCGTATGCGTGGTATTCGAAGTTCCTCGCGAAGAGCCTCGGCGTCGATCCGTCCCGTCCGACACCGGCCCATACGCTCGGCGACGGCGTCGACTACGTGCCGGCGCATCCGGTCGTCCTCTACGGGCACCACTTTGCCGCCATCGCGGGGGCGGGACCGATCGTCGGGCCTGTTCTCGCCGCGGAGTTCGGCTGGGCGGCGGTCGCGCTCTGGATCGTCCTCGGCTGCATCTTCGTCGGTTCGATGCACGACATGGTGACGCTCTTCCTTTCCGTGCGGCACGAGGGCAAGTCCATTGGCTCCGTCATCGAGGAGGTGCTGGGACGGCCCGGCAAGATGATCTTCCTCCTGTTCTGCTTCGCGGCGCTCGTCCTCGTGATGTCCGTCTTCACGGGGCAGGTGGCGGACTCCTTCGTCTCGAACCCCGAGGTGGCGACCTCCTCGCTCCTCGGCATCTTCGAGGCGGCGCTCTTCGGCGTCTGCGTCTACCGGTTCCACTGGAGCGTCAAGTGGGCGAGCTTCGTCTTCGTCCCCGTCCTCTTCCTGCTTGTGTGGTTCGGCGTCCTCTATCCGTGCGACCTTGTGGCGCTTTTCGGCGTCACGGCGCAGACGGCGCGCACGGTCTGGGTGATCGTGCTCTTCGTCTACTGCTTCGTCGCCTCGACGCTGCCCGTGTGGCTCCTCCTCCAGCCGCGCGACTACCTCAACAGCTATCTTCTCTACGCGATGCTCGCGATTGGCCTCGTGGCCGTTCTGTGGGTTCATCCGACCATCCAGATCGACGCCTTCTCGGGCTTCACCCTCCCGGCGGCGGGCGGCGGCTCGAAGACGCTCTTCCCGCTGCTCTTCGTGACGGTCGCCTGCGGGGCCTGTTCGGGCTTCCACGCGCTCGTCGCCTCGGGGACGACCTCGAAGCAGCTCGACAACGAACGCCACATCCGTCCCATCGGCTACGGCGGCATGCTCCTGGAGGGGGTCGTCGCGCTTCTTGCGCTTCTCGCCGTCGCGTGCGGCACGCAGGCCGACCTCAAGACGGGACTCGCGACGTTGCCGCCCGTGAAGCTCTTCGCGCAGGGGCTTGCGTCCTTCTGCGGACAGATGGGGCTTCCGGAGAAGACGGCGGAAAGCTTCATGCTCCTCGCCGTGGCGGCGTTCCTCATGACGTCGGTGGATGCCTGCACGCGCCTCGCGCGCTTCGTGTGGCAGGAAATCTGGTCGACGACGGCGCAGCCGTCGGGCGTGACGGCGCCCGGCGCCGTGGCGCGGCCGCAGCCTCTCGTCGTGCGCCTCAACCGCAACATGTACGTCGCGACGACGATTGTCGTCCTGATCGGCATCTACCTGCTCGTCTTCAATCCGTCGATGTCGGCGAATCTCTGGACGATGTTCGCCTCCGCGAACCAGATGCTCGCCTCCCTCACGCTCCTGACGGCCTCGCTGTGGCTGTTCAAGAAGCATCTCCGCTGGTGGATCGCCTTCCTGCCGATGTGCTTCATGGTCCTCACGTCGGGAACGGCCGTCCTCCAGCTTTTCCTCGACAGCTTCGCGAAGTGGATGAAGCAGGGCTTTGCCGCTGGCGGCGTGACGGCGATCGGCGCGGCGGTCCTCTTCTGCCTCGCGGTCGTCCTGCTCGTCCTCGGCGCGCTGAAGCTGCGCAAGCTCATCCGCAATGCCGTCCTGCAGAAGGTCGCGAAGTCGCGGTGAAGGGGATACGTCGCCGCGCTGTATTTTCTTGGTGACTTGTCAGAGTAAATGCGACTAAAACTGTGCCTTGACGGCACATGGTC
>ERZ1026780.802-NODE-802-length-22931-cov-8.555386_pt1 | contig 22931 bp, 15 predicted proteins | sample MGYA00380126_ERZ1026780 | MGnify/ENA primary metagenome ERZ1026780 (study PRJEB33269, sample SAMEA4719762) | human gut metagenome | biome: human-associated habitat; feature: organic feature; material: feces | place: Cameroon | collected 2013-10 ... | reverse complement strand
CAGTCTATAACCGTCAAATCGCCCGAAAAAACGCTTACGTCCATCGCTTATAAGAGCGGAAGCGTTTCGATCGAGCAGAACGGAAGCGTCGGCGAAATGACGATAAACGACCTTAAAATTACCGCTGCTTACGAGGGCGGCGAAACGGAAGAAGTCGCGGTGACCGCGGATATGATTTCGGTAGACCCCGCGACTCCCGGAACGGTTAAGGGCAAAATCACTTACGTCGCGGGAACGCAGAAGCAAACCTGCGAAGCGGACGTGACCGTTACCGAAAGAACGACCGCATATACCGCCGCGAATATTTATCCCGTTCCGTTGGACGGATATTACGCAGGCGAGGACGGCGGCGACAGAGAACTCAGCGACGGCGGTATCAGCATCTGGTTCACCACCAACGCAGGTTACGGCGAAGAAAAAGCGTTTGACGGGCTTGGCGAAAAATGGTACAGCGACGACGAAAATATTCATAAAATCGTAAAGTCGCACGTTCTTATCAACGGAAAGACTTTCGACGAGCTTAACGCCGAAGGCGCGGGACTTGCGAGATTTCTGATCGGGTGGTACGGCAACGGTAAATTCTGCCTTCGTATTCACACCGACGGGACTTTCAAAGCCGCAAACGTTGAAACGATAACCCTGCTCAAAGGTTTCCAATTATATAACACTTCGTTTCAGCCTCTCGGCGTTCCCACTCCGTGCGATTACACAATGGAAGCCGCGGAAAAAACAGGTTCGAGCAACAAAATGCTCGTGAGAAAAACCGAGAGCGTCGCAATCGAATCTCAACCCGCAAAGACGGAATATTACGTCGGCGATAATTTCGACGTGAAAGGAATGACTATAAAAGCCGTTTACACCGACGGCGGCTGCGCGATTATCCCCGTTAAGGACAGAATGGTTTCTTACGATTTCGGCGCGGTGAACGAAACTTCGCCCGTAACCGTAACTTACAACGGAAAGAGCGAAACGGCGAACGTTAAAGTTACCGAACGCCCCGTAACGCTCGAAACGATAGCCGTTAAAGACGGAGCGAAATTGTTCCTTAAACAGTATTCGCTCGTGAAAACGCTCACGCCGGACGCCAAACTCGTTCTCACTTTCTCGGATGAATCTACCGAAGAAGCCGAACTTAAACCCGATATGATTTCGGGCTATACGAACGAAACCGTCGGCGACGGAACCGCTACCGTAACTTATCGGGATAAAACCTGCGAAATCGCTTACACCGTTTCCGAGTATGACGAAACGTCCACTATCAAAGGTATTAAATACGGTCTTGAACAGACTCCCAACGAATTAGACGGAATAAGCGTCGAATTCGACAGAACGGACGACAAAGATCTTAAAGCCCTTTGGGATACGGACAAAGCCGCTTCCGCGGTGATCGGTAAAACCAACGGCGATTTCGTTACGATAAACGGCGAAAAATTGTCCGTACTCACTCAGAAACGCGAAGGCGAAACTCAGCCGAGAGTTGCCCGTATGTGGGTATACGGCGGACGTATCGGTTTCCATATCGATAACGCGGACTTCATGGCTCAGGTGAAAAACGGCGCGGAAATCTGTATTCTTCCCGGTTTCGCATGGTCCTCGAATAGCGGCGACGCCTGGGGCGCGGCTTCTGCCCCGAGCGCTTACGGCATTATCGAAAACGCCGTGGTTACGAAGCCGATGTATTTCTGCTTCAAAGACGGAAAATCGGCTAAAGTCGTCGAAAGTATAGCGCTTAAAGGCGAGCCTAAGACGAACTATTACAAGAACGACGTTATCGACCTTACGGGGCTTACTCTCGAAGTTTCCTGCAAAGGGCTTGAAAAAGAAACTATCCCCGTAACCAAGGAAATGTGCTCCTACGATTTCTCGGCGGCGGGCGAAAAGACCGTGACCGTAACTTACGAAGGCAAGACCGTTACGTTTAACGTAACCGTTGCCGAAGTCAGACTTACGGATATCAGAATAGAAACCGAACCGACCAAGAAAGAATACGATTTCGGCATCGAAAACGAATTCGACGCAACGGGACTTGCCGTTTACGCCGTTTACAGCGACGGAACGGAAGAACTCGTCGAAATTTCTTCGCTCGCGTTCGAGGGATTCGATTCCCGAGCGTTCGGAAAGCAGACGATAACCGTCAGATACGGCGAACTTTCCAAGACTTTCGGAATCGAAGTCGTCAACAAATCCAAGAATAAGTACCTTTCGATAGAATACGGCACGGGCGCGTGGTCTTACGAAAACGAATATCACGGTTCGCTCGTCATTTCGTTCATGATGAACGGAGTTTACGAAGATTACGGTTCGTTCTGGGGGACGGATAAGTACGAAGCAGTCGCCGATTATATGCTCATAAACGACAAGAAGGTTTCCGACCTTATCAAAGAGGGCAAGGTTACCCGTCTTGCGACGTGGGCTCAGCAACTCGTAATTCACCTCGACACCTGCGACCTCGTTCCCGCGACGTGGGTTGACAAGAGAGAAAATCCCGACGACGACAAACTTCATTATATCGAAGGTAAATCCGAAGTGGTCAAAACGGTAACGTTCCTTCCGGGCTTCCAGTGGTATACCACGAAACCGGCAAGTTCCGCGAATTGGGGCAAAAACGATTTCGCCGGCGCTGTTCCCGTAGCGGGCGCGGTTCTCAAAGAGAAGGTGACAATCACCAACAACGACGGCTACGGCTGGATAAGAGAACTTAAAAAGGACGAAAACGGCAACGTTGCGGCGGACGCGCTCTCCGTTGTGACTTACCCGAAAAAGACCGTATATCAGGTCGGTGAACCTCTCAAAGCCAACGATATGGAAATTCTCGCGAAGTACGCGGACGGCGGCGAAGTGATTATCAACCCCGCGAACTCCGAAATCGAGGGCTTCAAGAGAAACGAAGTCGGCGAACAGACTCTGACTTACACCTATCAGGGCGTTAAACTCACGTTCAAAGTAACCGTAAACGAAAAGACGGAAGATTCCGGAAGCGCGGGTACGGGCAACGGCGGCGGATGCATCGGCTCGGTAGGGCTCGGCGGAATGGCGATTCTCGGTCTTGCCGCGGCTCTGGTATGCCTTAAAAAGAAAAAGGAAAAAATATGAAAAATAAAATGAAAATCGCAAGCGGAATTCTTGCTTGCTCGTTCGCCTTAACGGCTGCCGCCTCGTGCGGCGCCGTTCCGGGCGACAGCGCGCCGGGCGAGTCCCCGCAGGAAAGTTTCCGTCCTTACGACGAAGCGAAACGCGTTGAGGACGTTCGCGACATAACCGATAAGGAATACACCGTTTTAAACGTCGTCGGAACGGACGATTACGGCAATAAAATTCTCACGGTGGACGGCAAAAAGGACAACGAGAAGTACGTGGGAATGTTTTTCTTCCTCACGCTCGGTCAGCACCTTAACCACAGCGGAATTTACGACATAAGCAAAATCACGCAGGACGGTTTGGATAACGAGGCCTTTCAGTCCAACAATTCGGCTTCGCCCGTGGGCGCGGCGCATTTCTGGGGCGAACCCGTTTTCGGCTATTACAATTCCGCCGACGAATGGGTTATCCGCAAACAGATAGAAATGCTCACCATGGCGGGGATAGACTTCATCGCTCTCGACACGTCCAACGGCGTGCTTTATAAGCAGGTGACGGACGTTTTGTTCCCCGTTATGCTCGAATACAAAAAAGCGGGCTGGAACGTTCCCAAGGTTATGTATTACCTTGCGAGCAACGATAACGACAACACCAAATATCCGTCGGATTTGCGCGAAGTCTATAATTATTTTTACGCGACGGACACTTACAAGGATCTCTGGTTCTGCCCGAACGGCAAGCCGATGATAACCCGTCACGAAGTGGCGAGCGACGAATTTTTAAAGACGTTCGACGGCGGCGTGTATTACGACTTCTTCGAGTTCAAAACCCGTCAGTGGCCCATCAACGATTATAAAAAGGACGACGGCGCGGCGTGGATGGAATTCGAATATCCGCAGTATCTTCACGGCGACTGGCTTTCGGTTTCCGTCGCTCAGCATTACAGCGTCCGATTCAGCGATACCGAAGGCACGCACGGCAGAGGCTACGGCGAGGCGACCGGCAACGACCACGAAAATTACGGCAAAGGGCTTAACTATCAGGAGCAGTGGCAAACGGCGTTCGATTACGACGAAAAAGGCTTCAACGTAAAATACGCATTCATCACCGGCTGGAACGAATGGGTTGCCGAAAAAATGTACGACGCCGCGAAACAAGTTTATTTCACGGTCGATCAGTTCAACGAGGAATATTCGAGAGATATCGAGCCTTGCGTGAACGAAAAAGTGGCGGATAACTTCTTTATGCAGACTATCCGTAACGTAAAAGCGTTCAACTACGGCGAGGCTAAGCATTACGTTTACCCGAAAACGACCGTCGATATGACTCGTGACGGCGAAGAGTGGAATAATATCCGCGCTTACGTCGATTTCACGAACGATTGCAAGGACCGCGACTTTTACGGTATGGTAAAATCGAAGAGATACACCGACAATTCGGGCAGAAACGACGTCGAAACCGTCAAAGTGGCGAGGGACGACGAATATCTCTATTTCCGCGTTACGACCAGGGACGATATAACTTCTTATGCCGACGGCGACGAGAAATGGATGAATATTCTTCTCAAAACCGACAACGGCAAATCGCTCTGGAACGGTTATAATTACGTTCTCAATCGTTCTGTTTCCGGCGACAAAACGACGGTAATGAAGACCTCGGCAAACGGAAAAACCCTTGAAAAATGCGGCGAGGGCGAAGTTAAGGTTTACGGAAAAACCATGCTCGTTAAGGTCGCGCTCAAAGATCTCGGGCTTTCTTCCGATAACTATCACATAGAATTTAAGGTTGCGGATAACGTTACGGCGTACGATCACGTCGAACTTTATCGTTCGGGCGACGTCGCGCCTATCGGCAGACTTAACTATTCTTACGGATATTGATTTTTGCGGCTGTTTCCCGCCCCGCGGGGCGGGAAACAGCCGATTTAAATATGGATATAAAAACAAGAACGGTTTCTTTCTTGCGGGAAAACTCGCGGAAATATCGGGCTGAAAATATAAGTCGAAAAGGAAAAATTAATATGGATTATAAATTTGACGAGAAAAGGGGAATTTTCACCCTTTATAACCCCGAAACGGGAAAAGACTGGAGTAACCATTTTTTCAACGATTTAAGTTACGTTATGTCGGTAACTCATTTCGGCGCGACTTATTCGAGATACGTGGACAAGAATTCCGTTCAGGTAACGCTTAACTGTCCGCTCAGTTCTTACCTTTATTTAAGGGACGCCGAAAGTAAAAAATATTGGAATATCGCGGGTTATCCCGCTTTGAATAAAGTGAACGGCTATAAGTGCGAACACGGTCAGCAGTTCACGAGGATATCTTCCTCGGCGCATAAAATAAGAGCGTCGATAACTTACGCCATCGCACCAAGCGACACGCGCGAAGTGTGGAAGGTTTCGCTCGTCAATGAGGACAAAAAAACGCGGATAATCGACTTATTCCCTATCTTAGCGTTCGATCTCAACGGATTTGCTCAGCCTGTTTATTATAGTTCGGTGACTACCTCTTTCACCGGATTCGTGGCGGAAGCGAACGCCGTTTTCAACGAAAACCGCGATCCGTACCGTCCGCACGAACTCTCTTCGGGTTATATCATGTCGAGCGAACCCGTTTTCTCTTACGACGGAAATTACGAAAAGTTCATCGGCACGATGGGTACGCAGACCAAGCCTTATATTCTCGAACACGGGCTCGATTGCACGCGTTCGACGGCTACGGTGAGAACGCGCGGCGGTATTTTGCAAAACCGCGTTACGCTCGCCGCGGGCGAAGAAAAAACCGTTTATTTCGTCATGGGGCTTATCGAGAGCAAGGAAAGGCTTGTTTCCCGTCGTGACGAACTTATTTCTCAGTGCGAAAGCATCGTGGATAACGCCTTAAACGGCGAGGCGAGATTCGGAAATTTGAGAACGAAATGCCCCGAGCCGCAGTTCAACCGCATACTGAATTTCTGGGCGGAGCATCAGGTTTCCTATTGCATGCTCGGCAAAAAAGCGGTGAGAGATAACGCGCAACTCGGAATGGCTATGCTCAATTTCAATCTTCCGCTTGCGAAAAAGACGATTAACGAATGCGTCGCGCATCAATATAAGGACGGACACGCCGTGCTTACCTGGTATCCTTATTTAGAGCCGAATATATATTCCGATCCGTCCGCCTGGATGATTTACGCCGCCTGCGGTTACGTGAAGGAATCGGGCGATTTCGACTACTTAAAAACCGAACTCGATTATCTCGACGGCGGAAAAGCCACCGTTTACGAACACCTTAAACAGGCGATAAAATGGTTTGAACGAAAGGATAATTACGGCGCGAACGGCTTGCCGAGAATTCACCATGCGGATTGGAACGACGCGCTCAACATTCCCGACGACAAAGCCGAATCCGTGTTAATGGCGATGCTTATCTGCAAAGCGTACGACGATATGATCGAACTTTCGTCATATATCGGCGACGGGGCATACGCCGCCGCGCTTGTAAAAGCGAAGAAAAAACTTGCGAAAAAAACGAACGAAAAAGCCTTCAACGGCGATTATTACGTCCGCGCGTTCTCGAAGTTCGGCGTGGTCGGCGACAAAACGTGCGAGAACGGCGGAAAGATTTACGTCAATCCGCAAAGTTGGTCGATTCTTTCCGGCGTATGCCCGAAGGACAGACTCGAAAAGATCGTCGCGGCTATGGATTTAGCCGAAACGGACGAGGGTATTCCGATGTGCGTTCCGCCTTATGAGAAATACGACGAAACCGTGGGCAGAATGAGCGGTATGCTTCCCGGCGTTTACGAGAACGGCGGAATTTATAATCACGCCGGCTGTTTCAAAGTTATGGCGGACTGCAAACTCGGCAGGGGCGACAACGCCGCGAACGCGCTCAAAAAGATTGCGCCGGACGGAAAATTCAATCCGTCGTCCGTCACCACGACCGAACCGTACGTGTTCACGAACTGCTATCTGAAACATCCGTCCGTGGATATGCAGGTCGGATTTTCCTGGCAGACCGGCACTTCCGCCTGGGGACTTATGTGTTATTACGAGGGTATTTTAGGTTTGCAACGCGGTTACGACGGGTTGCATATAAATCCCGCTCTGCCGTCGGGCTGGAAAACGTGCGAAGCGGAGAGAAATTATCGCGGCAACCGTCTGCATGTAAAATTCGTCAACAAAGGCGGCAAAAACGTTCGCCTTAAAATCGACGGCAAGAGAATCGACGGCAACGTCGTGCCGCTTTTCGAGGATAACGACGACCATACCGTAGAAGCGGAACTCGTCTGATAGGGGCGTTTTATAATGAAAAAACGATTTTTGCGATGCTTGTTTGCGGGAGTTGTTGCCGCGGCGGTTTCTCTCGGCGCGGCGACTGCGGCTGTTTCGGACGCCTCCGCCGCCTGGTTCCCGGACGATAAACTCGTTACGGTAAGCGAGTCGGCTTACGGAAAATCCGGACTCAAATCCGAGCCTGTATGCGTTGCGGACGTCGCGAACAAAGAAATACTCGAAAGCGTTGCGAGCGGAAAAAACGCAGCCGTTGCCATTCTCACTCTCGACGACGATATGAGCGTCGTCGGCGCGGACGGAGAAGTTATCTGTTCGCTCGCGGCGGCAATGGACGATTATCTGAAAAAGGAAATCAAAGGCAAAATCATCGACGTTACGGAGAAAAACGACCACGACTACGAAGTCATCGCGGAATATTATCCGCAGGAATATTACCTTGAAACAAAACTTTACACTCAGAAATTTATCGTTTCGACGAGAAATTCCGGCGGCGATTCCGAAAATTCGGCAGGCGGCGGAAACGCGGGCGGCGGAAATGCGGGCGGCTGCGGCGCGGGCTTGCTTTTCGGGGCGGGTTCGGGCGGATCGGCGGTCTGTTTTGCCGTAATCGGCTTGTTTGCCGCCGCGCTTGCCTTGTCGAAACTTATCAAAGGAAAAGAAAATGGTTGAAAACACAGAGTATTTGCTTCCCGTGAAAATTCATCTGATCGATGGATGCGCGGAAAATACGGAAAGCCTTTTAAAAAGCAAAACCAGACAAATCGGGCTGGGCGAAAACGACGTCGCCACGATCCGCGGAAAAACCCGCATTGTTTTCGATTTCGGCAAAGAAATTCAGGGCGGAGTCCGCCTTTTGACGCATTATATCGAAAACGGTTCGCCCGTAAGGATTCGTTTCGGCGAGTCCTTTACGGAAAGTCTTGCGCCGCTCGGCGTTAAAAACGCCACGAACGACCATTCGCTCCGCGATTTTTCCGTTTCGCTTCCGCAACTTTCGGACGGGTGCTACGGGCAGACCGGGTTCAGATTCGTCTGCCTCGAATTCTGCGGCGGAACGTATCGCTTGAAAAACGTTTACGCGAAGAGCGTGACCGAAAAACGCGAAATTGCGGGGAGTTTTCGCTGCAGCGACGAAAGGCTCAACGAGATTTATTCCGTGGCGCAAAGAACCCTGCTTTTGTGCTTGCAAGGCGGGATGATCTGGGACGGGATAAAGCGCGACAGGCTCGTGTGGATAGGCGACCTGCACCCGGAAACGCTCGGCGTTTTATATACGACAGCCGATGCGGAAAACGTGGCGAACTGCATAGATTTCGGCGTGGAAGAAACCCCGCCGACGGACTGGATGAACGGACATACCGCTTATTCGTTCTGGTGGATTCTCGCGCTTTACGATTATCATCGCTTCACCGGCGACAATGCAAAAGTGGGGCTATATATCGATTATCTGACAAAATTAATTGAGAACACCAACAAATTTGTAAGCGAAAACGGAGAAACGGATTTCCCGAATTACTTTCTCGATTGGCCCACGAGCAAAACTGCGGACGCGGTTATCGGTTGCAACGCGCTTTTGAAAATAGCGGCGGAAAAAGGCGGCGAACTTCTCAGGTTTTTCGGTAAGGACGATTTTGCCGCGAGGGAAATCGTAAGAAAACTCGCCTCGGCGAACAATGCCGAACCCGTGGCGAAACAAGCCGTCGCGATGAATTATCTTGCCGGCAACGAGGATAAAAACGCCGCTGCCGAAAAACTTGCCGCGGGCGGCGCGAAGGGACTTTCAACCTTTATGAGTTATTACGTTCTTACCGCCGCGAAACGGTGCTGCGGCGCGGAAACCGCCGTGAAAATGCTCAAAGACTATTACGGCGGAATGCTCGACAAGGGCGCGACTTCTTTCTGGGAGGATTTCGACGTTGAATGGATAAAGGATAGCGGAAGAATAGACGATCTGCCGGAAGACGGACAAAAAGATATTCACGGCGACTACGGAAAATTTTGTTACACCAGTTTCCGTCATTCGCTTTGCCACGGCTGGAGTTGCGGACCGATTGCGTTTTTAACGGAAACCGTTCTCGGCGTACACGTTTCGGACGGCGGGAAAAAGATAACCGTCGAGCCGTCGCTCTGCGGGCTTGAGTTTGCCGACGGAAGCATTCCCACGTCATACGGCAAGGCGGAAATCCGCGTAAGGCGGGCGGGTAGCGAAACGGAAGTTGAAATAACCGCGCCGAAGGAAGTCGAAATAGTCGCAAACGGTTGTAAACTTACGAGAAAAGGTGTATAATCGACTTATGAAAATCGACTATGAAATACTGAAAAATCCTACGAGCGAACTGCGCGGAAAACCGTTTTGGGCATGGAACGGCGAAATCGATGAAAAAGAAATAGATTTCCAGATCGAATGTCTTAAAAAAATGGGTTTCGGCGGAGCGTTCATTCACTCCCGCACGGGGCTTAAGACGGAATATATGGGCGAAAAGTGGTTAAAACTCGTTCGCCGAGCCGCCGAAAAACTTGCCGGACACGGATTGGAAGCGTATCTTTACGACGAAGATCGCTGGCCGAGCGGAACTTGCGGCGGTTACGTAACCGAAACCAAGGAATTCCGCGCGAAATATATGACTTACTTTGAAGTCGTGAGCGACGACGTCGCGCGTGAAAGCGACAACTCCGGAAACGGCGAAGATTTTGAAAAACCCGAGAATTTTCTCGGGCTTTTCGCGGTTGAATTTGACGGCGAAGCGGCGAAAAATTACCGTAAAATCGCCCTGCCGAGCGAAAAAAAGGAAAACGAGCGCGTGTTCGCCTTTTATTTCGACTATATGCAACCCGACAGTTTCTATAACGGTTACACTTACGCCGACACGATGAACAAAGCCGCCACCGAGCGTTTTATCGGACTTACTCACGAAAAATACTTCGAAGCGTTCGGCGAACTGTTCGGAACGGCGATAAAAGGCATTTTCACCGACGAGCCGCACAGAAACCCCTTCCTCAACGGTTTCGGCAGAAAGGAAAAAAACGCCGAAAGAGAAATACCTTACACCTATAAACTTTTTGAAGAGTTTGAAAAACGCAAGGGCTATAAAATAGAAGAAAGGCTGCCGCTTTTGTGGTTCGGCGACGCGGAAAACGATTTCTGCAAGGAAACTTACGACCTTATCGAAGTGGAGCAGGAACTTTTTCTTGAAAACTTCGCCGCGCCTTATCATAAATGGTGCCGCGCTCACGGGCTTCTCGTAACGGGGCACGTTCTGCACGAGGACAATCTTGCCGCGCAGACGACAATGTGCGGAAGCGTGATGCGGTATTACGAATATATGGATTACCCCGGAATGGACAATCTTTGCGAGAATAACTTTGCCGTGAACGTTCCGTCGCTCGTGAATTCCGTGGCGAAGCAACTCGGCAAAAAATTCGTTCTCGACGAACTGTACGCCGCGACGGGCTGGAAAATGACTCTCGCCGATTATAAACGTACCGGAAACTGGCAGAGTTTCGGCGGCGTTTCGCTCCGCTGTCCGCATCTTTCCTGGTACACGATGAAAGGTCAGGCGAAGCGCGATTATCCCGCAAGTATCCTGCATCAGTCCGCCTGGTATCCCGAACATAAGTATCTCGAGGACTATTTTTCGAGGCTTCAATATCTCCTGAACTTCGGCGAGGAGCAAACGGACGTTGCGATAATCAACCCCGTGGAATCGCTCTGGGGGCTTACCAACGAGCGGTCTTATATCAACTGTTTCGGAACGACAAGTCCGCTTATAAGTCGATTAGAGCGTGAATATTACGAACTTTTCAAGTTTATAAGGCTCAACGGCGGCGCGGCGGATTATATCGACGAAGGCATTTTCGCTAAGCATGGAAAAGCCGAAAACGGTCGGCTCGTCGTCGGCAAAAAGAGATACGACAAAATAATTTTAAACGGCAATTACAACCTGCGTTCGACAACGCTTTCCGCGTTAAAGGAATTTGTCCGCGACGGCGGAACGCTTATTCTGGCGGGCGGACTTCCACGGTATCTCGACGGCGTCCGTCATGATTTTTCCGAAGATTTGAACGGCGCGATAAACGTCGGGTTTAACCCCGAAAAAGTTCTGAAACTGATTAAATCGGACGAGGTTGTCGTTTCGGAAGGAAATATAATCTCCGAAACCCGCGTTTTCGACGACGGTAAGGCGTATTTCTTCCTTAATAAGGCTGACGATGCAAAAAAAGGCAATGCGATTTTGAGTGGAAATCGGGTGACGATAGTCATAAAAAACGCCGTCGATCCGGTCGGAATAAACCTTTACACGGGCGAAAAGTTTTTCATTCCGTTCACAAGGCGCGGCGACGAAATAATTATCGAACGCAACTTTGAAAACGACGGCGCTCTGGTTTTGCTTTGCAACGGCGAAAAGGTAAAAGAGAAGAAAATTATCGAAAAACCGACCGATTTTCCGGAGGAATTCGACTATAAACTCGAAGAGCCGAACGTTCTCCCGCTCGATTTTGCCGATTGTTATCTCGACGGCGAGTTTTTCGCCCGCGGCGACGTTCTGGAAATCGACAGAAAAATAAGAGAAAAATTCGGGCTCGAACAACGCCACGGCGAGATGGTTCAGCCTTGGTTTAAGGATAAATTTTATCCTGCGCCCGAAAATTTATGCAAAGTCACGCTTAAATTTTCCTTTAAGGCGGCTGAGCCTGTTCGCGGAGTTGCCTTTATGACCGAGGACGAAAACGCGGAAATAAGGGTGAACGGCAATCTTCTCGACGGGAAAACTTCACACGGAACGGAGATCGACGGTTGTTTCCGCGTTATTCCCGTTGCCGACGAGTTTTTAAAGGTCGGAAAAAACGAAATAACCGTCGCGTTCGATTTTAACGAGCGGTACGATATCGAGGGCGCGTTTTTATGCGGCGATTTCGGCGTGTACGGAGATAATGAAACCGAGGTGTTGAAAGGTCTGCCTAAAAAACTGAAAATCGGCGATTTTGCAGTTCAGGGGCTTAAATATTACGGCGGGAGGGTTTCTCTTCGTTCGTCGCTCAAAAACGGTGTTTATCGACTTATAGCCGATGATTTGCCTTGCGCGGCGTGTGTTGTGAACGGAGTCCCCGCAGTTTTTCCGCCCATAAACGCGGAGTTTGAAGTAACGAAAGGCGAACTCCTGATAACCCTTGCCTTCACGCGGCAGAACACGTTCGGTACGGAATTTAAAAACGGCGTCCGCTCGGGTTTGATTCCTCAAGGACTTTCCGAAAAGACCTCGCTTGTTCTCATCGGCTGATAATGCGCCCGCAAATTATCGGCAAGCGGAAATTTACGAGCGGATATTTACAAGCAGAAATTTACGACAAAATAAAAACCTTACGAATTCCCGTGGCGGTTTCCGTAAGGTTTTTTGTTGACAAAAATTATCGATTAGTCGTTTCTGCGGCTTTTTACGGAGCCGACGATCAGAATGAACCTGAGAAGATATAAAAGCGAAACGAGTAACGACGCCACGTAAGTCATAGCGGCGGCAGTAAGCACCCTTCTCGTTTTTCTCAGTTCGTCGTTGTTCATAACGCCCGTTTCGGCGAGCATGCGCATGGCCCTTCTCGAAGCGTCGAATTCAACGGGGAGAGTGACGAGCGCAAACAAAGTGGAAAGCGAATAGAGCGCGATGCCGATCGCGATAATAACGTTTGCGGTGTCGGGATTAATGAGGAAACTGAGCAGAACTCCGACCGCCGCAACGGGAACCGCAAGCCGCGAGCCGATGTTCGTCACGGGGACGAGAACGGAGCGGAGCGTGAGCAAAAACGAGCCTGTGTGTTTTTGAACCGCGTGTCCGCATTCGTGCGCGGCAACTCCGAGCGACGCGATGTCCGTTCCGGAATAAACGCTTTCCGAAAGGCTTAAAACGTCCGTGGACGGGTTGTAGTTATCGGTGAGCGAACCGTCGACTTTCCTTATCTCTACCGACCTGATGCCCTGTTTTTCCAAAAGCATGTCGCTCATTTCGTTCGCCGTCCACTGCGACGTCGACTGAACGCGCGAATACTTTTTAAACCTGATCGTGACGAGCAGTTGACAGATAAGGGCGAACAAAATGCCCGGCAACACTACGATGAAGGACGCGTAATAAATAAAATAAAACATATTGACCTCTTTATTCTGAACCGGCGTTACGCCTCTTTTATAGATTATATCATACGTCGCGCAAAAATGTTATAAAAATTACGTAAAAATTTTAAAGCATATTTTTTTCGAGCCGGTACGTGAGTTTTGTAAACAGTCCGCGAGGAAAATCAAAAACTCAGATTGTTTTGTCAATCATACCGCAAAACGCCGGTATAAGTCGATTAATCGATGTTTTTACGCGTAAATAACGCCGCCGGGCGGAACGATTTCGTTCCGCCCGGCGGCGCTTTATTTTGTAATTATCTGCGACTGAAATTCTTAAAACAAATCGTCGCCATTATTTTCGCTTTCTTCCGAAGTCGCAACTTTTCCGGTCGTTTCCGCGCCGCCGTTGGTACCATTATCGCCGTTAACGCCGTTAGTTCCGTTATTTCCGTTTGCGTCAACGCCGACGCCTTCTTTAACGTCCGCGCCGTAACGGCACAGAAGCCAGCATATTATATATACTATGCCTGTGGTGAATCCCGGAAATCCGCTCCCGTCCGCGTCGAGTTTAAAGCAAGCGTAAATTATCGCTATGATTATTCCGGAAACGACCGAAACGGCGAGATATATAATGCCGACTTTAAGCACGTCTTTGCAGATATGTCTGTCGAACGGCGTACCTGCGGCGAGTTCGTCCTCGAAAAGCCTCTTCGAGAACCAACTCAGAACCGCGCCCGCGGCGCAAACGAAAACGCCCGTAAGGCACGTGCAACGCACGGCGGCGAGGTCGATTGTATCGGGTTGTATCGCTTCGAGCGCCTTTTTCCATATTTCGGAATTTTCGTCGATAGCGAAAAGCGAAGCCGCTCCGATCGCGCTTGCAACCGCGCCGATTATACAGAGTATGTAAGCGATTTTGGCGAGGATTTTCAGTACTTTAACGATTTTCTGAATAACTTCGAGTGATTTCATGGTTTTTATTTTCTCCTTTACGTTTACTTGAACGTCAAAAGCGTTTTTTATTTATGTTTTTTCAGCAGTTTTCCCAACAGGACGTAAAGCCCGAGCAGCAAAAGCGTCGCGCCCGCAAGGACGAGATACATAACCCATATTTCAACTTTGTCGCCGAAGAAATATACGTTGCAGTCCACGCCGTCTTTAATGTTTTTGAGTACTTCCGCCCGCGCCGCGTCTCCTTCGATAAGCGAGCCGAGTTCGTTCAGCGCGCCCGAAAGCGCGTGATTGCGGACGAGAGCCGTGCCGTAAGTTCCGGGCAGGAACATAATGATATTTCTGAGCGCGGGGCTGAAACTCGCGATCGGCATATACGCGCCGCACAAAAATCCGTACCCGGCGGAAACTATCGTGCCGACCGCCGAAGCCTGACCGTTGGTTGTCAAAAACACGTTCACGCAGGACGAAAGCGCCGTTCCGAAAAGGGTTAGCAGAACAACGTCCGAAATAATCAGCGTCACGTCCGCAAACGATAAATACCAGCCCTTTATCGCGGTGTAAACAAAGCACGCCGCCGCGGCGGTAAGACTTACGATTATCGTCGAGAGGAACGTTGCGGTAAAATACGAAACGGATAAAACGGGGCTTTTAATCGGCGAAACGAGCAGGTCGTTCCGCGCGCCGCTCGTTATGTCCTGAATCATCAGCAGGTTGGAACAGAACGCCACGGTAACGCACGTAACCGCGAGAAGCGACGAAACGAGTTCGCCCGTAACCAGCCCGTTGAGCAGTTTATCCGGCATCTCGAATCCGTCCGGACCGCGAAACGATTCTTTGTATACGTTCGCCAAAAACGTGGAATACAAAACGAGCAGAATTATCGGCGTTATGAGCGACGAGAAAAACAAGCCTTTGTCTTTGAAAAAGACTTTTACGTTTCTTTTAGTTAAAGCAAAAAACGTTTTCATTTCAGTTTCCTCCCGCAAGTTTTTTGCCCGTAACCGCAAGAAAAACGTCGTCCATTTTGCCTTTCGTTATTTCAAAATCCGAAAATACGGCGGGGTGTTTAATTATCAGGTCGCGCGCTTCGGCTGTGTTTTTAACCGAAATTCTGAAGGCGTCGCGAATCTTTTCGTAAGGAAATCCGAGGTCTTTAATCGTCTGCTCGTCGGCGTTATAAACGGTGACGAAATCGCCCGTGTATCTGTTTTTCAGTTCGAGCGGCGTGCCTTCTGCGGCGATTTTGCCCGAATCGAGAATTATCACGTAATCCGCGTCCGTTGATTCTTCCATATAATGGGTGGTGAGGAAAACGGTCATTCCGTCGTGAAGCCGCAAATCGCGGATAACCTCCCAGAGCGTTTTGCGCGTCTGCGGATCGAGTCCCGTGGTCGGTTCGTCCAGAATCAGCACTTCGGGTTTGTGCAGAAGCGCCCGCGCCACGTCTATCCGTCTGCGTTGCCCGCCCGAAAGTTTGCCCACCGTCCGCGTCATAAGGTCCTTAAAACACAGTTTTTCGGCAAGTTCGTCTATGCGGTTTTTTGCTTCCGCGCCGTAAATTCTGTAAAGAGCCGCCCGCGAAACGAGATTATCCTTAACCGAAAGGCGGGCGTCGAGCGCGGAATTCTGAAACACCACTCCGAGTTTTTTCGCGATTTCTCTCATATCCGTTCCGACGTTTTTTCCGCAGATTTCGACGTTGCCGCCGTCCTTTTCCAAAAGGCCGCACATTATGGAAATCGTAGTCGATTTGCCCGCGCCGTTAACGCCAAGAAACGCGAAAAGTTCGCCTCTTTTAACCCTGAACGAAAGATTGTTTACGGCGTGAACTTCGCCGAACCTTTTTTCAAGTCCGTCAATCCTTATTATATCGTCCATATATTCTCCGAAAGATATATTCTATAACAAGTGTTTTATATATTGTAAACTTTAATCGTCGTTTTGTCAACAATATTATATATACTCGCGGTAAACTCCTCGTAATAATTCCGGGTATAATTTCCTGTGTATACGGCATAATACGGCATAATTTCCGGCGGAAAACGCATACTTGCGGTATATGATTTTACGTAAGGACGTGTCGAAAAAAATAATTTCGTTATCGGCGGCGGTGTGCGCGTGTGCTTTTTCGCTCGGTTTGCAAGCAAAGGGAGCGTTTCGGGCTTCGGCGAAAATCGGGCAAACACCCGCATTCGCTCTTGATCGCTCCGAAATCTGCCTCACCGTCGAAGCCAACGGAAAATTTTTCGAGTATTCCTATCCCGAAATCGACGTTGAAAACGGAAAACCGTATCTCAAAAAAATTGACGAGGTCGTCGAGGATATTTATTATTCGTCGCTCGTTCCGCCCGTCGACGCGACGTTTGTCTGCCATCCCGAACAGGATGAACCTTTCGTGTTTGTTGCCGAAAAAGTCGGGCTCGGAGTCGATAAACGCGCGCTTTTAAAGGGAATCGAAAAAACTCTCGAGCGCGGCGGCGGGAAGTTTTGCGTTACGGAATACGTCGAAGTCAAGCCGCGCGTCACGCGCGAAGAACTCAAGTCTACGATGAAAAAAAGAGGAGAGTTTTCCACGCGGTATTCAAGTTCCGCGGCTTCGCGCAAAAAGAACATAAGCCTTGCGTGCAGGCAGTTGAATCTTACGGAAATCGCGAACGGCGAGGAGTTTTCGTTCAATGCTGCGGTCGGCGAAAGGACGGAAGAGCGGGGTTATTCCACTGCGAAAGTCATCGAAAACGGAAAATTCGTCGAGGGCGTCGGCGGCGGAGTGTGTCAGGTGTCGTCGACGGTGTATAACTGCGCTCTTTTGTCCGGGCTTACCGTCACCGAGCGGCACAGGCACAGTCTTGCGGTGTCTTACGTCGAGCCGTCGTTCGACGCGATGGTTAGTTATTCTTATGCCGATCTGCGTTTTTATAACGACACGGGAAAGTCTGTTTTTATCGTCGCGGACGCGGACGGAGAAAGGGTGAGAGTGCGGTTTTACGGTTTGCCGAATCCTTACCGATACAAACGAATTTCGGTCGTTAACGAACTTATAGAGCCGCTTCCCGAGGAAATTATCCGCACGGACGAATTGCTCGCGGGAGAAACGAAGAGAATGGTTTTCGCCAAAAAAGGAATGAAGAGCGCGGGCGTTATCGAGAAGTATCTCGGCGAAAAGATGCTCGAAAGAAAGTTGCTTGTGACGGACGAATATTCGCCTCTGCGCGGAATAACGCTCGAAGGGAGCAGGCAACCGGACGAAAGCGGAAGATGATGCGGTAGAGCGGTAGCCGAGAGAGATTTGAACCCCATCAAGCCTTAAAGCCGTCTTTTTTGCCTGTTGCGGCAAATCTTCGCTTGAAGTACGTACAGTACGTCTGCGCAAATCTTCGTCACAACCGCCTAAAAAATACGGCTTTAAGGTGCTTCGCATTTTAACGGCGATAAATTCAGGAAAATCAAGGCAAACGAACGCGATAATACTTTGCCGTATTATAAGTGAGTTTAACGCCGATTTTACAAATTTTGCGCCGTTAAAACTTATGTGGTTCGAATCTCTCTCGGCTAAGCGGTTGTCTTTTGCTCGGCGGTCATAAAAATTAATCGGCGTGTTTTCAGAATGGCTTAAAAACGTTTGACAAACCAAAAAAAAGGATATATAATAAACTACGCTTGAACGGTTAATTTTTTTGTTGCGACGAAAATCGCGTGGCGGCGATCGCGGACAAAGGGTTAATCGGTTCGATACATATAACGCGCCATTAGCTCAATTGGATAGAGCGTTGGTCTACGGAACCAAAGGTTAGGGATTCGAATTCCTTATGGCGCACCACGAAAAAGGACAGGCAGATTGCCTGTCCTTTTTCGTGGTGCGTTATCCGAGTGAAGTCGTTACGCGGCAACTTGTTGCCGTCGATCGTCAATTTGCCGCAAGGCAAATTCTTGCCGAGGGACTCCCGCTTGCGGGAAACGGCAATATTCCGAAAACTCGAAATGTAAAAGCGTGGCAGATTGCCTGTCCTTTTTCGTGGCGCGTTATCCGAGCGAAGTCGTTACGCGGCAACCCGTTGCCGTCGATCGTCAATTTTCAATTTGTTTTGTTTTTATGATACACAAAATGATTGACTCTGCGATAATTTTATGTAAGATGCAGACAAAAAATCATTGAAGTGATATAATGGGAGCAGGCGGCGTAACAAATTGCGGAACAAACGCGACCGACGCAAGAAGTTTGAAAAAAACAGGCAAACCTAACTCTAAAGTTCAAAGATATAATCAAAAAGGAGAACTTGTTCAAGAAAGATGGTATGATTATCTCGGGCGCGCAATAAGGAACAGAGATTATAGTCACAGCGGGGAAATGCCTTTCCCTCATGATCATGACTGGGAGTGGGAAAACGGCGAAGGGCAGAGAATAAAGGAACACGTTGACCCGGACTATACAAAATATCATTAAGGGGGAAGTTTATGGAAGATACAAAATATGAAATTGATAAACAAAAAAGAAAACAGGATTTGGTGAGAAACGAGTTTTTATACAACGGTAAATCGGCGGGCAAATACGATTTTCCGATAATAAGAAAACAAGATATCGACGTCGAAAAAATAAAACTTATGAGTTTTTCCGACGCAAAACCCGACGATAGTAAAAACAGGGATAAAACTCTGCACTTTTTCACATACGATTGGAAATTTGAAAACGTTTATGAAAAGGCGGCCGACGAGTTGGAAAAATTAAAGCAATATTATTGCCTGCTCAGTCCGGATTTCAGTATATTCACGAATATGCCCCTCGCTCTTCAGATCGAGAGCGTTTTTAAAAATCGCTGGTGCGGCGCGTTCTGGCAAAGCCGTGGGCTTAACGTTATCCCCACGGTGAGTTGGGGCGACGAAAAATCTTTCGATTTTTGCTTTGACGGAATCGAGGAGGGGGCTGTCGTTTTTGTTTGCGCTTATTATCGTGAGAACGATGAATCGTCGTTTATGACCGGTTATAACGAAATGATAAAGAGGATAAAGCCGAGCCTTGTGTTGTGTTACGACGAGCCGTTCGGGGCGATGAAAAGGAAAGGAAACGTGAAATCTTTTTTGCCAACAACTTACGAGTGGGTAAAAGATTTGCCGCCACGCGAACAGGCAAGGTTTGATTTTGAAAAGCGCAACCGAAACGTCGCCGGGCTCAATCCGCGCGATTTTAAATATATCGATTATAAAGACCCTTACGCGCTTGATTTTCTTGCAAAATGCCCCGTGTGCGGCAAAATTTGCGCGGTCGATCGGTTTGGCAACGGGGAGTGTGATAACTGCTCGTGGGGACTTGGCAGAGACGACGAGAAAGTTCCGGATAAAGTTCAGTATCCAAACCTTGTTTCCCTCGGCAAAGCAAGGCGGCTTTACAGAGATGGCAAGCCTTTAAAGCCCGATTTCGACGATTTTATTGCGGGGCTTGAAATGTACAGCGAAATGACGTTTTATTATAAAGGTATCGAGGCGGCGGTTTATTACGACGAATACGGAAATATTTGTCTGGAATACGGCGGGCAGAAGGCTGTTTTTCCGAGCGCGGAAAAATTTTACGATAACGCTCGTGTGGGCGGAAAACTGCTGAAAGACGTCTGGAACAAAGTTGAAAAAGCCGATTATATGCAAGGCTGAATTGTCCGGCAAAGTTCGTTTTATTCCTGACAGGCATTGGAAACTATTAAACGCTTGCGCCGCAGGCGTTTTTTATTTTAAATATGGCTTAAAACGCAAAAAATCGTTTGACAATGACGCCGTCGCATGCTAAAATACTTCAAAAATGAACAATTCAAAAATGGAGCGACACGAAATGCATTTCAACATTGAGATTGCCAGAACCATTTCACTGGCATATAACGTCGTTTGCAAACCGATCTGCAAAGAACTCGATTTGCCGCAGACGGCGTTCGATATTCTGATGTTTCTGGGTAATAATCCGAAATATAAAACCGCGGGCGAAATCGTGGAAATACGCCACATCAAAGCGAATCTTGTTTCCGTAAACATGGATAAACTGGTTCGGGAGGGCTATCTCGAGCGGAAAACCGTGGAAGGCGACAGACGAAAAACCGAATTGATCTGCACCGAAAAGGCGGTGGCGGTTATATCTCGGGGGAGAGAAATTCAGCGCGAATTTCTCGACAAAATGCTCGCTAACCTCGGCGACGGCGAATTGAAAGCGTTTTTGTCGGCTCTCGGCGTGATAAAAGGAAATTTAAACGCGATTTTGGAAGAGGAAGATAAGAAATGAAAATTTTTCTGACAGTTCTGGTAACGTTTTTCGCCGGAATGGGAGCGGGGCTCGGCACGGGTTTTGCGGGAATGAGCGCGGCGGCGGTCATCAGCCCCATGCTGATAACGTTTCTGGGCGTGGCCCCATATATGGCGGTGGGAATCGCCCTTGCGTCCGACGTGCTTGCGAGCGCGGTTTCGGCTTACACTTATCATAAAAATAAAAACCTGGACATCAAAAACGGCATTATAATGATGGTCAGCGTGCTTGCGTTTACGATGGTCGGGAGTTACGTCGCGAGCCTCGTTCCCACGTCCACGATGGGCGGTTTTTCCGTTTTTATGACGTTTTTGCTCGGCGTTAAGTTCATCGTTCGCCCCGTTATGACCACAAGGGAAAACATGGAGCAGGTTTCCGCAAAAAAGCGGGTTATTCAATCGATTATCTGCGGCGTCGTTATAGGTTTTATCTGCGGATTTATCGGCGCGGGCGGCGGAATGATGATGCTTCTCATTTTGACGAGCGTTATGGGGTACGAACTGAAAACAGCCGTGGGAACGAGCGTGTTTATAATGACGTTCACCGCACTCACCGGCGCGGTTTCGCACTTCGCGATCGGCGGTTTGCCGGATATTCTTATTTTATGTCTGTGCGTGGCGTTCACGTTTTTGTGGGCGAGAATCGCCGCGGTTTTCGCCAACAAAGCGCAACCGAAAACCCTCAACCGCGCAACGGGTATCGTTCTCGTCGTTTTGGGCGTTGTGATAATGGCGTTTAATTTCTTTAAATAATTTTCGCTTTTCCGCTTGACAACAGCGGGGTTGTGTGATATCATAACGATATCAAAACAATTTCAAGGAGAGAAAAAATGAAAGAAAAAATTCTGGATGGCAAAAAGCACGGAATGCGTAACCTTTTGCTGGGAGTCGCGTTCGTAATCGTCGGCGTTGCCTGCTTTGTTTACGGCGGAATCAATCTCGAAAACGGCGAGGCGGCGGGCGGCGCGCTTATCGCGGCGGCGTTTGTTCTCGTAATTGCGGCTATCTTTATGCTTGCGGGGCTGAGGGTTCTGAAACCGCAGGAAGCGTTGGTTTTAACGCTTTTCGGCAAGTACATAGGCACGCTCAAAGGCGAAGGGTTTTACGCAATCAATCCGTTCTGTTCGGCGGTCAATCCCGCTTCGGATACGAAACTCAATCAGAGCGGCGACGTTAAAACTCTCTCGCCGGCAAAGAGCGTGAACAGCGACGGCGTAACGGTGAACGTTGCGGCTATTCCGAACAAAAAAATATCGCTCAAAATAATGACGCTCAACAACAACCGTCAGAAGATAAACGACTGCCTGGGCAATCCCGTGGAAATCGGCATAGCCGTAACCTGGAAAGTCGTGGACACGGCGAAAGCGGCGTTCTGCGTGGATAACTATAAGGAATATCTTTCCCTTCAGTGCGACAGCGCGCTCAGAAACATCGTCAGAATTTACCCTTACGACGTTGCGCCAAACGTGGACACCACGGGTGACGGCTTAGCGGACGAAGGGAGCCTGAGAGGTTCAAGCGAAGTCGTTGCGGAAAGAATTAAGAAGGAAATACAGGCGAGAGTGGAGATCGCGGGGCTTGAAATCATCGAAGCCCGCATAACTTACCTTGCTTACGCGCCCGAGATTGCGGCGGTGATGCTTCAGCGTCAGCAGGCTTCGGCGGTTATCGACGCGAGAAAAATGATCGTGGACGGCGCTGTCGGTATGGTCGAAATGGCGCTCGAAAGGCTCAAAGAACACGGAACGGTGGATTTGGACGAAGAGAGAAAAGCGGCTATGGTTTCAAACCTTCTGGTCGTTCTTTGCGGCAATCGCGACGCTCAGCCCGTAGTAAATTCCGGAAGTCTTTATTGAGATGAGCGACGGCAAGAAAAAACAGATTCCGCTCAGAATAAGCGCGGAATTGTTCGACGAACTCTCAAGATGGGCGGAAAGCGACTTCAGGTCGGTGAACGGTCAGATAGAGTTTCTGCTCACGGAATGTGTGAAATCGCATAAAAAGAGCGGGAAATACGTTCCGGAAAAAATTGACAGCCCCACGACGGACGGCAACAACAAAACATAAATCAAAGTTCAAAAACCGCGCTATAAGTCGATTATCGAGCGATTTTCGATGTTATAAGCGAATATCCCGCGGCTTTAAGCGGTAAAAACAATAAAAAAGGAAGAACAGGCTCGTTCTTCCTTTTTTGCGTATTTCGGTTCTGTCGGCGACTTGCCTTGTCAAAAGTCGCGGCAA
>ERZ1026780.799-NODE-799-length-23028-cov-8.030862_pt1 | contig 23028 bp, 23 predicted proteins | sample MGYA00380126_ERZ1026780 | MGnify/ENA primary metagenome ERZ1026780 (study PRJEB33269, sample SAMEA4719762) | human gut metagenome | biome: human-associated habitat; feature: organic feature; material: feces | place: Cameroon | collected 2013-10 ... | reverse complement strand
TCTAACACAATGCCAAGCGGGAGGGACGCGCTTGTCGCGTCCGCCCGTCTCTGGAACGCAGATGCTTCACATCCGCCCCTCGCACGCAACCATCACTGAAATGCCACGAAAAACTTAAAACTTCTGCTTGACTGGGGAGGGGTTCGATATTGTAGAATACATGCGTTGTTGTTGATGGCATTGTGTGGTGAAGTCGATGATGTGTAAAATTGAAGAATTGTTGCAAACAAAACCATCGAAAGAGGATTATCCCCGCATCCTCTGTCGTGGCGATTGACTCCAGCGGTCGGGTTGCCGCTGTTCGGGACTGGTGCCGAAATGTACCCAAGGAATTTTAGCACCCGATTATGGGAGAAGGCTCTAAAACCTTTGGCGAGTTGGCCGCATTGCCCGTGGGAGCAATGACGTTTGAACTATAGGATGAAAGGGAAGGTGTGACATGACGGAACAACAAGGTCTTGACAGGATAAAACGAGGAGGAGCGGTGCTTTGGAAATGGATGGAGGCTCATCAGTTGATTGTGCTGGGCCTACTGATTTTGTTGGGTTTGGTTGTGAATGGATATTTACGTTCTGAACCACGATACTATTATATTTCCAGTGGCTCAAAGGTGTTTGACCGGCGTACGGGGATTGTCTATTTTCATGGAACAGATGGAATCCAGTGCAAAAAAGACTATGTAGCGGGTAAGGAATATTCTGTCCCGTGGAAAGTCTACAAGTGAGGGAACGCTCTAACAGGACACAAAGATGGTCATTTGTCTCTCGGCTGGAGACAAATGGAACATTCACCCCGTGTCGTCGTGCTGGATAGTCTGGTTCGTGGTATATTTCCTCAAACAACGGAATTATTGTAGGTGACTGAGAGGTGGAAGCTTAATGGGTAGAGATGGACAAGGATTGGTTTGCGCTCTTGTAGGTTTTGCCATTGCCGGATTACTGGCTATCCTTGGAGTTCCTGGTGGTATTTGCGTGATAGCGTTTTGGATTACGTGGGTTGCCACGGGAGTGTGGCTAGGGAAACAGGAACAAGAACGCCGACGGGCAGAAATGTGGCAACAGGAACAACTCCTGCGGGAACGTCAAGATCGTTTTCTTGTCAGCCTCTTTTCCATGGCGGCCAAGATGGCGAAGGCGGACGGTGTTGCCGATGCGTCGGAAGTGAGAATGGCGGAACAGCTCTTTACGCTCTTGAACATTCAAGGGCCACAGAGGGAAAAACTCAAGAACGCCTTCAACGCCGCGCTTCTCCATCCTGAGGGGATTTACGCGGATGCGGACACCGTTGCCGCCTATGTCGGTCAGTTGGAAGCCCGTGCGTTCTTCTATGAGTTGTTGTGGGACATCGCGTGTGCGGATGGAGTTCTGGCATCCGAGGAGAAGGAGATTCTGATACGGATCTGTTCGCATCTAAAAATCCCGGACTTCTACTTTGAACTGAACTATCTGCGGCGCGTATCGACGTTCCAGGAGGCGCATCGGCATTCCCGGCAGACGGATGAGGGGTCTCATGTTGATGGCACAGCGTCCCTCGCCGATGCCTATGCGACATTGGGGTGCCACCCGGAGGCAACGGACGAGGAGGTCCGCCGCGCCTACCGAACCTCCGCCAAGACGTATCACCCGGATGTTCTCCGCGCAAACAACGTCCCGGACGAGATGATTGCCGTTGCGACCAGAAAGATGGCCGCTCTGAACGAAGCCTGGGCCCGAATCCGCAGGGCAAGGGGAATTTAAGGAAACGGGGATAAGTTTACATTCATTTCAAGTTAGAGGTTCATATGCAAGAACAAAAACAGACAATTCAACATCACCGAGTTACTTCATGGGCAGAGTTCATTCAGACGGTGACCGTCTTTCGCCTTTCAACTGAGGGTTCTGGAGATACGAAACGTCCTTCTCTGCTTTTTCGTGGCATGAACGCCCAACGGCCATTGTTTTCTTCAATTGAAGATTACCGAGATAAGAAAGCCAGTATCCTTCTTGGACGTAAAATGTTTAAGGCGTTTTGCGATGAACTCAAATTGAACGAGGGGTATTCTGCGTGGGATGCCCTCTCCCTTGCACGGCATTATGGGTTACCCACGCGCTGCCTTGATTGGAGCAGCAATCCGCTGGTGGCGTTATGGTTTGCCATTCATGATTTCAAGGATCGTAAGTCGGTTGTTACAGAGGAACGGGAACGAGTCGTCTATGTGCTGAAGACTCTGCCCAAGGACTTTACAGAGGCTGAACGTGATGACGAGCCGTTCCCAATTGCACGGGGGAAGACCGTTATTTTCAAGCCCTCCGAAATGGAAGACCGAATCAAGCATCAAAACAGCTTCATGATGCGGCAGGTTTACGTGTACAAGAATCCGTTAAAACGTTCGAAGTGTCCGTGCGACATGTATATTGAACCCGTCGATGAAAATCCAATTTACAAAGGCCGTCTCTTTCGCATTGATCTAGTAGATGATTATGGCGAGTACGATAAGAAGCTTTGTGAGTATGGAATTACCCATGACACGTTGTTTCCTGAAAGGCCCCTCTCGCACGATAAGGCGATTGAAGAAGCGGTTCAAAAAATAAAAGAGAAGTTCAAAGAATACAGTAAAGTAAGTAGATAAATGTTATTACTTCGGAAATTGATTGAGGATTAGAAATGAACAAGAAGATTGTGTTGAGCTTAACGGTGATCGTTGCCGGAGCAATATAAAGCAATTTAACTATCTTCCCTTTTATTTGGACAACCGAGGTGGAAAAGACAATTATTAGAAATGTAATAAAGATTACCCCTTGTTTTACGATGGCGAATTTGGTACATTGTACATGGTAATTAATAAAGATTCTGGTATCATGTATCATGTTTATGAGCGTTGTTGATGTAGAAGATTCGGTAGGAGCGATGACACGGTTATGAGAAAGGAATAATGACGATGGATGCTGATGAACGAAGATTCGCCGCGCTTGATTTCCTTTTTGACTATTCAAAAGGGACGTTATGGTGGGTTGACAACCGTCTATGGAACGAGTCCATAGCTGGTTTTGTTTGGAAACGAGAGTCCAAATCGCATCCAGGATTGTCGATATGTCGACGAAAAGCAGGGGGAATCTATGATGTGATCCCAATGTTGATAGGGACAACAAAAAAATCTTTCAATACAAAGATTCTCGCGGTCTATCATATTGACGAGCCTGGCACGAATCATTATGACAAACCCACGTATTTTGCACCGCTTCGGCCATGCCGTCTGCGTTTCAATGATTTTGGACGGGCAGATGGCATTAGTAAGAATACCCCAAAGCCCAGGTTAGACAACGAGGAAATGGGGCGGCTAAACAACATCTTGAAATGCGAGGAGGTGTAAGGTGTCTACATTTACACCAGAGGAGAACGCACGGCGGTTGAAAGCGTGGAACGCCTGGAAGAAGGTTTGCTGGATACACGGTCTCGGCAAGCCTCGTGAGGATTTGTCTGTAATCGGAACTGCTGAGGACGAGGTGTTGCTATCTACGATGATTACCAAGGCTTTTAAGAAAAAATTATCGCTATTTATGTTACAACTTGGCGACGAAGGAGGGCGAGTTCAACTTTCAGACATTGATTTCGCTCAGGAGTTTGACGATGCTCTTCTTGAGTATGAAAAGGCGAAGCGATACAAGAGAGGTCATTTTGGCGAAGAGGCGTGCATACGAAAGCCAAAGGCTTGGAAAGATTTTGTTTGGGATGCAGTAGCCAGAAGTGATGATCCGCCTTTAAAGGTGATTAACGGCAAGTTGATAGGGCCACAAGGCGTAATCAATCAAGTCGTCGAGGACTGGTTGTTCGCAAATTACTCATGCCATGTTGATGGGGATATGGTTGTCTTTGCCCGTTCGCGTGACGCACAGGTATGTACAACAAGGGGGATTGAAGATGTCGCAGGAGGGGGTGAATATTTGACTACAGGCATGATAGGAGTGCCCTGTTCTGGAAGTGAAACGGGGGATCTCAATTTTGATGCGGAAGATAGCGTGAGTCGTGTGATACCTCACGATGAAGACATTGCTCTTCCGACTACGTGGCGTGATGAACTGGAGCGAGAGTTTTCACCCCGTCTTTGTTGTCTTCTTCTTGCACATGTCTATGACATTAAAGTTTATAAGGACACAGAGATTCTTGTTGCGTTGCGGATTAGCAAGACTACGGCGGCGGAAGAACTCAGGGACAAACCTGGACGGGCATATGCGTCACTTAATTCAGAACTGCGTGAATGGTTGAGGGAAGATGACGCAGGGAAAAGGTTCTTCCTAAATTGGATGAAAAAGCGGTGCGTGGCGGAAAAAGCCGGACAGATTATCTTATCTCGTATGATGGATAGCACGAATGTTCCTGAATGAAGGAGAAAGATATGGGAAGTTGTGAATTGACCACATTACGGCGCGAGGCGACTCTAAAGTTCCTAATTGCATATAAAATGCGGAAGCGATTAGGAGAAGTTGCTTCCGAGGACAATGTGCCAACAATGGAGTCGGATAATGATTCCGACGTGCGGGAGATATGTAGTCGCCTTGTACGCCCGTTTGATCCTTGCGTCGCTGCAGGACAGGTGCGCATTTTGTCGGGTGTTGAAAACATTGCCTACGTTCTGGTGGCTAGAAAATGGGATGCGGATTCATGGCTGATTGTGCCGTTTTCGATGTATTCATCGCCAGCAACAGATACAGAACTACAGGTTAAGGTAAATGGAGGAGTTGGGCTTCGCGTCCTCCAACTGTGGAACGCGCGCTCGTTGTTGACTCAGACACTTGAGAAGAGTTGGCTTGTGCATGTTCTTTCTGACGAAGACCTCGCTGATGCCTTTACTGCTTGGCAGTGGTCTGTGGGCGTTGGAGAACTCTCCGAAGACCAGCTTGCCCGTACAGGAATGCCAATAATGAAGCGAGACGACCCTCGTATAGAGTATCAAGATGCTGCGTTGGCGAATTTTGCAAAGTTGGATGCTGCAGATCTTGCTCTCTCTGAACGGCAGGGTCTGATTGTAGCGGTACGTGCAGACCTTGCTGGGCGGGCTCTTTCGCCGTTTAGGGAATCTCCAGCGTTTGGGCATGACTATGCATTGGCGGCGGCGGATGCCATTAAACAAGTGACAGCAAATTGTAAAATTGATTGTGTCGATGCTACGATCCATGTGCGCTATGTCCCTGCCAGAGGAGAATTGAATATCCGCATATTGGGTAGGAATGACAACCCGACGAATGCGTTGGATGGCTGGAGCGTGTTTGGAAACGAGGCAAGATTCCTTGGTGTTGTGCATGGTGCCGATTTCGCGTACAAGTTCCAAGAACATTTCGATGGCGTGTTGATCTTGGTTGATGAAGACGGCGTTGTGCATCCGCTTCTTTCCGGTACTATGTAAGGATAACCAGTATGACGGAACTGCAACTACTTACCATTGTCGAAGAAAGGCCTGAGAATCTGCTCTTTGCAGAAACCGAGCGTTTGCTCGCGTTTTTCCACAACGGATTCAATGCGTCCGACCTTCGCGAAACGGTGCTTGCAGAGCTTATTGTCAGGTGGTGTCTTTCTGGCAATAAAAAACTGGAAGGTGAACTTGCGGTCATTATGGGCGATGTGTGGCGATGCTTTTCGGATTGGTTCAACATCAATCGCCAATGGACGAGCGAGCGTTTCCGTCCAGAGTCCATTTCGGGATGGAAGGACATCGACGAGTTCCCTGGTCTTGGAACGGTTTTGCGACGCAGACTGGACAGGCTTTTTGACGCTGATGGTTTCATTCCTGTTTGCAATGGCTCGAGTGCCTGGTTCATTCCGTTTCAACTTGAAGAATCTTTCTCCGGTGCGATATGGGCTGACAGGACAGGAATCGCAGTATGGAGCGATCCCGTTTGTCTGGCTCTCCGTGATACGGATTATAGGGGAATTCGCCTTCAACTGCGTGATGGCGGAGAGGTCTCCGTTAAAGGTAGGAGCTTGATGTTGCCTGTTAGGATGGCCGCTTTGCGTGGCAGGCCGTGTGGGCTTCCCCATTATGATGTGCTACGCGTTCTCGCTACAGGCGCGTTCGACGAACAGTTCCGTCTTGCGGACGTTGAGCTTAGGCCGAAGGTAGAGGCGGCGGGAAAACAGTTTCGCGATGTGGTGTTCTTCGGTCCCGACGTGCCCGGAGAAGTGGCTGGATGCAAGTATTTCCGAAGCCTTGAAAGCGGCCTTGATGAACAGTCTGTTTTTCAGCGGATCAGGGATGAACTTGAGCGGATGCCAGGTTGTGTGAAAATGAATCGCGACTATGCCTTGCAAAGGCTTCCGGACATGGCATCTCATGTTGATCGCGAGAACTATTGCCGGTGGAACGAGGTTGCCGGACAACTGGAACAGATAAAGACGGCACTTTCCCCGCGACGAGACCCAGTGACGTGGCTTGAATTTTACTCCCTCATGGTAACGGCACTTTGCCACGCTGGACGTACAGAGGATTCGCGTCGGTGTGTAAGTGACGCTATGGCATTTGCGCGCGAGAATGGATATTTGGCAAAGTCATTGCGGCTTCAAGTGACGGCAGCGGTTAACGCCCAGGATATCGGGGAGATGGACGAGTATCGCGTGCTGGCTTCTGGTCTAGAAGAAGAATTGTCACGCTTTGATGGTTCAGACAAGGACGATCTTCTCATGCGTTATCATGGCACGGCAGCGCAGGCAAATGCTTGGGGTGCCTTGTATGGAATGGAGGGGTTTACCGAGGCTTCTGCAAAGAAACATGCTGAGATAGCCGTCTCTATTGCTCAGAGCATTGCCAATTCAGCTGTGCCTGACAAGAAAGATGAAGCGGAAAGCAATCTGGCTCAGGACCTCAATTATCGGCATCTGGTTTTTGCAATCTTTGAGCCAGGAACCAAAGCAGAAGAAATGGCTTTTACGGACGCGCAGCAACAATTGAATGAACTATCCGAGAAGGCCGCGAAGACCAATCGTTATCACCAAATGCGCCAGAAATCGCTTGCGCTCCTCAACGCATGGCGAGTTGGTGGAGATGTTCCTGATAAGGGTACACTTGCGACGTGGCGGCTTCCATTGGATGCAGAGGGGTGGTTAATCGCGGCAAATCGCCGCCATCTCGGTGCGCTTGCGGCTGCGGCGGGGGATGCGATAGAGGCTCAACGTTGTTTCAAGGAGGGTGATGAAGCATTGCCGCTCGACAGATGTTGGGCTCCTGTGTTGGCGTCTATTCGACTGGCTCTTCTCGCTGAGGCTGCTTGTTCGCTCCAAGGTGATGATTTCACGGCAGCGGCGGAATATCTTCAGAAGGCTGATGTGGTAAGCGCCAGGTTCGGAGAGTCGAAGTTGTTCAGGTTGATGAATGCAGACCGATGGACATCGTTAGCTCGATCAGAAACGGATGCCCGAAACTTGCCTCAGTTCTATTACTAAATTCAAGACGAAAGGAGTTCCAGATGGGTCCAATAGGGTGCTTGGCAGGTCTAATTGCGCAGATCATTCATATGGTGATTATGCTTATCGCATTGCCATTTATTCTCGTCGCTAAGATATTTGGCGGAGGCAAGGATTGATTCATTCACTCCTGCTAATAATACAGCTTGTGGTGAGATGCAAGTGAAAATCTCTTTGAAGCGTGGAAATTGGAATATGGTTGCCGTGAACAATCGGAACTTAATACATGCGGCAATAATGTTTTTGTTGTGCCTTCTTCCCCTCGGTTGTTCGGATAGTCTCGAGGCGAAAAATAGGAGATTGTTTACTCTTGTCAACACATCGTTTGCTAATGATGCAAAGACAAAAGAAAAATACAGATATGCAGTAGCAAGCGGTACCGTCACAGGAAAGGCTCGGATAGATATTGTATGTAAATGTGCGGAAATGCATCTGGATGAGTTGAAAGGGATATTGAATGCATATCAACCGGAGATGAGATATAGAAGAGGCCCGTATGGAACATCGCGACTAGTGAGTTCCGCTGATCTAAGCTTGTTGGCTGAACTAAAGGAGCTGATAAATGCGTATGAACGGCTCCTATCTATGGTGAGAGATAATCAAGATGTCACGATAGAAAATGTGCATGAGTATGTAGTCATGGTGAATCTACATAAACACAATTTTTATGGCCGTGCTAGAGAATTGCACTTGATGAAGTAAGGGGTGTGCCATGAAGAGATTACTACAACATTTGCTGGCTCATGTCAGAACCGCAGACAAGTGGATTATGATATATGACAATAGAGGCACGTTTCCAAGGATAATTGGCGATTGCATCCTGGTGGATTCGCACAATCCAACGTCTGGAATGTTTCTGGGGGTACCGGTTTGGCGAGAATATTCATGTAAGGACGAACAGTTATTGGATGTCGATTTTTTTATACGTGTGAAACGCGAGTATCTAGGAATTGCAATTACCCGTATCAAGGAACTGATTGACAGTTGCGCTTAAGAAACTTCTGGTGACCAATATGAGTTCAAGTGACAACACAGTAATATCAGGATGTGAATATGTAAAGGAAGTGATTGAGCACAATCGCTTCAAGTCCGGCGACATTCTGGTAAATGCGGAAGGAGGAGAATGCCAATGGCTAGAATTTAAGGCGGTTGCCAGAGTTGGCAGCAATGATAAGCAAGTTCAGGAGAAATGCCGCACGGGGAAGTCATTGGAAGACGCATGTCATTCCGAGACCATAGAAAATCTCAGAAGAATAGCGAAGGCAATAGTATCGCTATATAATATGCGTGGCGGCGGAGTTCTGATAGGAGTTTGCGAAGTATGTGGCAAAGCTATACCAACGGTCTATTCAAGATCGGAGGATAGCGTAAATAGTCGATTCCGTTTATTGAGGTACTTCTCAGCGTTGTCAAAGAGTATTGTCTCAATAATAAATGATTTGAAGACCTTAAGGGCTTTGAATTCTCTTTTTAATTTGAAGTGCATTATCGGCAATGGTGGATTGTCGAAACACGTTCAGTTAGATAGTTTATTTGAGCGTAAAATCATATTCTATAAGGGAATCCCGATTATTGCTTTTATTGTGAAGTGGGCAGCAGATCGTAATAGTGTTGTTTTGTATGAAGATGAGGACAAGCGAGATAAGTTAGCATACAGAAACGGGGCAGAAAATATGGAATGTGATTGGCCACCTGTGGTTAATCAAAGAAATCTTTTTGACGAGTTGAGGATGGAAGCAGAGTCCAATAACGACTTGTATTACAAGTATATTTCGTTGACAGACTTGAAGCGACCCAATCCAGTGATGCGAATACTGGATAAGGTGGTGCATCTTTTTGATAAAAGTTTTGTGGCAAGTGCCGTGTCCTATGTTTTATCTCCAGTATCGCAGGATAAAGCATACGATAGATTGAGGATATCATTTTTGTACTATGGCATTTACTTTTTATGTCTGAACGCATTGTTGATTTGGTTTGCAGGGATGAGGTTGGCTTTGATAATTGCGATACTCATAGGTCTCGTAGTGGCACTCTGTGAGATTCACAAGCGGATAGCAGAGTTGAATCTAAGCATCTGGGTATTAGTTCCTTCTGGAATATTTGTCCTTTTGAGTACTGCTGTTCCATATAGGCCTTGGTCAATATGCGTCAGTTCAGTTGGCCTTGTAACGAGCCTCGGGCTTTTGTCGCTCATGTTGAAGAATCCGAGATTAAGAACTGACAACGAGTCGGCTTTGTCGCAGATCATGACATTGTTTGTTTATTTGTTTGTGATGATTGTCCAATTCCCCCTTCTTCTGTTTGCGATAAGTGAATCGGGAAGATCTGTGGTTGGTAATTATATTCTTGCGTTTGTCGTCAATCTTGTTCCGGTTGTTTCTTCAATTGCCGCATCCCATATTGCAATTGTATATTACGATGGCTTTTTCGTTGGGTGTACTCTAATGTTTTATTCGCCATATGTTTTGTTGTTTTTATGTGCTATATGCAGTTCTGCTTCTGAGATAGTCATAGTGCCTAAAATGCTACGGAATCGCTTTTCATGGCTTTGTGAGAAGGTGATTATATTGTCGGTTTTTGGATTGATCTATATGATATTAGTTTCACTGGGAGCTATACGTGAGGCGTCCGATAAAAAGAGGTGGAATAGAGAGATTAGTGAGCCCAAGACCCGTGTTACCACAAGTGGCAAAAAACAAGTTCAACCTCCCGTCGAACCTCCTAATGCCGAAAAAGATTCCCTCAAAGAACGGTTGACTATAAATGATTATTTCGCTCAAGCATTTGCGTCTTATTATTATTGCTATTCAAATGAGGTGTGTAGCATCCTATCTCAATATGATGAATGTGGCAGGGAAATAAGCAATCGCAGATATAATATCGCCTTAAACAGGCATTATAACGGCTTGAAGAACATTGAATATTCGTTTGTAGGAAGTCAGGGAGGGAGAGAGTTTGAGACTGAAGATTTTGAAGAGGAAGATTATTTCGCTGATTTTCTGTCAGATAGTAAACTGGATGTGGATAGTGAAATAATAAAGCTGTTTCTTGAATATATGGAAGCCATTCGTCAAGTCGGAGATTTGTCAACTGGTGGTCTGGGTGACGTCAGACGTGCGTTGTGCGACACCGCGAACGAGATTAGGCAGTGCTTATTTGCCCGATTTGAGACAATGAAACTCAAGATTGACTGGAGGTATGTAGAATGGATAAATCGACCACGCCAATAACTGGTTACGGATTTGCCAAGAGAATCGTGGATTATTACGGCACAAATACAGAACGTGGTGCTGGCGATGTGCTGTTGGAGGAAGCGGCCAAACACTGGTGTGACTGGCTTGAGACGTATGATTCATTTTATCAGAATCCTCTCGGAAAAGACAACAAAGAGCGCTTTGACGAGATAATAAAAGATATCTGTGCGTTGTACAATACGCGAGGTGGTGTTGTAATAATTATTGGGATTGATCAACATGATCCGATTCTTAAAAACAGAGGGCTACAGGATTACGCAAAGAAATCTTGCGATCAAATGTGTAAGCATAATACTTTGTTGCGCACAAAGGATGAAAAGAAAAGGATAAGAAGGTTATTTGAACTGAAAATAGTTTGTTGCAAAGGGCGTGAGATCATTGCTCTCTTGGTTAGGTCGGCCAATGCGGGTCTGCGGTACCCTATAAATACGAACAGTTATTATGTTAGGGATGAGCGCCAAAATAAATCAAGGTTGGCGTCTGGTGTGAATACGGCTAATTCCACGGTAATCGAAGATTGGAAGCGCGAAGATTATTTAAATAGGGATGACCTCAAACAGAGATTGATTGAATTGAATATCCCTGTTGTTCCCATGAAACATATTTCAATTGGGAGGGTATTGTGCAGTGCCTTAAAACGGAACTTTTCTGCGAAGGAATTATTCTCTACTTTAATCCGAGTCTCTCGGGGTGGCTTCGTGATAATGACGTTGCTACAATTTTTGCCCATAGGCAATGAGGTCTGCCGTTATGATAGTGATCTTACGGTTAGTCATGCGCTTAAGACATTCATAGTAGGGATTATCCCGTTCGTAGCCCCGTATTGGGCGGCGCAAGGGGCAATTCACACATGGGGGCAATCGGTTGTCGTGTCCTATTTGATATTTTTCTGGCCCTATGTATTATATGCCTGTGCAAGCCTGTTTACGGTGGTTGACTGGATGGTGGTGAAGTGTGAAACATTGGTGAAAGTCGGAAAAGTTATTGTGCTGGGTGCAGTGGTATCAGTATGCGTATCAGTATGCGTTGGAGTTTGTTTGAGGTATGTGTATTTTAAGAACAGGATCAAGGCTATTGGCGGGTATGAGGTGTCAAGCGAAGACTTTGTTCCTGTCATTGGAATCAACGAGCTGATAGTACGTTCAGTAGAGTCCGTTGAATCCGAAGCCATTGGAAAATTCAATGAAATGCAACCGTGTGATATATATGGATATATTAAGCAGGTAGATTACAATAAGAAGCTTGCGTATTTGCAAATGTTGGGAAATGGACTGATACGGGTTGAGTCCATGTATACTCCCAATGATAGGAAGCATACAAAACTGGTAGAGGCGTTGGGCGGCCCAGATCAAGGATTGATTGATTGCTTATCTGCCTTATCTAAAGCGGTAAAAGAATGTATAGAATGCCATAGGGCTGAGGATTTCGATAGAATGTGGCAAAAAGCAAACATAATGAATAGAAAACTATTCGAGCGCGCAAAAGAAATAGGAATTCACTGCAAAGGAAGCAGATTATGAAAATTCTGATGCATGGTAAGCAGTTGTTGTTGATTGCTGCAACTGTGGCTCTTATTGCCCTTATTGCGAGTTACCATTTTCCCAAACGTAAATCAGCGAGCCATGTGTTGATAGAAATAGTTGAACATAGCTATGTTGAAGCCTTTGAAAACTATAAACATTGTGTTCGCCCAATGTTTGCGGCAAACCCAATACTGGCTTTGCGGTTATGGCGAAGAGAGATGCGCAGGGTGCGCGAAAAGTGTAATCAGGCTGTAAAGGCAAATGACTATGCGAGCGAGGATATTAAAAAGCCTGTTCGGGATTTAATCTGGTCTATGCGTCAGTTTGAGGAGATAGGGCTACGATTTCTAGGGCGGGTGAACAGGGAGGGCCTCTTGCGAATGATCAATGAGATGGATAAAAAGTATGAGCGGTTTATTAAAGCAGCAGAAGGATTTGACTGTTTTGTCGTAAGGATCCTTTATTGCGATGAGTATAAATGATAATTTAGAAGTGAATCTTGTAAGTTTGCCTGAATAGGCTTTCTCCGGGCGCGACACTCAACCGGGAATTTTCAAGAATCATAGATTCGGGCGGAAAATGCTTTCCTTGCACCCTTATACGAGGTGTGAGGAAAGCATTTATGACAATTCAACAAAACAAAATAGCCGTATTTGATCTCGATGGAACGCTGATCGAGACGGATGCGGCAAATTCAGCGGCTTATCACGCGGCGATGCAGAAATACGGCGTGGATGTATTCGGTGTGTATGGACGTGTTACCGCATCGGTGATTCGGCAAATCTTGTGTGATAATGGCAAAAATGACGTTGATGCAATTATTGACGAAAAGGTTGCCGCGTACTGCCATGAGTTGTGGCGGACAAGATTAGGCCGGGCGGCAAACGAACTTGAATGTGTTATGGTTGAGCGTGCAGTCTTTGACAAGGTTGTGTTGCTTACAGACAGTTCTGAGCGGCGTGCGATGGAGACACTTAATTACCATAGTCTTGCCGGGTGTTTTGACGAGATTGTCTGCAATGGTGGCCAGGGCAACAAATATGCCAACTATTTCAAAGCTTTCGATTCTGACCCTGCGGCGTGTGTCGTGTGGGAAAACGAAGAAGGTCAAATAAAGTCCGCGATAACGGCGGGCGTCAAGATGGAAAACATCAGAAAGGCATGCTGATATGCTGACAAGAAGTTTCAACATAACGCAGTCGTCGGGAAGTGCCGTCACCGGATATTTCCACGACTGGTACTATACCAGAAAAGATCCTCGCAACACCATGCTCTACTTGACTAACCTCAAGAATGACATCCCGCCGTACCACACGCCAGATGTGATAAGGCGGAGCGAAGCGGAGCTCGCTCAAGTCCTCCGTAATGATTTTGCAGGGATCATCAGCGTATATGGAGCCATGACTGTATGTGGCGTGCCGCGCTCAAAACGCGAAAGTAGTTATCCGTTTTCGCAGATGGGACTCAAACGAACTATTCGGGCGGTTGCCCGCGAGCTGGGGATGGAAGACGGAATGGATTATATTATTCGCAATACGGACACGGTTTGCACTCACAGAGCGAGGTCTGGTCATGGTGGCGCGGGGGAGATGCCTCGTCCGGGCCTTTTGAAGGATACGTGTTTCATGTCCCCATGTATTGCGGGGAAGGACATTCTGCTTGTTGACGACATCTACACCCCTGGCGTCGGCATTGATGAGGACGCGATACAGGCCGTGCTTGATTGTGGTGCGAAAAGTGTGATATTTTATGCTGTAGGCCACACGGCCAAAGGTGCGTGCTACTATCGTTATTGTGCATGAAGAAAGGAGGCTGAATATGCTGATAAGTGAAAATGTTCTGAACGTTCTTGCCGCTTGCGAGTATCGTGGAATCGGGAAGGCGTGGGTTAACAAGAACCTGCGAGGCGGCGAGCCAATCGAGGACATTGTTCGGCTTGTCATGGAGAAAGACAATTCGGTGTCCTTGGCAGGTTTTAGGCAGACACGCCAGAACATTCGTTCCGAGATTGAACGCCTTGGGGACACGATTGACGGTGTAGTTGGCATCGGGGATGACGATTTCCCGGTCATTCAACAGACGGTCAAGGAAGGGGATCGCCCCATTGCGCTTTTCTACCGTGGCGATATCGGCCTTATCAAATCAACCGTAAACAACGTCGCCGTCATTGGATTGCTGAATCCGAGCGAACAGATTGAGATGGACGAGCGGACTGTCGTGCGTAGCCTTGTAGCTGCGGGAAAGTGTGTCGTGAGCGGGTTGGCGCGTGGATGCGATTCGGTTGGGCACCGTGAGACACTTGACTGCGGAGGGAAGACCGTCGCGTTTCTGTCGAGTCCGCTTAACGAGGTCAATCCACCGTCGAACCGGCCTCTTGCGGACGAAATTGTCGCGAAAGGCGGGCTTCTCGTCTCGGAGTATTTTCGGGGTGTCCGTTCGAAACGGGAATTCATTGGACGTTATGCGGAGCGGGATCGCCTTCAGGCGATGTTTGCGGAGTCGGTGGTCTTGGCGGCGAGCTATGCGCAACGTGACTACGGAAAAGACAGTGGTTCGCGATTTGCACTGGGAAAGGCGGCTGAGTACGGTGTACCCCGATACGTAATCTACAATGCTATCCGTGATCGGCAAGATCCGATGTACAATCTTTCGCGTGAAGAGTTGGCGCGCGGGGCATTCGCAATCGATGCGACATGCGTTGAGCAATCGCACGTATTGAATAGGAGAACTGTTTCCCGTCAGATGGATCTCGGTTTGTAGTTTTGGTGAAGGAACAGTTGGTTGAACGTAGTAAACAAGAATGTGCGGAACGGCAATGTACGACCCTGATGATGAAGATCTGTTTCTGGATGGTTGGTTGAACGGTGGTCATGATGTCTACCGTGACGGAGAAGACGGGGGCATTTGGTATGATGGCTACTATTGTGCCGATGCCACCGACTATGAAGAAGCCGAGATGGAGTATTGGAATACTCATTGATACTTTTATGGAGGAGGCGTCGGCGAAGGGCTATGCCGCTATGGGTGGCTATCAGTGCGGGGTTAAAGGAGCGGCGGTTGTTGATGCCGACGCTCTCCTGCGAGATCGAAACGCTGATCGCGGTTTCTTTCCGCTTCCCGACGCCTCCTCCGCCCATTGGAGATGAATGTGAAGGTTGAAGAATACTTTTCGTTTGAGGCGATCCTTGGAGACCTGGTTCGCTGGCGAATACGCGGCAAGGATGTCGGCGGAACGCTTCCGGCGCGTAAAGCATGGAGACGATCCGGCATTCGCGGGCGTGAAGGCGTGGCTCCAGCCATCGTTCGCCAGAGGGCTGTTTGGCGGACGGTGAATCGCCTGCTCCGGGATGGCACTCTTGCCGATTTTCGTTGGGGGCAGGCGCTGCTGAATCTTGTAGAGAATGTGCGTTCACGCATCGCGTCCGACGATTTCGCGTTTGCGAAGCCGCGACTGATAGACATTGCCAAAGGATACAAGAACGGAAAGCCGGAGTATCGACGGGTGGCGTCATTCGACAACCTGTCCGACAGGATAATCTTGAGCCGCATGACGGCGTATGTGCGCGACAGGCTGGAAGAAACCCTTTCCCCGCATTGCTATTCATTCAGGCGTGATAGTTCCATCACGCATCAGACGGCAGTCGAGCATTTGCAGCTGTATCGCGCGAGATTTTCCGAGGGTTCGCTCCTTGTTGGCGAATGTGACATAAAGAAGTTCTTCGACAACATTTCGCATGAGGTTGTCCGCGAGCGGTGGGCAAAGACAGGCTTCGAGCCAGTAGCCACGAAGGTGCTTGAGGGATACTTGAACGTGTATTCCGCAAACAACTCGGCGAGTCTGGAATCCGCGATGCGCCCTACGGACGCGCAGGAACGCGATACTCTTGACGAGGAAGCGCCACGGCGGGGGCTACCGCAGGGTGGTTCGCTTTCAACGGTCTTGGCGAACATGGTACTGTCTGTTGCAGACGATGCTGTGGCGAGGGTGGACGATGGGCGGCTTTTCTACTCTCGGTTTTGCGATGACGTAGTGTTTGTGCATCCGGACGAGATGGCTTGCCGCAGGGCTATGGAGGCGTATGCGGACGCTCTGTTAAAACTTGACTTGCCGATGCATCCTGTCGAGCCGTTCGTGTACAAGCCGCTGGACGGCATGGCGACGTCATATTACGCAATCAAGAGCAAGGGACCGTTCTGCTGGCGGCAGCCGATGTCTGGTGAGGTGAACTGCGCTCCGTGGCTGAGCTTCCTTGGAAGTCAGATAAGATTCGACGGCGAAACCCGGATACGCAAGGAATCGATAGAGAAGCACATTCGCGCATTGGGGCGTGAGACGGCCAAGGTCGTGCGGGAGCTTGAGAGTGGCGATATGCGCAACGAGGACTTGGGGAAACGATGGTTCTGCCGCTTCCGCAACCGGCTGATTGCCAAGGGCGTTGGATATGTGACGGCAAAGGTCGAGGACTGCAGGATGTGCTGGGCGGGGGCGTTCCCGAATGTGACGGCGTGTGCCGACACGAAGATGCAAATGCGGCGGCTGGATCGTGTGCGCGAGGGAATGCTCACCAAGGTGTGGCGGCTGTTGCCGGAGCCGTTGCGTCTTGGACATCATCGCTACAAGGGTCGTCCGTTCAGCTACTTCGGCTTTCTCGAAAAGGCCGTGCGGCCAACAAACATGACTCGGCGGCGGATCAGGGTTCTGCCGTATTCAGAGTTGTAATGGACAGGAGGAGCATATGGACGGAGACTTCGAGCCCGAAGGATGGAGTGCGTTTGACGACATGGGAGGCAAAGCCAAAGGAAACGCAGGTTGCGGATGCTTCTTTCCGGTACTGTTCTTAAACGGCATTTTGGTGACTCTCCTGAGATAGGGACAGGGGGGGGGGTAATGGATGCATATGAACAGAATCACGCCGACCGTGCGCGGGGGAGGATGCCGGATCTGCATCGGGCGAATGCGTCGTTTGCCGCGAAGCTGGTCAAGTACGTGCGCGACCGCTACGACGGCGACGCCCCGCGCGTCTACCACGCCGCGCGGATCAACCGCAAGACCTACTCGGCCATCGTCGGCAACGAGCTGCGGCCCGTCTCGAAGAGGACGGCGGTGGCGTTCGCCTTCGCGCTGGAGCTTCCCCGCGACGAGGCGGACGACCTTCTGCGGGCCGCCGGGTTCGCCCTGTCGCCGTCCATCCTGGAGGACATGGTGTTCGCGGCCTGTCTCGACGCCGGCATCCACGACCTCGACCGCGTCAACAGGATCCTGGAGGCCCACGGCGCACGGCCTTTCTTGCTCCAGAAGGGGTGAGGATGTCTCCCGCCGGAAGACATTTCGGGCTTCTTGCCGTCGCGTCCGCCAAATAGACGGAAGATGTGGTAGACTGCGCGCCGTCGCCGGGTGCGGCGCGGTGAAATGGCTGATTGTGCAGTGAAAGGGTCGATAGGAGTCTTCATGGAACGCAAACGCAGATGCTTCGCATACGCAGAATCGGACGAAAAGGCATGTGGCTACGACGGCCCCTGCGGGGCCTACGCCACAATGCCTTTTCGTCGGGATTGTCCGTTATGCGCCCGGTTTTCGGAAGGGACGGGCTTGTCCCGTCCGTAATCGCGAAGGTTTTGCAATTGCCCCTGGGAAACAAACGAAAAGTATGAAAGTGAAGAATGATGATGAAGATGATTCAATCGTATGACGTCAAGAAGGGCATGGCGGTGGCCGGGGTCCTGTTGGCCCTGGGCTGCTTCGGACACGGGGCCTTTTGCCCTTGTTTTAACTGTCAGGAGGCAAGGGACGCAGGAAGAGCCGAGGGAAGGAGGCAGAGTGAAGTAACATGGCCTGCGCTTACACCCCCGCCGCCTGTTACAATCCAACCGAGACCCCGCCCGCGCTACGACAGCATAACAGGGATCGACATCGCCATCCGGAATGTCCGGGCGAAGGGAAGGGCCGTCACGGTTGCCACCGTCTGGGACGAATTGAGGCGTATGGAGGCCGCGAACGACATCAGTCTTCCTGGCGAGTTCACGGAATGCAACTTCTCGTCGAGACGCGGCGGGAAGGTGCGTACGAAAAGGGTCGTGACGGACCCTAAGGCCAAGCGGGAATTCAGCATAGCCGTCGCGCAGATGGTCGCACGGGTCTCGGGCGGGAATGTACAGGATACGATGGAGGAGGCATTGGGGCCGAATCCCCGGAACTATCATTCGAAGGAGCGGTTCGTGTCCGCGTACGTCTCCTACAAGCTCAGGAACGTGGATGACGAGACGCGGCAGCAGTATGCCAAGAAGATCGGCGGCATGGGCGACTACCGGCGCGATATGGCCCGCGAGGCCGCCGTGCTCTGGAAGAACCGGTGAGGGAACGGGGGCTGTGTCGTGTACGTTCGCGAAGTACCCGCGCCGCCTCGGCGCGTGGCGGTGAAACGGGAAGGTGCGAGGGATGTTGTGTGATCGGAAGATCCCATCTAGGGGGGTACGGCCTCTCGGTTGCGCGAGGTCCCGCCTTTCCGCGCCACGCGCCGAGGCGGCGCGGGTACATCGCGTGGCCTCCGGCCGGTCAACACGGAGCGCGCGGAGGCTCGGGGACACGGAGATTGGTTTTGAGGTTGGCTTGCGCGCTGCTTCACCCACTGGAGAGGGACGGGAAATGATCGGATTGTCATACAGGTCAAGCACACGGGAGGGCCGCGCTTGTCGCGGCCGGAGGGTTTCTGGTGGACATGCGGGAGGGCCGCGCTTGTCGCGGCCGCACCACGTCGGCGTCCGTCCCCCCATCGGACGCGACAAGCGCGTCCCTCCCGTTTCGTATTTCCTCCGTGTCCCCGCGCGCTCCGTGTGACCGGCCGGAGGCTCGGAGCCGCCCCATGGCGTCCCGCGCCGAGGTGGCGCGGGTACAGCGCGTGCCGGGGGTGTGCGCGAGGCGCAGGAATGAATTTTCAACGAAATCGATGTGAATGTGAATGAATGAAAGGAAAGTGTGTGTGATGCGTAACGCGAGAATCTTCGGGCCGTTGGCGGCAGTGGCCCTTTGGGGCCTTCTGGCGGGTACGGCGGGGGCCTTTGACGCCGAGGCGGAACGGAACCGGCTGAGGGAGAAGTACCCGGATGCGCTGGAACGCTGTTCGGTGTTCGAGAGGATGGACAAGGCAAAGGCGTTCCAGGAAATCGACGCCGAACAGGACCGTACGGTTGAGGCGGAGGACTGGGGTGCCTTTGAGCGTGTGGCACGTGCGGGAATCGCGCTCAAGACGCAACCCGAGATCTGGTACTACAATCTTGCGTGTGCGCTCTCCCGGCAGGGAAAGATCGCCGAGGCGTTGACAGCCCTGGAGCAGAGCGTTGCGGCGGGATATTGGAATCGCCGCCACGCCGAGGAGGATGGCGATCTGGAGAAGCTACGCAAGGAGGCACGCTACGCGGAACTGCTGGACGTGATGTCCGTCAATTTCAGGCTCTCCAGTCCGAAGCCGCCCATTACGGTCCAGAATGGGCGTTTCATGCCAACGGAGGCGACAACGGATTGCTCTACGGCGATACACGATGAATACTTCGTGGCCGACCTCGCGATCACGCCCGACCACTGCCCCCTTGTGTTCATGGACCGTAATCAACCCGTCGAGGGCGTGCATGCCGATGCGGATCCGAATCTGGGGGGTGATCCAGATGGACTACCCCGCCGAGATGGTGAAACTCGGGCAAGACTGGGGCACCGCCAACTTTGCCTTCCGCTTTGCGAATGGAAAAGGGTGGGTGCCCACGCTTGCGGTCAGCGACGTGACCGGGGGCACCTATCCGGGGCGTTCCCTTTTTGGTGAAAGCGTGCTGGCGGATCACCTGTTTTCGCTTGACGGACTTTGCGAACGCAACGTCCTTCAGCTGTACGCGGCGGGGATCGACTACGGGGTTGATGGACTCGACCGCTATCTTGCGAACATTCCGCTTGCCGTCAACTATGTCGGCGGGAAGAAGGAACAGGATTTCTTTGTCCGGGCGATTGTCGGTGCGATCCGGGCTCTTCCCGCACGGGTACGCGACGAGGCCACCGCGAAAGGTATCCTTGTCGACGTCGTGCAGAAACTCCTTCGGATGTCGCAGAAGAACGTGAAGGGGACGGCCGACTTCCTGACGGGCGCGGCCCATCCACCGGCCTTCTTCGCGGACAACATCGACATGGGCCTGCTGCTTGAACGGTCGGCACGGATGGTACGGCTTCCGCCGCCAAGGCCAATCCCTCTGATTGTGAAGGAGAGACAGGGGCTTCCCCTAAACGAGTTGGAAAATCCAGACTGCCATTCGGGGGTACGCGAGGCTTTGCGCGTCTTCTATGTCTCTGCCAGCACGCGCGGTTATGCCCTGGCCTTCCGGGGGCTCGTGCAACCGCTTCGCCTCAAGGCCACTTCCGCCGACGAGGAGAAGCAGGACGCGGGCGAACTCGTCGTCCGCGTCCTGCAGGGGGATGCCGACAAGGTGCGCATCAAGCCGACGGAAGACGGAAACGCCGTCGACGTCGAGGTCGACTACCATCCCGTCTTCGAGGTGGAGGATGCGCACGGCAGGAAGATGCGGACAACGCGCGTGGACATCGGGTTCTTTCGGAAGGTCGGGGACGACTATTCGATGCCCCACATCGTCAGCGTCGCTTTCCCGCCGCACGACACCCGGACGTATGACGGGAAGGGGCGTCTGCTCGTCGCCGACTACTCCCGTCCGCAAATTGCACCGACAACGAACTTTGTCGCGTCGGCCTTCACGCACGGCTCCTGGCGCGACACCTACCGCTATTCGGACAAGGGGGACTTCCTGGGCTGGACGCGCGACAGTCCCGGAAAAGAAGGCCCGGGCGTCGAATGGACGGATGCCTACATGGCCGTCGTCGAGCGTGACGAACAGGGTCGGCCGACACGTCTGGTACGCCCACGGACCTATGCGTGGAAACAGGAACGGCCTATGGACGACAAGGTGTACGGGGCTTTGAGAGGCATCCAGCAGCAGAACTCGTGGAAGGATTTCCCGGCGGTGTCGTGGATCTGCACATACGCCTCCACAAACGACGTCAAGGGCATGGTTAAGCGGATTCCGTATCAGGCCTATTGGCCCCGGCGGTTCAACCGCTATGCGGATTTCGGTACGGCGACAAACGGCTTCTCCTATCCGTTGTCGTTCGAGCTGGAGGACGGCTTAAATCTGTACAGGCTCTCCGCGTATGGGACATATCTGACCAATCAGGAATTGGCTAATCTGAAACGGGGAACGGGTCAGCGTGTACCGATGTCCACTCCTCCCAAGAAGATGCGATTCATCCCCCGGGATCGTTCTGCAACGGACACCCTCTCGCTGCCGTGGCCCGATCTTTCCGACGTCGAACATGCGTTTGCGACGAATCTCGTCAGGATCCCCGATGGGGCCTACCGCTTCCGGCGCATGGACGGAGACGGCGAAGCGACTTTGGTCTCGATTCAGGGAACCAGCCGCATGTGGAACGACCGCATGGGCGAAGTGGCGACAAGACGCATGGATGCGCTCGGCTTCCCACGCTGTACGGTACGCGAACTCGAGGTTGCCCTCGAACAGATCAAGGACGAGGAATTCGCAAGCAACTGCACGGCGTATGTGCAGGGAACGGACGCGGCGTTCGTGGAGGCGCGGGCCAAGGCCATCACGGGATGGCGTCTTCGGGACAACGTGTGTCTGATCTTGTCCTCGGACGGAACCGTCGGGGCTGGCATGTACGCAGGCAAGCCGCGCACCTACTGCTTTGCCCGGATCGACACGAACCAGGTGGACAACACCCATTCCCTGCTGAACCTCTGTTGGACATTTCCGACAGTGGACATGATGCAGACGTTCTTCCGTGCCCTCGGGCGGCAGGAGGAAGCCGAGAACGATCTGGCCGTCTTGAGCTATTCCGGCGCCGTGAACTTCTTCTCATACGATGAAAAGTGGGTGTTGGATCTCCTGAACCGTGCGGCACGCAAACACCTTCCGACCGCGTTCCACAACCTGGGCGTGTTCTACGGTAACCGGAAGGAGGCACGCCGCGCACAGACCTACCATCGGCTCGCCGAGCAGTTCCAGCGGCATATCGACTACGCGAACGTGTTCACGGAGGTCTATGGCGAGACGAACATCATCGGATGGGTCCAGTACCTTGAACGGGAGGTGAAGGCCGAACGTCCCGAGGCCTATTCTGAACTGGCGTTGGAACGGATGCATGCGGCCAACGCATGCACGGACGATGAGGCCCGGAAAGCGGCCCTGACGGCGGAAATCGTCTCGCTGGCGCGCAGGGGCGGCGAACTCGGCGATCTGATGGCGATGGATCTCCTCGCGCGAATGGGAGGGATGATTGGCGAAACGAATGCCGTGGCGTGGGCGCAGACGGCGGTCGAGACGGGCTTCGCAACGGCTTCGACCCACCGCGCACTCGCCCGGGCCTATCGAAGGGGTACGGGCGGGCTTGCGGTGAATGCACGCAAGGCGCTCGAGCTTTTGTCCCACGCGGCCTTGGAACTGGGTGACGCGGAGGCACAATTCGAACTGGCGCAGTGCTTTCGGCAGGGAGACGTCCCGGGGGGCAAAAAGAACCTTGAAGTGGCCTTGGAACTCTACGAAAGGGCGGCGCGGCAGGGACTGCTGCCCGCGCGGAAAGCCCTCGAAGAGCTGACCCGCCCCGACAACGCGGAGGAGAACGCCACAGGGGAAGGACAAGAGCGGGAGAAGAAGCACGGCAAGGTCCACCCATGATACGCCGTGAACGAAACGGCGGGAGGGCCGCGCTTGTCGCGGCCGCCCCCCGTCGGCGTCCGTCCCCCCATCGGACGCGA
>ERZ1026780.795-NODE-795-length-23093-cov-19.116026_pt1 | contig 23093 bp, 11 predicted proteins | sample MGYA00380126_ERZ1026780 | MGnify/ENA primary metagenome ERZ1026780 (study PRJEB33269, sample SAMEA4719762) | human gut metagenome | biome: human-associated habitat; feature: organic feature; material: feces | place: Cameroon | collected 2013-10 ... | reverse complement strand
GATTTCGCGCTCTGCGGAGCGCGACCGTCGCCGCCGACGGCTCGCGCAAGCCTTTAAAAAGGCTTGACCTAAACTTTAATGGAAAAAGGCGGGCGAAAACTTTAATGTGTCGGGAGAACACTTCAGAGGCGTGAGCAAAAAGCCCAATACAACAGAAAAAGAGACCACCCGAGGGTGGTCTCTTTCGGTATTCAGTTATTCAGGAATACTATTATTTAGAGAAGGAAGGAACGATTACATAGTATGTATCGTTTACATTCAGGTAAGTGAATGTGAGAGTCGGGTTAGCAACACCGTATGTATACTTAGCGCTGTCAAGGTAACGCTTGATAGCGGAAGCTTCAACAGTGGATGCGCTCCAGAACTGACCGTTCATCTTAGCGAGAGCTGCTTCCTTAGCTTCTTCGAGTGCAACAACTGCTGCATCGTAAGCTTCTTTGTACTTAGCAACTGTAGCTGCGGAGAGAACACCGCCGTCTCTTGCTGCTTCGTAAACCTTCTTAGCGAGAGCTGCCTCATTGTACTTGGATTCAGTACCGCTAACGATTTCGTTGAATGCTGCTACGCCTACATTTGTGTTGTCTTCAGCAAGGAAGAGCTTTGTAGCGTCGAGGTCTGTGTAAATGAACTTAACATTCCAGCCTGTGATATCAACATTCTTCTCACCGTCAACTGTAGCAAGGATCTTACCGCCTGTTACGCCGGTAATTGTTGCTGTACCGAAGAAGGACTTATCGAGCTTGTTCTCAAACTTAGCGAGGTCATATGTGTAGTTGTATGTTGTTGTGCCAACGAGAACATTGGACTTGGAGACTGTTCTTGTACCGAACATGCTGCCGAGGTTAGCAAGGATCTTACCGTTCTTGTCAACCTTGTAGAATGAACCGGGTGTTACAATGAACTTGAGGTCTTCAGGCTTGAAGTTCTTGTCAGTTGTATCATACTCGTAGTAAACAGGACCGAATTTGGAGCCGTCGAGGGCATATGCGGGTCTGTCTGTCTTAACGATGTAGGATGTACCTGTTTCATCTGCATTGAGTACAGTTGTAGCGTCGGAACCAACATATACAATTGTACCTGTCTTAGAAGGTGTTACAGGCTGCTGAGCACCCTTGAACTCACCGATAACTGTGATATTGGTGATTGTCTTGAGGTCAGCGGATACAGCGATCTGTACTCTTGTAGCGAAGAGTGCACTGCCGGAAGCAACGAGGTTCTTGAATGTAGTTGTCGTGCTTGTAAGTGTGCCTGCAGCGTTGTTAGGAACCATAACTGTAACAGTTGTGGAGCCGGCAACCTTAAGCTCAGTCTTAGGATCGCTTGCGAGAGCTACCATGTAGTAGCCGGGGATGAAGCCGGACTCGTTCTTATCCATAGTTCTGATGGACTTGAACATGCTCATGGAAGAAGTATCAGCCTTCGGGTAGTCAGAGAGCTTGTTGTTGTCAAGTTCTACAGATGCGCCGACAGTTTCAAAGCCGATGTAATTTACAGAACCGTCAGCCTTGATGTAGCTGAAGCTTGTAGCGGGTTCAAGTTCTGCGTAGATCACGCCATTGAATGAGTAGTATACCCAGTTCTTTGTTGTGCCTGCGATAGTCTTTGTGCCGCTTGTCTGTGTCATCTTCTCTGCTACGAGAGCGTCGCCCTTAACGATAGCGCCGTTTTCATCGTAAACCATTACATACTTACCGTCGTTAGCCTTTACAGGGTACGGCTTGTAAGTTGTAGTTGTAGTAACTTCTGCAGCTCTTGTAAATACAACTTCGAATGTGTACTTACCGTTGCTGTAGCTCTTTACTCTGTACTCAGGGTTGTAACCGTTCTTATCAACGGATACTACTACATAAGAGTACTTAGCTACGAACGCAGCCATAGCGTCGCTGCCTGCAGCAACATTCTTAGCAGCTGCGATTTCAGCAGCTGTGAGACCAACCTTCTTGTTAAGAACTCTCTCGTAATATGTTGCGAGATCGTCAGCTACAGGGTTAGCAACAACAGAGTATGTGCCCTTTGTTGCATCGTATGCATAGTATGTCTTGCCTTCTACGAAGAGCGAAGATTCGGAAACCTTAGCTACATAGAAAGGATCGGACTTTGTGGAATCGAGCTTGATAACGATGCCTGCGTTCGGCCATGCAAGGTCAGAAGCTTCACCTGCGGATACGGATACCTGCCAATAGTAGTTCTTGTTTCTCCAAGAAGTGCTGAGCCAGTGAGATGTACCGCGGCTTACCCAGTTACCGTTTTCGTCCTTAGCGTCAGACCAGTAGAAGATAGTCTGAGTCTTAGCACCTGCTGTGCTGGACTGTGCGGTGTTACCTGTAGAGAGTCTCATTACGCTGTAAGAACCTGTTTCCTTTGTCATTGTGACATAGTAGAAGTTCTTAGCTGTTACGTATTCGCCTACTACGAGGTCGTGTGCAAGGCTGCCACCGTAGATTGCACGGTATGTAGCTGCATTAGCGATATCCCAGATTGTAGAAGCGGAAGCTCTTACATTATATGTCTTGAGGGATACAGCGCCTTCGTACTTCTGTACATTGGAGCTGGATATAATCTTAGCTGCAGCCTCTGCAAGAGTCTTACCCTTGAGAGCATCCTTAACACCGGGTTCGATCTGAGCGTAGTCGCTGATAGCGCAACCGTAGAGTCTCCAGATGTTTGCATTTCTGGGATTTGCGTCGAACTTAGCCTTGAGTTGATCGTTTGTAGCAGTACCGGAAATCATAGCTGCAATCTCTTCGATTGTTGTAGCTGTGGAGTAGTAAACATTGTTTACAGACTTGTATGTGCCTGTAACTGCGAGGTCTACCTTGTAGGTATTGTTCTCAGCAGACTTTTCAACATTTACAACGAAGCCTCTGCCGTTATCGGCTGCAGCGGACTTAGCGAGGATAACCTTGCCTTCTGCATCGAGAACATAGTTGATGTACTTGTTGTTTACCCATGCGGATACCATTGCCATAACGGAAGCGTCATCAGCAACTTTGTAGATACCCTCATCATTGGGCTGGAGAACGAGTATAGCGTAGCCGTAACCCTGATCTGTGATAACCTTTGTATCTGTTGTGAAGCCTTCAACGCCTGTGAGTGTCTTGAGCGTGATAGCTGTGAATGCTGTGTCAGCTTCCTGAGCAATTACATAGTACTTGCCGAGGTCTTCCTTAACAGGGTTTGTTACCTCATAGTATGTATTTGTTTCAGCGTCTGCAAATACATAGTATGTCTTTACATTGTACTCGTAGTAGTTAGCAATCTCTGCAACATCGGGTGTAGCAACTGCTGTGTAAGCTGCTGCGTCTGCATCCCATGTGTAGTATGTCTTGCCTGCAACGAGTTCTGTATCGGTTGTCTTGCTGTAGTAGAGATCATTTACATCTTTGGTCTTTACATATGTGATCTTAGCAAGGATAGCAGCCTTTTCAGCAGCTGTAACAACCTTGCCGTTGTATACGAATGCCTGACCTGCATTGAAGAGTCTGGCATCTGTGTACTCATTTGTGCCGGTTGCATCTGTATAAACGAACTGCTTACCGTCAGCTGTCTTATAAGCATAACCGAAGTTATTCTTATAGAAGTCTGTAACGAAGCTCATCCATGTCTTAGAACCGACTGTGATATCAGCCTTAGCACCTGCGAGGGTGTAAGAAACAGTCTGAGTTGTAGGAACATAACCAAAGGAAGGCAGGTATGCAACTGTGTATTCGATAGTTGTAGCACCTGTTTCAGCGTCTGTCTTAGCTACGGGGATGGATACCTTGTAGTAGCCGTTGTCAGCCTTAGCGATAACATCCTGGATGTAGCCGCTTGCATAGCTGAGAACATCGATAGCGCCTGTACCGAGGTTAGGTGTAGCGCGGAAGCCCTGGTACCACTGGTTGAGAAGGATACCGGATGCGCCGTGACGATCGGATACATTGAAGATAAGCTGAACCTTGTTTGTAGGCTTGCTTGCATCAAGTGTCCATGCGTCTGTATTGAATACGCCGTCGCTGCCGACTGTCTGGTTGATGATAACAGCACCTGCACTGGGAACACCCTTTGCATAGTGGTTAGGATCACCGTCAGGCTTGCTTTCAGCGCCGCCGCCGACAATGTTTTCACAGTTGTCTGCGATGAAGAATGCGTCGTAGTTTGTTACAACTGCAACATCATACTTGCCGTCGCCGTCCATATCGGAGAATACAGCTTCAACTTCGCCCTGTGCGGCGTTGATGAGCTGAGCCTTAGCTTCAGCTGCTGTAAGCTGAACGAGGTTGCCCTTTTCGAGCCACTTGCCAAGGTTAGCGGCAGGTGTTTCACCGCGCTTAACCCATACTACTTCGCCTGTACCGATTGTGTAGTACTTGTCGTATGTAACGCCGTCTTCAACCTTGGATACGCCGACCTTCTCGTAGCCATATACCTTGATTTCATCGGAGATACCTGTGTAGTTGGAGCCCTTAGCACGGAGTGTGTAAGTTGTGCCCTGGAATACGAGCTTATTGCCGTTCCAAGAAGTTACGTCCTTCTCAGCATTGTAAGCTGTGGGAAGAGCAGCATTGTTGTTTGCTGTGCCGTAGCTGTTAGCAAGACCGTTGAGGTAGTAATCAAGTACTGTAGTACCAACGAGAACGCGGTATGTGTCTACAACATGATTGTCTACGATAGAAAGGGACTTAACGGTGTTGCCGGAAACTGTGAGGTTCAGAACGGAGCCTTCACGAACATAGTCGAAGAGGTAGAATACTTCTTCGTTAGCTACATCAACATTAGCGGGCTTGCCGAGAGCCTTTCTTACGAGCTGCTGGAACTTAGTACCTGTAAGCTCGATTGTTGTGCCTGTGAAGTTTTCGCCATCGAAAATCTGAAGCTCAACCTTCTTGGATGTGTCGAGAATCTTGGAGTAAGGAGTTACAACCTGACCGTAAACATCATAGTTGCGCTCTGTCCAGTACTTCGACCAAGCGGACCAACCAAGGGACTTTGTAACCTGACCGTTAACAGCTTCGCCGTAACCGCCGGAAATCCAACCCTGGAGCTGCTTGTCGCTAAGCGGCTTTCTTGCAAGTGTCTTAACAACTGCCGTAACCTTGATGGAAGGAAGTGTTGCGCCGAGCTTGTAGCCCATGTCGTAACCGTTGTGTCTTACATTTGCGCCGTTTGTAGCGAGTGTGTAGAGCAGGTAAGCTGCCTGACCCTTTGTGAGCTTGTGCTGGGGTACGAATCTGCCAACATTAGCAACCCAAGTAGCATCGATTGCCTTGCAACGGAGCTCAGCAACTCTGATGTAGTTGTACTGCCAGTTAGCCTTGTACCACTCTTCGTATGTAGCATACTTTGTGCGGTCTGCACCGTAGTAAGCCTCGAAGAACTCATCATAGCCCATTACACGGGTGATGATAGCGCATGCTTCTGCGAATGAAATGGTGTCGTTGGGGCGGAAGTTACCGTCGCCGTCACCCTGAATGAAACCACTCTCTTCTGCATATGCAATAGCTGCATAGTAGTGATCGCCGGGTTTAACATCAGCGAAAGAGGTGGAATCTGCTTTGTCGTCCCAAAGCTTGTCGTCTACGAATGTAGACTCAATCTTTGCGATCCACATAGCGAATGTGTTTCTGTCTATTTCCTTGTCGGCAGAAGAACCGATGGTATCGATGCCTGTGGATTCAATCCACTTTACAGCTTTGCCATACCACTTCGTTGTGCCGGAGTAAGCAGACAGACTTGCGCATGAACCTACAATGAACATCAGTGTAAGAACAAGTGCAAGAATTCTCTTGAAGTTTTTCATAGTATTCCTCCTGAATATTTTTGGGCAAGTCCGCTGAGAAGAGCAGACCTGTCGACCTATTGTAATATTACAACAACCAAAAGAAAATTGCAATACTTTTTCTTCTTTTGTAACAAAGCTGTAACATTACTCGTGTTTATTTTCGTATGCTTCCATTTTATTCATATATGCCCCTCTTGTCAATGCCTTTTCCGCTTTTGTAATATACCTGTAACCTGCCTGTAACAAAGTTGTAACATTGCCTATATATAATAAAAGGAAGATTTTTTGCAGGTTTGCGGTGTGTCGATTTGCCTCTGCCGACGCACCGGCACGAGCCGCTCACCGGTGCGTGCCGCATTTCTCCCCTGCTCTGTTGCAGTGCAATCGCCGCTTCGCATCCTCTATCGTCCTTGGTTTTGTTGTGCATAGTGCATTTTATGAATATAATCAATATATTTCGCCGTTTTTCGGCATATTTTCCGCCACGCCACACTGTGCTAACCATGCGCCAAAGCCTATCGCCATATCCCGTCAGCTCACAGGCTTGATTCACGATGCCGCGTCTCGGCGACGCCGTTCAGAGGTGGCTTCGCCACCCTGAACCCTCCTCTTCGTAATTCAAAAGTACGATAAAAGAAAAGTTTCCTTATGATACTTCTCTTTCAGAGTTCTTTTCGCTTGTCCGAAAAGAACGAAAAGGACAAAAAGAGGAAGGAATTCCTCTTTTAAACACCTTCTGTCGCCTCGCGGCGACCGGTGCGAACACACTTCCCCGACCGTCCGGCAATTGCTGAACCACGGCTGCAGGTTCGAAACGCTCAAGCGCCGACTCGGATTTACTACTGTGCCATGTCAGGCTATGGCGAACCTCGCGGTTGAGATTTTGGTGCGTGTCTGGGTGCGAACATTGTGAGATAAAATTTGCTTTGCACAATACACATGTAACACCTCATCCACCGCTATCGCGGTCCCCCTTCTGCCCCAGTCTCGGCGACGCCGACCGCGTTTGCTCCGCAAATCGGTCAATTCCCCACTGGAGAAGGCTAATAGTTACTTCCGTCAGCGCACAAACCAAATTCACGCCCGCCGACCCATTATAGCGGGCGTGCAGACAATGCGTGCACGAATCTGCTCGACTATCTCGTGCGCTATGTTCGCACGCGTGGTATAGATGAGATTGCGGAGAGCGGCAAAACCGCCGACTTTCACGTTATCCTTTGCCGCATGCACTTGCCACGCATGGTTCGCGCGACTAACTCGTGCACGCGGAGGGTGTTTTTTAAGAGGGAGGAAAGCCCTCTTAAATGACTTTTGGTACTTTTCGTCATCGAAAAGTACAATAAAAGAAAAGTATCTTTATGTTTCTTCGCGGGCGAACGATGTTCGCCACTACAGTATAGAGTCGAAGCTCTGTCAGCATCCAAAGCAAAAAATCAGGCTTCTCATCCGCTTTTTCTTTTGCAGAAGCGGGCGCAAAAGAAAAAGCTATGAAAAAGAAAACGCCGAAATAGAGATTTCGCGCTCTGCGGAGCACGACCACCGCTGTCGGTGGACGCCACCGCCTTTTGAAAAAGGCGGGCGAAAACTTTATGATGATGAAATTTTTTATTTCCTGCCGTAAAATGGTTTTCATGAAAAAGAAATAAACAAAAAGTCCCGAAAAATCGGGACTTTTTGTTATTTCTTCATAAGTGCATTGATTATCGGGCTGACAAACAGGAAAAGCAATATTCCCACCACGAGAATTGCCGCTATTCCGAGCAGCAATGTCCATATTTTCGTCTCTTTTTCGCCGTACTGGCGCACAACTCTCGCTTTTGCTTCCTCCGAGATATAGAAACGCGTATTTTCATCCACGGCAAGTCTGCCCTTTTCATCGCGCTCCGCGCCCACCGCTGTCACCATCTTCGAGAGAACGCCGCCGCGGCGCATTGCATTCAGTGCGGAAACATTATCCTCCTGCCCGAGTTCGGCGAGAGTTTTTGCGCTTTCCTCATCCACCGCGCCCGCGTTCATCACCGAGCGAGCAAACGCGCCCATTATTTTCTTATTGCAATAAATCACTATCCACGAGATGATAAATCCGAATATCATTGCAAAAAGCACGAATGTGAAAGTCATTTTTCCCGTGTCGGTCGTCATGGCAAAGTCAATTTCCTTAAGCCAATCCATAACTATACTCCTTTTTAAATAGAATCAACGAAATCCTTGCCGCAAAGTGCAAGCAGCACCTTTTCGAGGTCCTCATAATCGGTATAACCTATCGAAATACTGCTGAGTTTGCCGTTTTCCTTTATCTTAACGCGTCTGCCGAGCGCCTTTTCCACCTTGCGTTCAAGCTCGCGCGTATAATTTATACCCTCGGCGGGTGCGGGTTTATCGACATTCGCCTTTTCGGCATTCATCTTCCTGATGAGTTTTTCCGTATCGCGAACCGACATTTCCGCCGCGATAACCGTCTTTGCCGCCTCTTCCGTGCGGTCTTTGTTTTCAAGCGCAAGTATCGCTTTTGCATGTCCTGCGGAAAGTGCTCCCGAGCTGACATATTCGCGCACGCTGTCCGGCAAATCGAGCAATCGCAGCAGATTTGCCACAGAGCTGCGGCTTCTGCCGATGCGCTTTGATGCCTCGTCTTGTGTCAGCCCGAATTCATCCATCAGCGCTTCTATCGCCTCTGCCTCCTCTATCGGATTCAGATTTTGCCTCTGAATGTTCTCAACAAGCGCCATTTCAGCCGATTTCTGCTCGTCGGCATCCATTATAACCACGGGAATTTCGGAAAGCCCCGCCATTCTTGCGGCTCTCCAGCGGCGTTCGCCCGCGATAATGCGGTACATATCGCCCACCTTGCGCACCGTTATAGGCTGAATTATGCCGTACTGCGCTATGGAAAGCGCCAGATTTTGGAGCTCCTCCGCATCAAAATTCTTTCTCGGCTGCCCGACCTTCGGTTCCACAAGCGCTATGCGCACCGTTGTCGCTCCGGTTGCCTCCTCGTTTTTCTTCTCGTTATCGGAAAATATCATGTCTATTCCTCTGCCGAGTCCGCCTTTTTTCATCGCTGCCATCTTTCTCTCCTCCTTAAATCCTCGTCATCAGTTCCCTTGCCACCTCGTCATATGCAAGGCTTCCGGGCGAATACTTGTCATAATACTGTATCGGCGCGCCATAGCTCGGCGCTTCGCTCAGGCGCACGCTTCTTGATATCGTCGCCTTGAAAAGCTTGTCCGCATAATACTTTTTCAGCTCGTCGACGACCTGAACGGAAAGATTAAGCCTTCCGTTATACATCGTGATGAGTATTCCCGTCACGGCAAGCGTCGGATTATAGAGCTTTTTTACCTGTTTTATGCTCATCATTATCTGTGAAAGCCCCTCAAGCGAGAAATATTCGCATTGCATCGGTATCACCACACCGTCGCTCGCCGTGAGCGCATTGACAGTAAGCAATCCGAGCGACGGCGGACAATCGATGATGATATAGTCATAATCGCCTTTCACCGCGTCGAGTGCCGCTTTCAGCTTTGCTTCGCGCTTTTCCGTATCCGCCAGCTCCAGCTCTGCCGCCGCCAGCGAAAGCTCCGAAGGCATAACCGAGAGATTTTTGTATTCTGTTTTAATGATACAGTCGTGCGGCGATGCCTTGCCCACAAGCGCATCATAAATCGTATTTTTTACCTGCGATTTGCGGATTCCGACACCGCTCGTGCTGTTACCCTGCGGGTCAAAATCGACAAGCAATGTGTTTTTGCGTTTCAGCCCGAGTGCCGCCGCCACATTTATCGCCGAGGTTGTCTTGCCTACGCCGCCCTTTTGGTTGGCAAAGGCTATTATTTTCGCCATAATTTACCCCTTAATCGGATTATTGCCCGCAAATCCGGACATCATCCGCCGATTTTCAATTCCGTCTGCTTCAAGTATATCATTTTTTGCCGTCAAAGTCAATGGAAAAAGCAAAACTCCCGCAGGCTTTTGTTCCTCGTGGAACATTTTGCCTATCGGGAGTTTTGCTTTGGGAATTGATGGAGGAATATAAGGGAGAAAACTTTCGGAATGTTCCACGGGGAACATTGGGGAGGGGTCAGCGAGATACGCGCGGGACGGAAATGGACAAGAGGACATCGCTTTGCCGCTCTGTGCGTTCATATCCGATGTTTATGCCCGCGCCGCGCATGGTTGCCACCGCTTTTTCGACCGTATTGAAAAACGGAAGCGTATCATGAAGCACAAATTTGCGATTTTTCGTCGTTTCAGCACAAAAACGCTCGATTATTGTCTGTGCACGCTCACCACGCGCTTTTTCATTCTGTAATTCCGTGAGAATCTTATTTTGTATCTCGGAGTTTTGCTTTGAAAAAAGGATGCAATGACGCGGCGACACCTCGGCGGAAAGGAGAAACCGCCGCTTCTCAGGCGTCACGGAGCAAAGACAGAGTTTGTTTTCAAGCGTTGCGGGACTGATGCCGAGTTTTGCGGCAAGCTCGCCCTTGGGATAACGCTTTCTTTGTACTATGTCGGAGAGTACATCCGCTTCCTCAAAACAGTTGCGTGGCAGGGGGATGTCATGCAATGTTTCATCGGGAATTGCGTTTTTTTCGATAATGGCACACGGAACTTTCAACATATCTGCCATCAATGCGGCTCGGAACCGCTTTTCTCCACAGATAAGTTGATAAAGCGGCGCGTCATGAGTTCCGACATTCTGAATAAGAAGCGGACTGCTCATGCCCTTTTGCCGTAGTTCCGCGGCAAGCGAACGCACCTCGGCGGGTGAAAATTTTCTCGGCGATTCATACGGATTCGGACAAATCGCCGCCGTTTCAATCATTTTGACCTCGGTCATGTGCATTCCGTCGCTCAGTGCCGTTATTCTGTCTGTCAGCTCCGTCGTCAGCTTTGCTTTTTCCAAAATAACCACCTCGGCTATATGATATCATATTTCCCTTGCGGATTTGCGCAAAGCCTGTCTGTCGAAAATAATTTTTTTGCGGTGGATATGATATAAATAGGAAGAAAAAAGTAACTTTTCCTTTATCATACTTTTGTATGACCAAAAGTACCAAAAGTCATTTAAGAGGGATTTCCTCCCTCTTAAAAAACACCCTCCGCGTGCACGAGTTAGTCGCAAAAAGTATTGCGTGGCAAGTATGTGCGGCAAAGGATAGAATGAAAGTCGGCGGTTTTACCGCTCCCCACGGTTTCAGCTATACCACGCGTGCGAACATATCGCACGAGAAAGCCGAGCAGATTCGTGCACGCATTGCCTGCACGCCCGCTAAAAAAAAAAGAGGGGCGGGCGTGGGTCTGGCACCTGCGCTGACGAGACTATCAAAATACCCCACATCTTGCTATGTTCGCACACAGACGCGCACCCAATCTGAACCGCGAGGTTCGCCATAGCCCGACATGGCACAGCAGTGAATCCGAGTCGGCGCTTGAGCGTTTCGAACCTGTAGCCGTGGTTAAGCTATAGTTGGACGGTCGGGGCACTTTGTTCGCACCGGTCGCCGCGAGGCGACAGAAGGTGTTTAAAAGAGGAATACTTTCCTCTTTTTGTCCTTTTCGTTCTTTTCGGACAAGCGAAAAGAACTCTGAAAGAGAAGTATCTTTATGATTCTTCGCGGGCGAACAATGTTCGCCCCTACAAGAAAAACCCCTGTACAGCCAATAGAAAAAATATAATAAAAAGAAGTGAAATCCATGCCGGATTTCACTTCTTTTTACAGCGGCTTCTTCTTAATCTGTGCATTTGCCCTAGGATAAAGCATTGCCGTTTTCTCATTCTTTATAAAGATAAAATTCTCACGCGTTGAAGTGCCGTTTTCCTCATGCAGAGTGATATTTTGTCTCTGCGCAAGCGAAATTCCGAGTTTTTCAACCGCATTTTGCGCCGTTTTCAACTCTTCTTCCGCGTTCTTGCCTTTCATCGCGATGAAAACCCCGCCTTTTTTAACAAACGGCACGCACCATTCGAGCAGAATATTCAGCGCCGCCACAGCTCTGGCGCAGACCACATCGTATTTTTCACGATATGCGCCGTCTCTGCCCAGCTCCTCGGCTCTTCCGGTTGCGGTTTTCACATTGGAAAGCCCGAGTTTCGCCGCCGTTTCGGCGATATAAGCCGTCTTTTTCGCAGTCGCATCGAGCGCCGTCACGGTGATATCCGGGCGCACGATGGCAAAGGGAAGTGTCGGCATTCCGCCGCCGCTGCCCACATCGAGCACATTCGCGCCCGCAGGCAGAAGTTCCGCCGCAAAAAGGCAATCTATATAGTGCCGCGCGATGATTTCGCGCTCCTCCGTGATAGCCGTGATGTTCATTTTTTCGTTTGTTTCGCGCATGATTTGCGAAAGCGAAAAGAACTTTTCCATCACCTCTTCCGAGGTATATCTGTCAAGTCTGTTCTCTGCGAACATTTGTTTGTATGTGTTAAAAAACTCACTCTTTTCCATCATCAGCCGCCTCCGCATGCCCGCCTTTTTCGCGGTTCACGATATCGAGATAGATAAGCAAAACCGAAATATCCGCAGGCGAAATTCCGCTTATGCGGCTCGCCGCGCCGATGCTGTGCGGGCGGAATTTTGTGAGCTTCTGCGCCGCCTCAAGTGAAATTCCGCGAATGGCAGAATAATCGATTTCTTCAGGCAGGATGCGCTTTTCCAGCTTTTCAAATCGCGCCGCCTCGGCAAGTTGCTTCTTTATATATCCCTCGTATTTTATGCCCGTTTCGAGTGTCAGCGCCTCCGCTCTCGTGAGGTGCGGGTCGCTCTCCGCGTCCATGAGCGAGAGCACCGTCGCATATGTCACGCTCGGGCGACGGAGAAGTTCATCCGCACGAACACCTGTTTCTATTTTCGGCTCGCCGAGCGATTCCAGAAGTGAATTTACCCTCTCATTCGGCGGGAAAACGGTAGCATGCATGCGCGCCTTTTCCGCGCCGATGCGCTCCTGTTTTGCGAGAAAACGCGCATATCTTTCATCGCTGACAAGCCCTGCATCATGACCCGATTTCGTCAGGCGTACATCTGCATTATCCTGCCGCAGAAGCAGACGATATTCCGAGCGCGAGGTCATCATTCTGTATGGTTCGTTTGTGCCTTTTGTAACCAAATCATCAATAAGTGTACCGATATATGAGCTGTTACGCGTCAGTATCAGTTGTTTTTTGCCTTGTAATTTGAGTGCGGCATTCATGCCGGCAATAAGTCCCTGTGCCGCCGCCTCCTCATAGCCCGAAGTGCCGTTGAACTGTCCCGCGCCGTAAAGATTCGGGATTTCCTTAAACTCCAGCGCGGCGGAAAGCTGTGTCGGATCGGAGCAATCGTATTCTATCGCGTAGGCGTTGCGCATGGTGACAGCGTGCTCGAAACCGACCATGCTATGGAGCATTTCGAGCTGAACATCCGCCGGCATAGAGGACGAAAAGCCTTGCAGATACAGCTCATTTGAGCCATAACCCGTCGGTTCGAGGAAAAGCTGATGCCTTATCTTATCGGGAAAGCGGACTACCTTATCCTCAATACTCGGGCAGTATCGCGGACCGATGCCTTTTATCTCGCCGGAATAGAGCGGCGAGCGGTGAATATTGCTTCTGATAATATCATGGGTTTTTTCGTTTGTATATGCTACATAGCAGGGAAGCTTCGGTCGCGCATACAAATCAGATACATTAGTATCGGCGCTGTACGGTGTAGGAATTTCCTCTCCGTCCTGCTTTTCAAGCACGGAAAGGTCAACAGTTCGAGCATCGATTCTCGGCGGAGTACCTGTTTTAAAGCGCATTATTCTTATGCCGAGCGCGCGCAGACTCTCTGTCAGGTGCGTTGCCGCGTGCATCCCATCGGGACCCGAACTCTGGCGGAAATCGCCGATTATTACTCGTGAATCGAGATATGTTCCCGAAGAAATGACCGCCGCGCGTGCTTTATACACGGCGCCGACCGCCGTCACGAGGTCAAAAACCTCGCCATCGCGGCGGATTTCACAGATTTCGGCTTGGATAAGGCGCAGATTTTCGGTATGCTCTATCGTTTTTTTCATGATGTCCTGATAGAGGCGGCGGTCTGCCTGAATGCGTTTGGACTGAACCGCCGCGCCCTTGCTGGAATTGAGAATGCGATCCTGAAGCATAACCTTATCCGCGGCTCTGCCCATTTCGCCGCCGAGCGCGTCAATCTCAAAAACGAGTTGACCCTTACCCGTGCCGCCTATTGAGGGATTGCACGGCATATTGCCCACGGCATCGAGTGAAATCGTGAAAAGCAGAGTGCGGCAACCGAGTCTGGCGGCGGCGAGTGCGGCTTCTATACCGGCATGACCCGCGCCGATAACGGCTATATCTGCATCTGAAACAAAAAACTCCTGTATCATTATTTGTGTCCTTTTGTTGTGTTTGTATATGCGAATGAATTTGTCGATTGTGGTGGGATGGGGGATGGGAATCAGGGAAAAACAAAGCATATCTCCATGCCCCGTCAGCGCACAGGCTTCCCAATTATAGCACCCAAACATCGACCGCGAGGTTCGCCGTAGCCCAACATGGCACAGCAGCGAATCCGAGTCGGCGCTTGAGCTTTTCTAACCTGTAGTATCATGCGGGTCGTCGGGGAATTGACACATACGCGGAGCGTGTGTGTCGGCGTCGCCGAGACAGGGGAGCGCCGACCCCTACAAGATAAAGTCCAAGCATAGCCAACAGAAAAAGCAAAAAATATGTGCTCTATCCCGTCAGCGCACTCGCTCCACTCACGCCCGCCACCCTTTTTCAGCGGGCGTGCAGGCTTGCGTGCACGAATCTGCTCGGCTTTCTCGTGTGATATGTTCGCACGCGTGGTAGTATGAGATTGCGGAGAGCACGAGACTATCGGATTTCACTTTGCTATTTGCCGCACGCACTCGCCACGCACTACTTCTTGCGACTAACTCGTGCACGCGGAGGGTGTTTTTTAAGAGGGAGGAAAGCCCTCTTAAATGACTTTTGCCGCGCTTTTGGTCACTCAAAAGCGCGAGAAAAGAGAAGTTGCTTTAAGCATCTCGCGGGCGAACAATGTTCGCCCCTACTAAGTAGCGGGTCGTCGGGGAATTAAGCAATGCGAAGCGTTGCTTGGCGTCGCCGAGACAGGGGTGGTGCCGCCACCCTGAACCCTCCTCTTGGTCACTCAAAAGCGCGATAAAAGAAAAGTTTCTTTAAGTATCTTCACGGGCGAACAATGTTCGACCCTACAGTATAGAGTCGAAGTTCTGTCAGCATCCAAAATAAAAACTAAATCTTAATCCGCTTTTTCTTTTGCAGAAGCAGGCGCAAAAGAAAAAGCTATCAAAAAGAAAACGCCGAGCAGAAATTTCGCGCTCTGCGGAGCGCGACGAGGGCTCCGCGTCCTCGACCCGCAAGCCTTTGAAAAGGCTTGAGCTAAACTTTAATGGAAAAATGCGGGCGAAAACTACTGTGTGGCGGGCGAAAAATTCAAAGAAAGCGTCGCGCGAGCGGCATTCATCCCCTGCGCAGTGCCTCACGCACATCATCATAGCTATAGCCATAGCGGAGAAGTGCCGCCATCGCCTTTTGCTTGCTTTTCGGTTCGGCGAAAATCTCCCTGCCGCCCATCATTTCTATTCTCTCGGCGCAGTGCCCCGGGAAATCTATCTCGGCATTTTCGAGGGTTTCCCTGATGACATCGCTTTCAAAACCTTTTGCAAAAAGTTCTGTTTTTATGCGGTTTTTGCCGTATTTTTTCTTCTCGGCAAGCTCCCATGCGAGCATTTTCGCCTGCCCCGCCTCATCTATATAACCGTTCTCGGCAAAAAACGCCACAGCTTCATCCGCGCTCTCCGGCGGAAAGCCTTTGCGTATCAGTTTGCTGCGCAGATTTTTCTTTGTATTGAAAGAAAATTCAAGCAGGCGCAGACCTGCGCGGACAGCCTCCGTGCGAAGTGAAAGATAGCGTATCTGCGAGAGCAGTTCCGTATCTGCCGCATACGGTGCATCGATATGAGAGGGAAGTGCCGTCTCACCGAAATACTGCGCCGCTATGCAGTAATTTTCGCGGCGCAGTCCTTTTTCATCGGTTATTTCTATAGTGAGTGCAAGTTCTTCTCCCCCTGCGGCGGGTGAGATTTTCACTATATAAGCTTCCATTATTCGTCGGCTTCCACATCGAGCAGTTTGATATCGAAGTTATCGCCCTCTTCATCTTCATCCTCATCGAGAGAATAAGCTTCTTCGGCTATTTCTATCTCATCGCTCTGTGCCTTGATTTTCTTTTCTATTTCTTCCATGAGCGCGCGGTTTTCTTCTATTGTCTTGCGTGCATTTTCCTTGCCCTGACCGATACGCTCGCCGTTATAGCTGAACCATGAACCGCTCTTGGCGATTATGCCCAGTTCCGTGCCGATATCGAGTATTTCGCTTGATTTCGAGATACCCTTGCCATAGAGAATATCAAATTCCGCTATTTTGAAAGGCGGCGCAACTTTATTTTTTACAACCTTGCACTTTACTCTGCTGCCGTAAACCTCGCTGCCCTGCTTGAGATTTTCCGTCTTGCGGACATCGATACGCACAGATGCATAGAATTTCAACGCTCTGCCGCCGGTGGTTGTCTCGGGATTGCCGTACATTACATTGACCTTTTCACGGAGCTGATTTATGAATATAACGGCACAGCCTGTTTTGGCGATAGCGCCCGAGAGTTTACGGAGTGCCTGCGACATGAGTCGTGCCTGAAGTCCCACATGGGAAGCGCCCATTACGCCGTCTATTTCCTGCTGGGGAACGAGCGCGGCAACGCTGTCGACTACGATAACATCAATTGCGCCCGAGCGCACGAGTGCTTCTGTTATTTCCAGTGCCTGCTCGCCGCTGTCCGGCTGAGAAACAAGCAGACTGTCGATATCAACGCCCAGTGCCTTGGCATAAACAGGGTCGAGCGCATGCTCGGCATCGATAAATGCCGCTTCGCCGCCCATTCTCTGCACCTCGGCTACAACATGGAGTGCAACGGTTGTTTTACCGGAGGATTCGGGCCCGAATATTTCTATGATTCTGCCACGCGGAACGCCGCCGATACCGAGCGCAAGGTCAAGCGTGAGTGAGCCTGTCGGTATGGAATCCACCTGCATATGTGTATTTTCGCCGAGCTTCATTATCGTGCCCTTGCCGAAATCCTTTTCTATCTGGGCAAGAGCCGTTTCGAGTGCTTTTTTCTTATCCGCATCGGCAACAGGTCTTGCCGCCGCGGTTTTTTTCTTTGCTACTGCCATAATTTATTCATCTCCTTATGTAAATTCAGCCGCCCCGAAATGCGCCTTGCGCGAGGGGCAATGATTTTATTTTTATTTTGTAGGTGGTCGACAATTGGTTTTTCAAAAGAGAATTGAAGTGACTTTTCTTCTATCGCGCTTTTCACTGACGCGGCGTGCATGGGTGGAGTAAGTGCGCTGACGGAATAAATCAGTAAGCATTATGGACACCTCATCCGTCAGCCTACGGCTGCCACCTTCTCCCACTGGAGAAGGCTTATCATCCTTTTATCGTAGACAGCACTTTTTATTTGTATCGCATCATCCGATAAAAATTAGATTGTGTACATAGTGCACATTTTTGTTATGAAAAATTCGGCATCTCGCCAGCCTTCTCCTGCGGGTAGCGAAGCGGCGCGAGGGGAATGAATGACAGCCCTGAGGGCTGTCAGAACCCGAGCGTGACCGAGCCGCAGCGAGAAAGGTGGCGCGGTTTACCGCGACGGATGAGGTGTTACATGTGTACTGTGTAAATCGATATCTGTCTTGCTATGTTCGCACCCAGACCCGCACCCAAACTTGAACCGCGAGGTTCGCCGTAGCCTGACATGGCACAGCAGTGAATCCGAGTCGGCGCTTGAGCGTTTCGAGCCTGTAGCCGTGGTTAAGCTATAGTGGGACGGTTCGCTCGCTATGTTCGCACCGGAGGGCGATGGTTGTTTGCAGAGAGCAAAGCGGGAAGATACAGGGAGGATACATAAGGCAGGAACGACCTTATGTGACTTTTGGTACTTTTGGTCACACAAAAGTACGATAAAGAAAAGTATCTTTATATTTCTTTTCGCGGGCGAACAATGTTCGCCCCTACAATAAAAACCAAATCCCGCCAAAAGCCAAAACAAAAGATATATACCTTACTCCTGTCTCGGCAATGCCGAGACAGGAGTATATTTTATCCCGCTTAAATCTCATCCTCGTCGGAAGCGGGTTCTGCCGCTTCTTCTTCGGCTTCTTCCTCTGCCGCCTCGGCTTCTTCTGCCGATCTTATTTCAGCCGCTTCGGTCGCTTCCTCTTCGAGAGCCGCTTCCTCCGCTTTCTTTTCCTCCTCGGCATGAACGAGTGTGAAGTTCACTACGCTCGCGCCCTCGGAAAGACGCATTACGATAACGCCCGCGGTATTATTGCCGTAGGTCGGGATATCGGCGGCGGGAGTACGGATGATAACGCCCTCATCGGTGATTATCATGAGGTCATCCGTTTCGCAGACGGCGGCGATACCGGCAAGATAACCGGTCTTTTCGGAAATTTTATGGCAGATAACGCCCATAGTTCCTCTGCTGTGCGCCGTGAAGCCCTCGAAATCGGACTTCTTGCCGTAGCCCTTTTCGGTTATCGTGATAAGCTTTTTGCTATCGTCTATAACCTCTGCACCGACAACATAATCATCGCCGCGCAGGCGTATGCCGCGGACACCGCGTGCCGTTCTGCCCATGACGCGCGCTTCGTTTTCATTGAAGCGGACGGCTTTGCCCTCTCTCGTGGCGATAATGATATCGCTTTCGCCCGCCGTCTTGCGGACATAGAGCAGTTCATCGCCCTCATCGAGATTCATGGCTATCTTGCCGCCGCGACGCATGAATTCAAAATCCATCACATTGGCACGCTTGATAACGCCGTATTTTGTCACCATGACAAAATATTCGTTCTCGCCAAAGCCATCTATCGAGATAACGGAGGTAACAAATTCGCCCTCGGTCAGCTCCAGCAGATTGACTATATTTGTGCCCTTGGCTGTTCTGCCCGCCTCGGGTATCATATATGCTTTCTTGGCAAAAACCTTGCCCTTGTTTGTAAACATGAGCAGGAACGAGTGGCTGTTTACGACCATTACATCGACAACATCGTCCTCATCCTTTGTTTTCATGCCGATAATGCCCTTGCCGCCGCGGCGCTGTGCCGTATATTCGCGGGCAGGCATACGCTTGAAGTAGCCGCCGCGCGTCGCCGTGATAACACAGCTGTGGCGCTCGATAAGATCTTCAAGCACTATCTCATTTTCGGCTTCTTCTATTCTCGTGCGGCGTTCATCGCCGAATTTTGCCTTGATATCGAGCATTTCTTCCTTGATGATGCCGATAAGCTTGCTTTCGTCGGCGAGAATGGAGCGAAGCTCGGCGATGAGTGCGCAGAGCCTGTCCAGCTCGTCCTCAATCTTGACTGTTTCGAGATTTGAGAGCTTGCCGAGCTGCATTTCCACGATAGCCTGCGTCTGCGCATCGTCCAGACCGAAGCGAAGCGTCAGCTGTTCCTTTGCGTCGGGAATGGACTTGGAGCCGCGGATGATGGCGATGACCTCGTCGATATTTTCTATGGCTATCTTGAGTCCCTCGAGGATATGTGCGCGCTTTGTCGCCTTTTCCAGTTCAAACTGTGTTCTGCGGCGCACTACCTCCTCCTGATGCTTTATATAAACGGAGAGCAGTTCTTTCAGCCCGAGCACTTTCGGCTCGCCGTTCACAAGCGCGAGCATATTGACGGCGCATGTGTCCTGAAGCTGAGTGTATTTATAGAGCTGATTGAGTATTACCTGACCGTTTGCATCGCGGCGGTATTCTATGACAATCTTCATGCCGTGTCTGCCCGATTCGTCGCGCAGGGCTGTGATACCCTCCACGCGCTTGTCCTTGACAAGGTTGGCAATGCTTTCCACAAGCATGGATTTATTTACCTGATAGGGGATTTCATATATTTCTATTCTGCGCTTATCCTCAAAAACCTCGGCGCGCGCACGAACCGTTATTTTGCCTCTGCCTGTGGCATAGGCTTCATAAATGCCCGCCGTGCCGTGGATGGTCGCATAGGTAGGGAAGTCCGGACCTTTGATGAATGTCATCAGCTCGCGGACATCCGCCTCGGGATGCTCCATGAGGTAAATTGTGCCATCGATAACCTCGCCGAGATTATGCGGGGGAACATTCGTCGCCATACCGACGGCGATACCGACGGAACCGTTGACAAGCAGATTCGGGAAGCGGGAGGGAAGCACCTCCGGCTCTTTTCTCGTGTTGTCAAAATTGGGGACAAAGTTTACTACATCCTTTTCGATATCGGCAAGCATGAGATTAGCCAGCTTCGCCATTCTCGCCTCGGTATAACGGTAGGCGGCTGCGCCGTCGCCGTCGATATTACCGAAGTTTCCGTGACCCTCTACGAGCGGATAGCGAAGCGAGAAAGGCTGCGCCAGACGCACCATCGAGTCATATACCGCCGTATCGCCGTGCGGATGATATCTGCCCAGCACATTACCGACGGTGGTCGCCGATTTGCGGAAAGGATTTTCATATGTGAGCTTGTCCTCATACATCGCATAAAGTATGCGGCGGTGTACGGGCTTGAGTCCGTCTCTCGCGTCGGGGAGCGCACGGGATATGATAACCGACATCGCATATTCCATGAAGGATTTTTTTACTTCCTTTTCCATTTTGATATCGACTATCTTCTGGTCCTTAAATTCTATATTTTGCTGTTTGTTATCCACTTTTTCTGCTCCTTTCGCTTAAATGTCGAGATTTTCGACAAGCTTTGCATTGTCCTCTATGAAGCGGCGGCGCGGAACAACATCATCGCCCATCAGAACGGAGAATATCTCATCGCAGGCGATGGCATCCTCTATCGTCACGCGCAGAAGCGTTCTTCTCTCGGGGTCCATTGTGGTTTCCCAGAGCTGTTCCTTATCCATTTCGCCGAGACCTTTGTATCTCTCGGCGCGTACATTGCCGCCCATCTCCGCGATTATTCTGTCGCGCTCATCGTCGGAGAAAGCATAGCGCTCCTGCTTGCCTTTTATCACCTTATAGAGCGGCGGCTGTGCCGCGTAGACATGACCCTCTTCTATGAGCTTCTTCATATGGCGGAAGAAGAATGTGAGCAGGAGTATGCGTATATGCGAGCCGTCGACATCGGCATCCGCCATGATGATTATCTTGCCGTAGCGGAGCTTCGCCATATCAAATTCATCGCCTATGCCGCAGCCCAGCGCCTGGATTATCGGAATGAGCGACTGATTGGAATAAACCTTGTCAAGTCGGCTCTTTTCAACATTGAGCACCTTACCGCGCAGAGGCAGTATCGCCTGATAGCGGCTGTCGCGTCCGTCCTTGGCACTGCCGCCTGCGGAGTCTCCCTCTACGAGGAAAAGCTCTGTCAGCTCCGTGCTCTTTTCGTGGCAGTCGGCAAGCTTGCCGGGGAGAGAGAAGCCCTCGAGTGCGCCTTTTCTGCGCGTCGCTTCTCTTGCCTTTCTCGCCGCTTCTCTCGCGTTGGAGGCGGCTATTGCCTTTTCTATTATCGCCTTGCCGACGGCGGGGTTTTCTTCGAGATATTCATCGAGTTTCTCGGAAACGAGCGCATAAACAAAGCTTCTTATCTCGCTGTTGCCGAGTTTTGCTTTCGTCTGGCTTTCAAACTGCGCGTCCGGCAGTTTGACGGAGATAACGGCGCAGAGTCCCTCGCGCACATCGTCGCCCGTGAGGTCCTTGTCCTCCTGCTTCATCACCTTTATCTTGCGCGCATAGTTATTGAGAACCTTTGTCAGCGCGGTTTTGAAGCCTACCTCATGCGTACCGCCCTCGATGGTTGCCATATTATTGGCAAAGGTAACTATGGTATCGGCATAGGTATCGTTGTACTGGAGCGCGATTTCGGCGGTGAGGTCGCCCTTTTCGCCGCGGATGTATATAACATCGGGGTGTATCATATTGCAGTGCTTGACGGAGTTGAGATATTCGACGAAACTGCGTATACCGCCCTCGTAATGAAGCGTAGCGGTTTTCGGCTCTTCGCCTCTCTCGTCTGTCAGTATAATCTTGACGCCCGCATTGAGGAATGCCTGCTCGCGCATGCGGGCATAAACGGTATCATAGCTGAAATCCGTCTCCTCAAATATGGTCGCGTCCGGTTTGAAGCGGACATAGAGTCCGTGTCTGCCCTCGCTCGAGCCTACCTCGCGGAATTCGCGGACGACATGACCCTTTTCAAAGCGTTCGGTATACATTTTCCCGTCGTGGCAGTTTTCGACCTCCATCCATTCGGAGAGTGCGTTTACAACGCTGGCGCCCACGCCGTGCAGACCGCCGGATATCTTATATCCGCCGCCGCCGAATTTACCGCCCGCATGGAGCACGGTGAAAACAACTTCAAGCGTCGGTTTGCCGACCTTTGCGTTGATGCCGGCGGGAATACCGCGTCCGTCATCGCGCACGGAGCATGAGCCGTCGCTGTGGAGTGTCACCTCGATTTTGTCGCAGAAGCCTGCCATTGCCTCGTCAATGGAGTTGTCCACTATCTCGTTTATCAGATGGTGGAGACCTCTTGCCGATGTCGTTCCGATATACATACCGGGACGCACGCGCACAGCCTCAAGTCCCTCTAAAACCTGAATCTGACTGTCGTTATAGGCGGAAGCTTCTTTCAGTATCTTGTCTTCGGTCATTTTTATTGAATCCTTTCGGTTAAATTTCGTTGTTTATGTTGTTTTCGGTAATGAAAACGGGGAAGTTTTATTTAATATGTTTTTGTTGAAAAATAACTTTTCCTTTCTCGTACTTTTCTGTGAAGAAAAGTACGAGAAAGAGAAAGTATCTTTATGTTTCTTCGCGGGCGAACAATGTTCGCCCCTACAAGATAAAACCCAAAGTATAGCTAACGGACAAAGCAAAAAATATATACTTTATCCCGTCGGCGCACGGACTCCACCCACGCCCGCCAACCCTATTATGCGGGCGTGCAGACAATGCGTGCACGAATCTGCTCGGCTTTTTCGTGTGATATGTTCGCACGCGTGGTATGGCTGAAATCGTGGGGAGCGCGAAACTATCGGATTTCACTTTGCTATTTGCCGCACGCACTCGCCACGCATGGCTCGCGCGACTAACTCGTGCACGCGGGAAGAGTTCTCAAAGAGAGGGGAACGCTCTCTTTGATGACTTTTGCCGCGCTTTTCGTCAGTGAAAAGCGCGAAAAGAGGAAAAGTTTCTTTATATTTCTTCGCGGGCGAACAATGTTCGCCCCTACTAAGTAGCGGGTCGTCGTGGGAATT
>ERZ1026780.790-NODE-790-length-23158-cov-4.068692_pt1 | contig 23158 bp, 17 predicted proteins | sample MGYA00380126_ERZ1026780 | MGnify/ENA primary metagenome ERZ1026780 (study PRJEB33269, sample SAMEA4719762) | human gut metagenome | biome: human-associated habitat; feature: organic feature; material: feces | place: Cameroon | collected 2013-10 ... | reverse complement strand
ATTTTTTTCAACATTTTTCCTCTTCGCAAAAAAACACCCCGAAATGCACGATTTCGGGGCTTTTTTCACGACTTTTTAATATGTTTCGCATTTATGCAACTTTAACGCATCTCATATATCTTTACGCATTGGTCAGAATTTCCATTTCTTCATAGGTTAAATTTATGTCGCAACCGGAAAGATTTTCGACAAAATGTCCGACTCCCGATGACGAGAACAGAGGAATGACGCGCGTACAGTCGGGCATGCGGTACAGATTGACAAGCCATGCGATCACGAGCGCGGATGCGTCGACTCCCTTTTCAAGGGCCATTTCCGAAAGCGTTTGCATTCTTTTCCCTGTAATCATGTTTTCGGGCATACGTGAAGGAACGGAGTATCCCCCTCGTGCCAGGCACGAATATGCCACGAGCGGGATTTTGCGATCGGCAAGAAAGCGCATTCTCTCGCGGGAAGTCGCTTCGTTGAATTTATATTTCGGAGCTATGTCGCTTCTCTCGTAAAGATATGTAAACCTTTGCTGCATTACCGAATACGGCGTAAAATTTTTCTTTTCCGCCACCGTGTTCGCGTCCATAAAACGCCATACGTCGTAATTGCTTGCGCCGAGAACGCGCACTTTTCCCTTCTTTACGAGATTGTTAAACGCTTCCATTGTTTCTTCGAGCGGCGTCGCAGGGTCGTCGGTGTGAGCGTAATACAAATCGACGTAATCGGTTTGCAGTTTTTTGAGACTTTGATCTATCCAGTATTCTATCTGTTCTTTTTTAAGACCCTGCCCTTCGCCGTGGCGATCGAAGCCCACTTTCGTGGCAATGACCAGTTTGTCTCTGCCGCCTCGACTACGGAGCCATTTACCGAGCGTAGTTTCGCTTTCGTCACCGGTACCCAGCCAGTGAGCGTAGTTGTTGGAAGTGTCGATGAAATTTCCGCCGCGCTCCACAAAGGCGTCCAGAACGGCAAAAGAATTCTCTTCGCTCGTAGACGTTCCGAAATTCATGGCGCCGAGGCACGCTTCGCTTACTTTCAATCCGCTTAATTCTATTTTTTTCATTGTTTCATCCTCTCTATTACATAATCCTGTACTTGTTTTGAAAAATCCACGAATATTCCGCTGTAACCGGTGACGCGCACCATCAGATCGCGGTGTTTTTCGGGGTGAATTTGCGCGTCGATGAAATCTTCGACGTTCTGACAGCTCACCTGAACGTGTAATCCGCCTCCGTCGAGATATGTTTTTATCATCGAGCCGAGCAGAGCCGCGCCTTCTTCACCGTGAAAATCTTTGGGCTGAATATCCAGATTGAGCGAGCCGGAAGCAAGCCCTCTCATCGGCAACTTCATAAGCGACGACAGCATTCCGGTGATTCCGTTTACACACGAACCGAACGACGGGCGCGAATTCTGCGAAAACGCCTCCCCCGCAAGTCTTCCGTCGAACGTGGCTCCCGAAATCGCCCCCATCCTAACATTGTGAGTATCGCTCTGGATGGACGGCATAAGCACTATTCCGTACTTTTCGGCGTACGGCACGCTTGCCTTCTGCACGATATCGAGATAGTCGCCAAGCACGCGCGCGGCATGATAATTGCTTAACTCGTCGTCGCTTCCGAATTTTTTGACTTTGCGGCACGCCGCCAGAATTTGCGGATAGCCGTCGAAATTTGCGTCAACCGCTTCAAACAGCTGCGACAGCGTGTATTTTTTATCCCGGAAAACCAACCTGTCGACCGTTATAAACAAATCCACAAGCGACGCAAAACAAATGAGCGTTTGAATCTGGAAATGCCATTTTGCCGCGCTTGCGTTGTTTGCGGTTGCCGTTTCGATCGGCGGAACGCGGAAGCAGTCGCCCACGGTAAGAATTGCCGACGGGTGGCGATTGCGGACAAGCAGTTCTTTTTCCATATTTTCGAGTTTAAACAAAACAAACTCTTTTACTCTCTCGTTAAACGCCGAATAAAACTCGTCTATGCTTTGGGGCTGCGCACTTTTCTCGTTAAGCTCGCGCGCAACTTCCATAAAGTCCTGCGTCCAGCCGTTTAATCGGCGAGTGCGGTGGTAGCCCACTTGCAGTTGCTCTTTCTCCTCGGGGCTTGCGTCGGGAGAAAACTGCGGCGAACGCGGCGCCGACAACATCCAGCACGAATTTTTGCCCAGACCCGCCCAATTGCAGCCGAAATGCTCGTATTCGCGCGCATCGGCAAGCGGCACTCCGACCTTCCGAAAAGCCGAAATCACGTCGTTGTCGTTGTAAAACATTAGAGAACAGCTTTCCATCGCCTTTTGCATGAGAACGCGCCAAAGCTTGGGATGTTCGTCAGCCATACCCTCGTAATAGCGCACGACCGTAACCGGGTTTTTAAGTCCCGGGCGAATACAGCGCGCAAACAGCAAGGTAAGCTCGTTTACGGCGGGCAAGCCGTCCTTATCGGTTCCGGCGAGATGCATGTACTGCGGCGCGTCGAAGTTGAGAATACGATCCCATCCGGTCGTGTTGCTCGCGTCGCCCAGCTGATGTTCGCCTCTGCCCATGATGAGATTGTGTTTGCAGTAGTAGTCGGTTATTATTTCTTCCATGCGCTCGTCGGTAATTCCGCGCGCTTTGTCTTTCTTATATAAGGAATAAAGAAAAACGTCCGGCCGCCCGAGCGACAACGTGGGATTTGCCGTGACGTATGCGCAGTCGATAAACGCGACCATCCACCACAGCTGCACTCCCTCGAAAAAGCTTTGCGGAGCGCGCGTCGCTATTGCTTCGAGTGCGGCGGCGATTTCGCTTTTACCCGCTTTTTCGGCGGCTGCGGCATAGCGTTTTACAAAGGAAATTACGGCGTCGTAAAATCCTATTGCTCCTTCAAGGAAAATTTTCTTGTCTTTATCTCTCTTATGTTTTCTAAGGCTTTTTTCGGCGCGCGCCTTAAGACCGGGAAGCCCGCTTTTTATCAGATCTTCCCAGTCGAGCGTACAATGCCCGGTTTCAAAAATCGTGGTGTGATACAGATTCTCCCGATCGGCAACAAACGCCTGAAAATATTCTTCTTCCTCTTGCGTCAGAACCTTATCTACGTAGCGCCCGACAATTACGTCGTTATCGCAAACCGGCGTGTCGACGTTTTCCAGAAGATAGCGCATTGCCTTTGAAAAAGCGAGCGGTTGCGATAGTCCCGCACATTCGTTTTTTATATCGCCGAGCAGTTTTATACGCTGAAAACTCGTAGATTTAAGCGGCTTTTGAGTAAGCGCGACCATTGCTTCTTCGACATTTGTCATAATTTTCCTCTTATACTTTGCTTTAACGTTTTTCTTTTTCTAAATTATACACTCTTAAATTCTTTTTGACAAGCAATCGGCAAATATTTTTCAAATATAATATTATTGCGATCACCCCTTACTGTTTAAAAGTAAAAAGCGGCAGCTTTTACGCCGTCGCTTTTTGCCGTTTATAATTAAATTCTGTTTTTGATCTGATCGTTGATTTTTGCGAGGAACTCGTCGAACGTCATGGTTTCGGTCTGATCGGTTTCGCGCGAGCGCACGGACACGACGCGGTTTTCGATTTCGTTCTTGCCGATAATCAACATATAGGGTACGCGGTCAACCTGGCGTGCTTCACGCACTTTGTAGCCGATTTTCTCGTTGCGGTCGTCCAGTTCGACGCGGATTTTGTTTTCGCGCAGCTTTTCGTATACTTCCTTGACAAAACTGTCATCCGTTCCGGGCAGAGTAAGCACTTTTACCTGCGTGGGAGCCAGCCACGTGGGGAATTTGCCGGCAAAATGCTCGGTAAGTATACCTATAAAACGCTCTATGGAGCCGAAGCATACTCTGTGAATCATAATGGGACGTTGACGTTCGCCCTTTTCGTCGATGTATTCGAGGTTGAAGTTGAGCGGCATCTGGAAGTCGAGCTGAATGGTTCCGCACTGCCACGTTCTTCCCAGAGAATCGCGCAGGTGGAAGTCGATTTTCGGACCGTAAAACGCGCCGTCGCCCTCGTTTACGATATAGGGCAGGTTGAGTTTTTCGAGCGCGGTTTTAAGACCGTTGGTTGCCGCTTCCCAGTCTTCGTCGCTGCCCATGCTGTTTTCGGGACGGGTGGAAAGTTCGACGAAATATTCGAAGCCGAATTTGCTGTACACCTCGTTTATAAGATGAACGACCCCCACTATTTCATCGGTAATCTGTTCTCTTCTCATAAAGATATGCGCGTCGTCCTGAGTGAAGCAGCGCACGCGGAACAAGCCGTGCAGCGCGCCTTTAAGTTCGTGACGATGTACAATGCCCAGTTCGCCTACTCTCAGCGGGAGTTCGCGATAGCTGTGCGGTTTGCTGCGATATACCATTACTCCGCCGGGGCAGTTCATTGGCTTTATGCAGTACACTTCATCGTCTATTATCGTGGAATACATGTTGTCTTTGTAGTGATCCCAGTGACCGCTGGTTTCCCACAAATGTCTGTTCATGATGAGCGGAGTGGACACTTCGACGTAGTTTTCACGGGTGTGAATTTCGCGCCAGTAGTCGATGAGCGCGTTTTTAAGAGCCATTCCCTTGGGCAGGAAGAAGGGGAATCCGGGACCTTCGTCGCAAAGCATGAACAGTTCCATTTCCTTGCCTATCTTTCTGTGATCGCGCTTTTCGGCTTCTTCGAGCAGTTTGAGATGCTCGTCCAGTTCTTCCTGAGTGCGGAAGGCGATGCCGCCGATACGAGTGAGCATTTTGTTGTTTTTATCGTTTTTCCAGTATGCGCCCGACTGCTGCGTGATTTTGAACGCTTTGAGCGCCTTGGTATAGCAAAGGTGAGGCCCGACGCACATATCGATATATTCGCCCTGCTGATAGAAGCTGATGACGGCGTCGTCGGGAAGATCGCCGATATGCTCGACCTTATACTTCTCCTTTCTGTCCTGCATAAGCTTTATCGCTTCGGCGCGCGGCAGAATAAAAGGCTTGATGGGAAGATTTTCTTTTACTATCTTTCTCATTTCGGCTTCGATTTTATTAAGGTCTTCGTCTGTAAGCTTGGTGTCGCCGAGATCTACGTCGTAGTAAAATCCCTTTTCGGTAGCCGGCCCGTATCCGAAGTCTGCTTCGGGATAGAGGCGTTTAACCGCCTGAGCCAATACGTGAGCCGCCGTGTGGCGAATGACTTCGAGTTCCAGCTCTTCGGGGCACTCGGCAACCGTTCCGTCTTTGTAAATGATTTTCATAATCTTTCTCCTTTTCTTTATGCGAGAAATTTTTTTAAATTTTGCTTTTTTATTCTCTCAGACTTCTGAGTTTTTTGTTTTTTCGCGGTCGTGCGCTTACGACAAAAAGTATTACTTTCTGTTGAATTTGTTTTGCAGCGCTTTGAGCATGGATTCGAGGTCGCCCGAATTTCTGCCGTTTTTATCTCTGCGTTCGCCGTTTGCTTTGAAATTACTCTTGTTTTGTTTATCCGACGGCTTTTTGTCGGCAAATTCGCGTTTTTCGCGCTTGGGTCTGTCCGCTTCGGTCTTTTGCGAAACGTAGCCGCTTGCGCCTTTTATAGAAAGGTTGATTCTGTTTTTGGCAAGGTCCACGCCGATGACTTTTACCTTTACCGTTTCGCCCACTTTGAGCGCTTCGGACGGGTGCTTGATGTAGCGGTCGCTTATCTCGGAAATATGGCACAGTCCGTCGTGATGCACGCCTATGTCGATAAACGCGCCGAAATCTATTACGTTTCTTACTACGCCGGTCAGTTCCATGCCCTCTTTAAGGTCTTTTATATCCATGAGGTCCGCACGGAGAACGGGCGGAGTAAGACTGTCGCGGATATCTCTTCCGGGCTTTAATATTTCGTCCACGATATCGTTCAGCGTCATTTCGCCCACGCCTATTTCGGCGGCAACCGCTGCCGCTCCGTCGCGAGCCACTTTGTTTTTAAGATCGCCGAGGTTGTTGTTTCTCACGTCCTCTTCAGTGTAGCCGTATTTGGCAAGGAGCTTTTTGGTAGCCTCGTAACTTTCGGGGTGAACGCCGGTTCCGTCCAGCACTTCGCTGCTGCCGGTAAGGCGCAAAAATCCGGCGCACTGCTCGTACGCTTTGGGTCCGAGCTTGCTTACTTTAAGCAGTTCGGCACGCGAAGCAAATTGTTTTTCCTTGCGGTATTCGACGATATTTTTCGCAATGGTCGTGTTAAGTCCGGCTACGTACGACAACAAGCTGTACGACGCGGTACCGAGGTCCACGCCCACGCTGTTTACGCAGTCTTCCACCACGCCTTCGAGTACTTCGGTAAGGCGTTTTTGCGGCATATCGTGCTGATACTGTCCCACGCCTATGGATTTAACGTCTATTTTGATAAGTTCCGCCAAGGGGTCCTGCAATCTTCTTGCGATGGACACCGCGCTTCGTACCGTGACGTCGAACTGCGGGAATTCTTCGGTTCCCAGCTTACTTGCCGAGTACACCGACGCGCCCGCCTCGTTTACAACGGCGTACGACACTTTTCTGGGGCAATCCTTTATAAGGTCGGCAACGAATATTTCCGACTCCTTGCTTGCCGTGCCGTTTCCTATGGAAATGACGTCCACGTTATATTTGAGAATGAGCGCGGTTAAAATGCGCTTTGCCTCTTCGGTCTTGTTCTGCGGCGGAGTGGGATAAACCACCGTGTGATCCAGAACGTTGCCGCTTGCGTCGATAACCGCGATTTTGCAACCCGTTCTGTACGCCGGGTCCAGCCCGAGTATGGTTTTGCCTTTGAGAGGCGCCTGCATGAGCAGCGGACGAAGATTGACTTCGAACATTTTTATCGCCTGTTCGTCGGCTTTTTCGGTGAGGTCGTTTCTCACTTCTCTTTCTATCGACGGGAAAATAAGACGGTCGAAACTATCCTCCGCCGCGCAATCGAGCTGCGGCGCGAATTTGTCGCCGTTAATATATTTTGCTTTGATTTTTCCGAGAGCGACTTCTCTGTCGCATACGAGCGAAACTTTAAGACACTGCTCGTTTTCGCCGCGGTTTACGGCAAGAATACGATGACTGGGCAGCGTTTTGATTTTCTCGGAATATTCCTTGTACATTTCGTACACGCCCAGTTTTTCCTTGTCTTCCTGCTTGGGGTCGAACGCGGAAGTAAGCGTGCCGTCCTCGAACAGATATTCGCGGAGCGCTTTACGAAGTTCGGCGTCGTCGGAAATAACCTCGGCGATTATGTCGAGCGCACCGGCAATGGCGTCTTTTTCGGTTTCCACTCCTTTTTCGGCGTCGACGTAATCCTTGGCTATAACGTTTATATCACGCTCGTCCTGTTGCGCCATGATAATATCGGCGAAAGGCTTCAGACCCTTTTCGACTGCAACCGACGCACGCGTCTTTTTCTTTTGTTTATACGGGCGGTAAACGTCTTCGACTTCGGTCAGCGTTTTTGCGTTTTCGAGCGCAACCGCAAGTTCGTCCGTCCACTTACCCTGTCCTTCTATGCTGCCGCGGACTTCTTCCTTTCTCTTTTCGAGATTTTTAAGATAGGTCAGTCTGTCGTTGAAATCGCGCAAAAGTTCATCGTCGCAACCGCCGTGCATTTCCTTGCGGTAACGCGCAATAAAAGGAATGGTGTTTCCTTCCTCTATGAGCGCGACGATATTGTCGGCGTACGTTTGTCTGAGATTGAATTCCGTAGCAAGCTGTAAATTTATGTTCATAGATTCCTTCTTGGGATATTTTGCGAAAGCTCTCTGCCTTCGCTATCAGCCATTATACCGCTTTATGTAAAAAAAAGCAACCGTTTAACGCAAAAATGTCAATACGCGGGTAAGTTTTGCATATAATCTTTCCGGGAGGGTTTAATTATGGAAAACAATCGGACAAACGATACGCACGAGATTACGCTTATAAATAAAGAAAAAGGCACTATTACCGGGGTAAACAAAGTGCTTTCGGTTAAAGACGACTGTATCGCGCTTGAAACAAGCATGGGCGAACTGGCAATTTCGGGCAAAAATTTCGTCATAAGCGGATACAACGACCAAAACAAAACTTTTTCGTTTACCGGCACGGTTTCGGGGCTTAATTATCGCGGGAAAAAAGAACCTGTTTTCAAAAAGATTTTTAAATGACAAGCGAAACTCTGCTCTTTTTTGTTCATCTTGCGAGCGGAGCGTTGTTTTCGCTTATATTCGTACTGTGCGGAAAAATAAAAAAGACTTACATCACGCTTTTTTTCGTCGATTTTTCGCTTACGCTCATTGCCGCGGCGGCTTTTTATCTGCCGCGCGTTTTCTTCGCTTACGGAACGGTTTCTCTGCCCGCGCTGTTCGCTTTTTTCGCGGGACTTATTCTTCCTCGCCTGTTTTTCGGCAAGAAAGCCGAATATTAGTCTCTCTTTTAATAAAAATAAAAACGAACGTCTGTGCAGCATTTACAAAGTCGCCTCGGACGTTCGTTTTTTATCGATTATTTTTTTACTCGGTTCGTCTTTTCCTGCGTTTTACGCACACGATGACGATTGACGCAGTTATACCGCCTATTACGGACAAGACGAGTAACGACAGCGCGATAATCAGCCCCCAAAAAATCACTTGCGTATTTCCGGTACCGCCGTACGGAGCGTACTTCGGATTTTCCGCCGAACAGAGCGTAAATTCGAGTTCGCCTTCCGGCAGTCCGTCAAAGCTTGCCGAGTAGCCGTTTTCGGTCTTTTCAAAGCCGCTTATGCTGTTTTTCGTTATATAAAACGGTGTATTTACGACGACGTCGAGCTTGTCGAATTTCGCCCATGTGCTTGCCGGCGAAAGCAGATAGGTATACGAATAAACGCCGGGTTTGTAATCGAGATCTATTGCGGGATAAATCGGCGCGGTAACGGCGTTTTTCACGTTGCTTTTCGGCGCTATCCTGATTTCGTATTCATACCACCGCATAAGGCGACGACCGCCGTAAAACCGAGATTCTAATCCGAAGTCGGAAAGCACTCCGTAAGCGGTTTTATCCGACGCCCCTTTGACAGTGCTTAAAACCGCGTTGTACCAGTCCACTTCCGACACTTTTGAATTTTCGTTGCGATACGAAAGCGCAAACTGCTCGAAGGTCGTGGTCGTTGCCGAATAAAGCGTTATTCCGTCGCATATTTTATCCTCTGCGGTGGCGCGGATGCTTTTGTAAATTCCCCAATTAGGCAAATGCGAAAGCGGTTTGCCTATCGCGTACAAAACAAAAGAACTGCCGTTTTTCGCCCACGTCCCGAATCTACCTATTCCGTCCGTCGTTTCGTAATAGAACTTCTGAGCCGGGAAATAAATAAGCGTCCCGTCCGAACCGCTCCAATCGAACACGGCGTACGCATCCGTTTTATCTCCGGCGATCGGCGACGGATTTTGCTTGTCTCCCACCGTGTAAACGTATTTGGTTACCGGCGTATCGGGCGCGAAAAAGTCGTCCTTCGCGTAGCTGTCCAGCAATCTTTTCAGATCTCTCGACAAATCGAAACCGTAACGCTCGGTAATGGTGTAGCGAATTTTCTTTTCTATCGCTTTGCCGTCAAGCGTTATGTCGTACTTGTACGCGTCAGAACCTTGGTCGTCGTCCTCGTCCGGAAACTCGTAGTCCGGTTGCGATCCGAACGGAAAAACCAGCGTTGCCGTAACGTCCATGTCCGTCGGATTGTAAAAAGTGTACTCGGCGGTTACCTTGGCAGAATATTCGGTTTTGTCATAATCGACGCTCGAATAATTTTGCGGAAACTCGCCGATGTCGAAAGTAAGCGTTTCGGCGGTAACTTCTATCGGGCAGTTTTCGCCGGTTATCATGGCTCCCGTCGCGTCCACGCCGCGCCAATAGCTTTGCGCCGAATTTGCCGAAGCGTAAACGCCGTTTGGAGTCGCCGCTATTATCAGAGCCGCGGCTATTGCGGATAAAATTTTAACAGTTCGTTTCTTCACGGTTTCTTTCCTCCTTCGCTATGCGACAAATCCGCGTTCGCCGCTCGATTTTCGCTGTCCTGCCCTTTGGCTTTTCTCGGGCAAATATATCCTTTCTTTTATTCTTCTTAAGAATATTATACCACGCTTTTCCGCGATTTTCAAGCCCTCAACGCCACGAAATTACAAATTTTACACACGCAGGCAGTTCCCGGAAATCAACCGATTAAAATCGCCCTTCGGGAGAGGTGGCGACGTCAGTCGACAGAGATGGCTTTTATAACCGTTCGTCGGGCGAACGCAGTTTATTCCTACCGCTCTCCGTCAGTTGTCGCATATCAAACCGTATGGGAGACCTGTGGTCTCCCTCCGTATAAAAAATCCCCACCGGACTGTTTGCTTCTCGCTCGCGCCTTCTTAAGCTTCAAGTCCCACGCATATAGATAAAGAGAACCACCTTTCGGTGATTCTCTTTTTTATGTATCGTGCCGCCGAAAAAGATATCACACTTTTTAGGGGCAATTTGCTCGGCTGGTGCATCTGAAAACCTCGTATTACGGTGGTCGGAAAGTTGGAACCGGTTCAAGATGCTTTCGTAAAAATATTAGCAATCGATAACAATAGGTTCTTCAGGCTTTAGAGCATAGCTTTTATTCTTCCACACAAGTGTGCCTCCTGCCTTACTTGCCACAACCGAGAGTTTTTCTTTGTTTAGTCGGACGCTGACCGTTCCTCCGTTTATCGGGACTGTACCGCAAATTTCCTTAAGTCCACCAAGGTTTGGCGCAACGGTAAAGGTCTGATATCCTGCGGAGGTTGCGTGTACGCCGAGATAGTAGCGACCGAACAGATAGATAGGACCTGCTCCCCACGCGTGACACAAGGATTTTTCGTATTTGCCTCCGTACATGGCATAATGCTCTGCGCCGTGCATCTCGGGGTGATATTCTTCCCATATGGTCTGCGCGCCAAGCTCCATCATTCCGCCCCAATAGGAGGTGATCATATCTTCAACAGCCTTAAAATCACCGAGTTTGGCCAACGCATCTAACTCATAACCCTCAAAGTAAGGAGTCGTTATTTTTGTAATACTATCATTTTTTAAAACGTTTTTCAGTATGCTTTGCGCCTGTTTTTCGTTTGATATATCATACATAACGGCAAAAATATTTGCATGGCGCGTCACGTGAGCTTTGCCGGATTGATAACTGTCGATATATGCGCCCTTTTCTTCGTTCCAGTAGTTTTCGTTGACACGCATTTTAAGCATTTCACTCTTTCGGAAGAGGGCATTGCTTTCATCGATTTGCAGTTCTTTTGCCATATATGCCATCACCGAATACGCCCGAATCAAAAGCATCTGTTCGGCGCATACTGCCCCACACTTGTCTATATCCGACCAGTCAATAAATGTCCAATCATCAAGAAGTCCTTCGATAAAGCCATCCTTGTTCAGACGCGTTTCACAGAAAAGAAGAAGCTCGCTTGCCATAGGGTATATACGTCCCAAAAACTCCTTGTCGCCATACGTAATATAATGCTCGTACAGCGTGATGATCCAGAGCAGACTGTAATCCAGGATGGTATTTATGTTCTGCTCAATCGGGAGCTTACCAATAAGGCCAATCAGCGTTCGTTGGTCAATTTCTTTATCGGAAAACAGGTATCTGTTTATTCTTGCGCTTTGATAAGCGTCACCTGCCCATACCCATCTGTCTCTTTTTATGCCATCAAAAAATCCTTCTCTGCAATTAAGATGGAATGTATATGCTGCGACGGTGTATATATCGTTAAAAAGCGCATTTTCGCACCGGAAGCTGCCCTTTGCCTCAAGCGGAAGATATTCATAGTCGGCAGACACCTCTGCGGAGTCCGACAGGCCCTTCAGATAGACATATCTGAAAGCTCTCTGACGAAGGCGATATTCCTTTTTCCCGTACACCGAGTCTGAAATATAACTGTAAGCAGTATCGAGAGCTTCATCGCGACTTTCTCCGTAGAATACGCCAATCTTACTGTTTTCGTCGACTCCACTTATATTGAGATAACCGAAAAGTTCGGTGCCGAAATCAAACAAAATGCCGTTTTCGTCTTTTTCTTTTGATACGGGATGTTTTCTTTCGTATTCAAAAGGAAAATTTTCGGGGTTCTTATCTATGCTGTCAAAGCATGGACTGCAACCGACGGGAGAAAAATCACCCGCAAAATGATTGCATATCCAGCTTTTGTCACTGGGACAAACGTCACTTTCAACAAAAATAGCGGGCAGACCGTTACGGTTGGAAACGAGAACTTCTATTTCGTGAAACCCGGGAGAAAGTTCTATACGGGTGTTTTCACGGTATCTTATGTTATCAATAGCCACGTGCCCCTCGCCGTTGATGTGGCATATGAGATAGCCGCCGCTTGAATTTATTTGTTTTCTGAACTTAACCGATACATAGGGCGTTGATATTTTCCAGAAGGGAGGTCGGTGATAGCCTTGCTCTTCACGGCGAAGATGTACATTCATAATGTGATAGATCTCGTAGTCTCCCCAATGCCATATCCAATAACTTTTGTTATTCATGCATTTCCTCCGTATTTTAGCGATAAATGCAATCAGTTTATCATAAAAAGATATGTTTGTCAATGAAATAAACCTGTATGTTTTTTGATACAAACGAAAAAAGGGAAGTTTGCGCGACTAAAAATCACGTAAACTCCCCCCAAATGATCGATTTTCAAGTTCAACTCCCATCTACACGGTATTTTTCTCGCTTGGCATCTATCAAAAATGCACTATGAAAATGGGTACAAAAAAACTCAGAAGCCTTACGACATCTGGGATTTTCGGGGTGTCATCCAAATTGGTATGACAATATGGTGGCGGGGGTGGGACTGCGTTTTGCTGCCGCAATCCGCCCACTTCGAGCGGCTCCGCCTCTCTCGTCCGCTCGCGGCAAACAGTCCACCGGACTGTTTGCTTCTCGCTCGCGCCTTCTTAAGCTTCAAGTCCCACCCATATAAATAAAGAGAACCACCTTTCGGTGATTCTCTTTTTTATGGTGGCGGGGGTGGGACTTGAACCTCACGGCCTCCGGGTTATGAGCCCGACGAGCTACCATCTGCTCTACCCCGCGTCAAAGGTCTATCTCAACGATAGCTTGCTTATTATACCATAAATATTACGCTTTGTCAAGCCCCCTTATGCGTAATTATCGAAAAAAATTACGTTAAGTCTGTTAAAATTGTGGCGACAAGCGCGATTTCGACATTTTTCGCTGCCGAAAACGCCCGGCACTCGCAACGACGCCCCTTTTTTCACGATTTGATTTCTGCATTGCCGGGAACATACAACTCGCGATAGGTTCGCTCCTCCCTGTCGAATAACACTCGATTTTGCTCGAAAATCGGATTTTTGCAACATTTTATTTTCAAAAAATCAATTTGTCCCACTTTTTCACCGGGTCGAAGCCGAACGTCTGAACCACGTCCACGGCGTCGGAACCGGCAAGGTCGTAGGGCAGAATCATCAATTTGTTTTGGTTTGCGAGGTCCACGCCGAATTGTTTGTACGCATACCACACGACGTGTGCGCATTGCGTTCGCGGAATTGCGTCCTTGTGCGTTATTACTCCCGCAAACGCGTCGTACGGAATGCCCACGAGATTTTCCTTTGCGTACGCCGCGACTTTTTGTTTTATCTCTTCGCTCGCCTTGGGGCGCAGAACGATAAAGTTTATTCGCGAAGTGAAGTCGGTGACGTGTCCTATAAGCGTATCCTGCCCGTACGCCGTGGCTTGCAAAACTTCGCCCTTTTCGCCGTCCACGACAAGCCCCGCATGTCCTATGCGAAGCGAAGAAATGTGCGTCGAAGCCGAAACGATAATGTCACCCGTTTCGAGCGCAACATTGGGCGCGGCGCCGCGTATAACGTCTATACACATCCAGGCGGCTACATACTGTCGTATCATTTCGCGCGGAGTAAAAAACGCGTCTTGAATTTCTTCGATTTTGCGTTTTCCTTCTTCTCCCCGTTTAAGCTCTCTTTCGATGCCTATTTCCGTAAGACCGGTCTGACGATACAACAAATCGTAATCATCGCGACTAAGCTTGTCTTTATTCAGAAGGGCGTTTATGTCTGCTTTTTCGTAATCGGGAACAAAATTGCCTTCTTTGCCGTGAGTAGACCACGTACCCGTTTGCAGAAAAAGACAGGCTACCAGTATTACCGCCGCGACAGCCGAAATAATTTTAAGCGCGACGTAACTTTTCTTATCTTTTTTTTCAACGTTTTCTTTTACCGCGTCGTTTTTCACCTTTTCTCTCCGAAAGCCGCCGGACGCAAACTCGATGAGCAATGCCGCGCTGTCGGCTACTGTGCCACTGGCGACGTTAAAATTACGAGCGGCTTCGGTTTACCGTGCAAATTTCTGATACATACCGCCGTTCCGCGCCTGTCGGACAAAAAAGAAGACGAGGAAAAATTGCTTGCGTCGTGCTATGAAAACGCGCTTACGATAGCCGCCGCAAACGGATGCGAGTCCATTGCTTTTCCTCTTCTTTCCGAGGATAGTTCCGGCTGCCCGATAAAATCCGAACCGGATATAGCCGCAAAAGCAATACGAACATTTCTTCTTTCAAACGAAATGGACGTCTATCTCGTATTTTCCCGTAAAAACAACCGCAGAATCAATCTCGATTTGTACGGCGACGTACTGTCTTACATAAACAAGAAAGCCGCTTTTGCCTCTCCCGATGTCGTTTTTCTCGGCGATCTGTGCGCCGAAGATTATATGATGCAAAGCAGTCGGTTTTCAAATAAGAAACTGTTTATAAAAAAACCGTCCTCTTTGGAAGACATGCTTAAAAACGCGGACGATTGTTTTACCGTCACTCTTCTCAAACTGATCGACGCATGCGATATGTCCGACGTCGAGTGCTATAAAAAGGCAAACGTCAGCAAACAGACGTGGTACAAAATCATGAATGAAAAAAACTACAAACCAAGCAAAAACACAGCCGTTTCATTTGCCGTGGCTCTCGGTCTTACTCTGTCCGAAACCGAACGACTGCTTGCCACTGCGGGTTATGCCCTTTCGGACAGCAGTAAGTTTGACATAATAATTAAATATTTTATCCTGAACGAAATATACGATGTTTTTACAATCAATCAAACGTTATTCGATTTCGATCAGCCCCTTCTGGGCAATCTGAGGTAAACCGCCGATTGACCGCAAATACGATTATACGTACTATAATATAGCCGTAAGCACAAAAGCTTGCGACTATATTTTTTTAAGGAGCTTTTTTATGAACAATTTAACCGAACTTGTATTTATTCTCGACAAAAGCGGCTCGATGTGCGGAATGGAAAAAGACGTTATCGGCGGTTTTAACTCGATGATAAAAAGACAAAGAGAAGAAAGCACAAGCGCGCTTGTTTCCACCTTTCTGTTTTCCGACGGATCCGAGATGTTGCACGACAGAGTTGAGCTCGACAAAATCCGACCGATGACCGAAAAAGAATACGTTACCGACGGATGCACGGCTCTTTACGACGCAATAGGGAAAGCGGTGGACCACATCGGCAAAATTCACAAATACGCGCGCGAAGAGGATCGACCCGCCCGCACGATTTTCATCATCACGACGGACGGAATGGAAAACGCAAGTAAATTTTTTACGGCACGACAAGTAAAAAATTTAATCAATCGCCAAAAAAAGAAATACGGGTGGGAATTTCTGTTCGTTGCCGAAGACCCGGATTTCGAGCAGTCGGCGGCGGAAATCGGAATAGACAAAGACCGCGCCGTTCAATACTGCGCAGGCACCGACACCCCTGCAATGTTTGAGGAAATGAGCAAAACGCTTTTGTCCTTCCGGCGTACAGGTCGCGTGAGAAAAAACTGGGCGGAAAACATTTCGCACGACACCGATAACAAACCGAAGAAATAGTATAAAAAGATAATAAAAAACCGGCGTCACTGCCTTTTTCGCGGCACACAACGTCGGTTTTTCGGTTTTATTAAATTTAAGCTTTCGGACAAAACAATCCGGAGTTAAAAAATCAATAATTTTCCGCGTTTACTTCGAAATAGCTTTGCGGATGCATGCACGCGGGGCAAACTTCGGGAGCCTTTACGCCGATAACGATGTGTCCGCAGTTGCGGCACTCCCATATTCTGACTTCGCTTTTTGCAAAAACTTCGTCGTTTTCGACGTTTTTAAGAAGCGCGCGATAGCGTTCCTCGTGATGTTTTTCGATAGCCGCGATAAGGCGGAATCTTGCCGCAAGCGCCTTGAAGCCCTCTTCTTCGGCGTCACGCGCGAACTGCTCGTACATATCCGTCCATTCGTAGTTTTCGCCCTCGGCGGCGGCAAGCAGATTTTCTGCGGTGTCGCCTATTCCGTTGAGTTCCTTAAACCAGAGTTTTGCGTGTTCCTTTTCGTTTTCGGCGGTTTTCAGAAACAGAGCGGCAATCTGCTCGTAGCCCTGTTTTTTTGCAACCGAAGCAAAGTACGTGTACTTGTTGCGAGCCTGCGATTCTCCCGCAAACGCAGCCATGAGATTTTTCTCGGTTTTGGTTCCCGTATACTTGTTGTTCTTTTCCATAATATTACCTCTCTTTTTTTATTGAACAGGAATTCCCCCTGTCTATAACATATTGTTCTAAAACCGGTTTGTCTGGCAAAACGCTCGAATAAAAGCAAAATCGGATTGACAAACGCCGTTTTATACGTTTTGCTTCTCGTGACAGACGTTTATTTTCAGAATATCGTCGCCGCCATGCGGATTTTTTGTAAATTCCGCTCTGTCAACGCAGGTAAAGCGGGGATGAACTTCCTCTTTGTTTTTGTGAACGTGATACACGATGAGCATCTCTTTGCCGTCGCGCGACGTAGTGAAGCTGTGATGCCCGGTACCCACCTGCACGTCGTCTTTTTTGAGAATGGGATTGCCCTCGTACTTGACGAAATTGCCTGTCGGCGTATCGCATACGGCGTAGCCCACGGCGTAATCGGGGCTGTGGTAATCGTTTGCCGTATAGGTAAGATAATATTTGCCGTTGTGTTTTAGCATAAACGGACCCTCGGCAACGTTACCGAGCCTGGTTTCCCACGGCAAAGACGCGCGCACAAGCTCTCTTTCGTTTTGCTCGTCGAGCGTTAACATATCTTTCATCGGCGCGCCGTAAATGACGTTGCCGCCGTCGAAACGCACATAATAAAGATAAATTTTCCCGTCGTCGTCGATAAAAAAGCTGCCGTCAATCGCGTTGCGTTCACTCAGCCATTTTTTCGTCGGACAGGTAAAAGGACCCGTGGGCTTGTCGGCAACCGCAACGGCAAGATGTTCGTTTGCAACGTACACCATATAAAATTTATCTTTGTACTGTTTGACTTCCGGCGCCCAGAACCATTTGTCGCCCATAACGCCGTCGCCCGCTTTAAGACAATAGCCTTCGTCCTTCCACTCCGCAAGGTCTTCGGACGAATGCACGATAAACCCGTCGGGCGCGCTCGTTGCGTAGTGATAATATCTTCCTTCGTAATACAGTAAAAACGGATCTGCTCCCTCTATAACCGGGTTAACGAATTTTCTCATATGTTTTCTCCTTTTCCGATTGTTTTCGTATAGTGTCATTATACAACCTGTTTGCAGGTTTGTCAACATAAAAAACATTTTTCGTCGCATTATGTTCTCTTCATGGCATATGATAAATCAGGTGTAAACCTTTATTTATATGTCAGAAGGAGGTTAAAATATGTTTTTCAGAAGAAATTGCGGCTGCGACCGCAATAATTGCTGCGATGACGACCGTCCGCCTCGCCCCGATCTTTGTCCCGAGGTTATCTGCCGCCCCGGCCCGCCCGGTCCCATGGGTCCGATGGGTCCTATGGGGCCGAGAGGTCCCATGGGGCAAACCGGTATGCAAGGTCCGATGGGTCCCATGGGGGCTACAGGCGCAACCGGTGTGATAGGTCCTACAGGCCCTCAGGGGCCGATGGGTGCGCAGGGTCCGGTTGGCGCTACCGGCGCGCAAGGTCCTACCGGTCCTACAGGCGCTACCGGAGCTACCGGGGCTACGGGTGCTACCGGTGCCACGGGTGCAATAGGTCCCACAGGTCCGCAGGGTCCTGCAGGAGCTACAGGGGCTACCGGGGCAACCGGGGCTACCGGTGCGACAGGTCCCACAGGTCCTCAGGGTCCCGCAGGTCCTACAGGGGCTACCGGGGCTACCGGTGCGACAGGTCCCACAGGTCCTCAGGGTCCTGCAGGAGCTACAGGGGCTACAGGGGCTACGGGTGCGACAGGTCCTACAGGTCCTACAGGTCCTCAGGGCCCCGCAGGAGCTACCGGGGCTACGGGTGCTACGGCAACAAACGAAGCGATTTATGCGGCTACACCCAACGCTACCGTCACCGCAAACACAATAGTCCCTTTAACGCAATCGGCTGCTACTCCGTCTGCCACGGCAACGGTATCGGACGGGGCAATAACGCTTCCCGCAGGAACGTACCTTATCAACTACTCGGCGAACAACACCGGAGGCGCGGCAACCACCCTCACTCTCTACCTAAACGGTGCGGCTGTAACCGGACAGTCTGCAACCGGAACGGGCAACCTGGGCGGAACGTCTATCCTTACCGTAAGCCAGGGCGACACGATTGCCCTTTACAACACGGGCGCAGACACTGCAACTCTTACCAACGCAGGAATCACTGCCGTGAAACTGGCTTGACGGCGATATAATCCTCAAATTAAAAAGAAACGCTTTTATCCGATTTAAGGCTGAAAGCGTCTTCTTTTTAGCTAAATATATGCTTATTCATTATTTATTTTTCGGTACGCAGCCTTATTAAACGAAGTTAACGAAAGATTAAAATAATGCCGAACACACGGCATTTGTAATAATTGAATACTATTCCGGACTAAAAACATATCGCACGCAAAATAAAAAACACGAAAAAACCGTCGTTCGCGTTTTCATACGAACGACGGTTTTCAACCGCTTTGCGTCAGATTTTGCTTTTAAGGAAACTTGCGGCAAGCGTAATATCATTTTCGGGATTGTCGCCGCACTCGCGCTCGATGGTTAAAAATCCATCGTAGCCGATTTCTTTCAAAGCGGCGATATACGCGTCCCAGTCTACCTGCCCTTCGCCGAGCGGCACTTCCTTAAAGCCTTTGCATGCGTTGAGCGCGTCCACTCCGCCCACGGCGAATGCGTGGTACACGTCCTCTGGCTTCTGGTCGGGATCAAGCATTATTCCGTCCTTTGCGTGCGTGTGAACAATGTAGTCTTTCAGCATTTTCACCGCTTCGACGGCGTCCTGACCGGTTACCATGGTGAAGTTAGCGGGGTCGAGATTGACGCCCACGCCGCCTTTCGTGTCCTTTAAGAAAGCGAGCAACGTCGCCGCCTTTTCGGGTCCGGTTTCGATTGCCATGGTAACGCCTTTGCTTTTTGCGTACAATCCGATTTCGGTAAGAGCGTCCAGCATTACTTTATAGCGAGGATTACTCTTGTCCGCGGGAATGACTCCGATGTGAGTGGTGACGACGTTTGAACCGAATTCAACGGCAAGGTCGATTATTTTTTTGGTTTTTTCCACTCTTAAAGCATTGTCCGCCTCGATTTCAAAGCCATATCCTCCCATATCTCCGCACAGCGCGGAAACAACCAGCCCGTAATCTTTCAAAAGCTTTTTATACTCGGATTTTTTCTCTTCCGACAACGTGTCGGGCGAAAAAGCACCGGTGGTAGCATAAATCTGAACGCCGTCCAATCCGAGCTTTGCCGCAATTTTAATACCTTCTTCGTGCGACTTTTTGAAACAGTCGGTTATAACTCCTATTTTCATTAAAATCTCCTTATTTTTGCGCTCAAAACTTTATTTCAAGCCACTTATCGGGATTGTTTACGCCTTCGACAGTCTTTTCGCGTACAGCCATAACGTACAGCGTTTGTTTTATGTCGAACGGCGGTTTTTTATTCGTAAAAAATTTCAGAATGTCTTTTATAAGCAGTCCGAAAAAGTCGGAATTTATAGAAAAATAACGGCTTACACCCTCTTTTTCGGCACAAATCGTGAACGGCAATGCGTCCGAATAGACAAACGAACCTTTTTTGCCGCCCTCGAATTTAACCGAAACGACATACTGCTTTTCACCCTGACGCTCGACTTTTACGCATTCGGGCTTGGCATCCAGCGTTTTGACCAGCATTTCTATCTGATGAATGCAATATTCTTCTATCGATCTTCCTCCGCCTGTGACAACCGCCGCTTCGCTGTCCGCAATGCCGTCCAGTTCGGTGGCATAACGAAGCGCGGACGTGGAGAAAAACGGCGTAGCGTACTTTTCGGCAAGCGCGAATATTTTTCCCGCCGTTTTAAGGTCGGGAGCAAACGTCTTATCGATATAGGTCGGCTTTTTATACGCCAGCACTTTTTCGGCGTAACCGAGGTGTTTTTCGGGATCGGACGGCGCCAGAATAAACAGAAAGTCCGATTTTTCGCAAACTTCCTCTATGCTGTCGCATAAAGTTACGCCGTTCTTTTCACACCACTCTTTATTCGTCACGCCTTCGGGAGAGGGTATTTCTCCCCAGGCATAGCACAGACAAAAGTCTTCCGACAGCGACTCGTTTGCCGCTTTTATCCACGCGGGATAGTTGTCGGCATGCCACTCGGCAAGATAATAGTCGATAAAACCTATTTTTTTCATTACAGTTTTATTTCCTCTTTTTTGTCGCTCGAATCATACAGAGCCTGCAACAGTTTCATGCTTTCGAGAATATTTTCGATATTGTTCTTGTCTTTTTTACCGGTGTTTATGCTTTCGATAAACGCTTTATCCTCGCACAGATACATATCGGGAATATCGTATTCGGGCTTTATTGTTTCGAGCGTTTTTCCGTCGTAGAACGTGAATTTGCCGCCGTAGGACAGTCTTGCGCCGCCCTTGTCGCCCATAAAATCGATAAACATGTCGTTTGCGTCGATGTTCTGAGCCCACGCGCCGTTGAAAGAAATGCTTGCCTTATCGGTTCTTATATAGCCGGTAATGTACTCTTCGACGTCGTTGGTGCCGTGCTCGATATCGGCCGTGTCTTCCGCCCACATGCCGTGACCGGCATAGTTGTACTCTTTCATATTCTTTGCAAGCTCGTTGTATGCGTCGCAGGTAACCGTTTTAAGCTTTGCTCCGCCTAAAACGTACAGAATGAGATCGAGGAAGTGAATACCCCAGTCGATAAGCACGCCGCCGCCCGACTGAGCTTTGGTCGTAAACGGGCCGCCGAGGCCGGGTATGCTGCGATACGAACGGAACGAGCAGTAAACGCTGTAAATATCACCGAATTTGCCCTCGTCGTTAAGTTGACGGAGCATTTCCACCGAACGCTGATAGCGGTTGCACACGCCGATATTGAGCATTTTACCCTGTTTTTCGGCTTCGTTTGCCATTTCCACCGACAGCGGATAGTTTACGGTGATGGGTTTTTCGCAGAACACGTGTTTACCCGCTTTAAGCGCGTCCATGGTTACGGTGTAGTGCGCGTAATTGGGCGTTAAAACGTAAACCGCTTGCACTTCGGGATCATGAAGAGCGACGTTGTAATCGGTGATTACCTGCTCAACTTTGGGGAATTTCTCCTTTACCGCCTCTGCTTTTTCTTTAATGAGGTCGCATGCGTACTTTATGCGCACGTTATCCATCTTCATGAAAGCGGGAAAATGAGCCGCGTTTGCAATTCTTCCGCATCCGACGACAGCTATTGTAGTCATAATTTATTTAATCTCCTTGTCGATTTTCAGAATAAGATTATTCTACCGATAATGATACAACCCTTCGCTGTTAAAGTCAATGCCCGCGTTTTTGCAAAAACATATCAATATTTCGGATTTATTAAAAAATATCAGTTTTTCAACAATTTTTCTATAGCAAAAATATTGACAAAGCTTTGTTTCTCCGATACAATGTTATCGTAAAGGAGCCGATTATGTCCTCAATTGAAACCATTTATCATTTTGACCGGAATTTTCGACCGGGTTTTGCGCGCTACGGCGACGTGAAACTGTACCAGATAGGACGCAGATATTGCTCTCCGGGTGAAATAATAGGCTCGCACGTACACGTCGATTGGTTTGAACTTACGGTGATTACGGGCGGCAGCGGAACAGTAACCACGGGCGGCGAGCGCATGAAAGTAAAGCCGGGAGACGTGTATTTTTCATACCCGGCGGATATTCATAACATACTTGCCGACAACGGTGAAAAACTCGAATACGATTACTACGCCTTCGATACCGACGACGAAGTTGTAAAGCGTCGCCTCGAATACGTGACGCAATCATTCCGTTTATCAAGCTCCAGAGTTTTCCGCGACGATAAAATTCCCACTCTTCTCGGCTATGCTCTCAACGAATTCACTCAAAACGACGATATGTCCGAAAAAACGCTTGCCGGCATACTTAAACAAATTGTCGTATACGCCCTGCGCGACATATGCGATACCCCTCAAAAAACACTCGCCGCAGGCAATGCGCAAGTGTTGTCGGCAAAAATAAGCGGCTATCTCGACTCTCACGTTTTTTCCATGAACGCACTTACCGAGCTGTCCGAAAAGTTTAATTACAATTACGCTTATATTTCCGAAATTTACAAAAAAACCACCTCCAAAACGCCGGGAGAATATTTCCGCGAACGTAAAATGGAAACGGCAAAAACTCTTGTCATGGGAAAAGAGAAAAAAATAAGCGAGATAGCCGAAATGCTCAATTATTCGTCCGCTTTCGCATTCAGCAAAGCTTTTAAGCATTACTTCGGCGTATCGCCCAGAATTATGCAATCCGAACAAAAAACAGACGCAACCAGTTAGCATAAAAGGAAATATGCGCTTGCGACAAACAAACTTTAATATAAAATTTCAGACGGATAACCTATAAAAATTATCCGTCTGTTTTTATGCTTTTTATAAAAATCGGTAGTCTTTTTAGCGTCCCGGACTATTATACAAGTTGTTGGTTTACGGTTTAACCTTTCTTTTGAGGAACAAAACCACCACGCTCACGCCGAGCGACAGCAAAACGACGCCGATAACGATAAGTACAATCATCAAATTTTTAGTAGTGTCCTGAAGAATTTTAATCTCGGTTGCCAACTCGTTGTCTTTGTTTTCGAGCTGTTTCTTTGCCGCGTCGAGATTAGCCTGCACCTTTTTAATTGCCTCCGCAAGCGCGTCGTCCGCTTCTTTATATGTTTTTTCCAACCTCGATAC
>ERZ1026780.789-NODE-789-length-23159-cov-27.634695_pt1 | contig 23159 bp, 16 predicted proteins | sample MGYA00380126_ERZ1026780 | MGnify/ENA primary metagenome ERZ1026780 (study PRJEB33269, sample SAMEA4719762) | human gut metagenome | biome: human-associated habitat; feature: organic feature; material: feces | place: Cameroon | collected 2013-10 ... | reverse complement strand
TTTCTATTGTTGCATTAGCAGTATTTTCTATATAATTTATCTTTTTGTATCTATAGTAAAAACCTTTTCTTCTATTTGTTCTCATACTTATTCCTCCGTATTAATATTCCACGCTTGCACAAGACCAAAGTACTTGCCGCCAGTGTATCTGATGTTAAACTCATAATGTGTATTTGCCTCCACCGATGGTGTCTCTGCCCAAATCACGTTTGCTGGAAAAGTTACCGTTTGTGCAGTAGCTCCTGTGTCAAAGCTACCTTGATACTCATTTGTCACCGTCAAGTCAGTCGGCGCATTGAGAGTTAAGGTAAGCGATTCTCCTACCTTAATATCATACACCTTGTTGACTTCCAACGCCACCGTGTCGCTTTCGACTTTTACCACTGGCACCATCGCCAAGTTCAGCTCCTCCTTCACGTCCTCAGCCAGTTTTTCCATGGTCACGGCACCGTCTTTGAGCTTTCTTGTGGTGCTGTTTCCGTATTTCTTGCTTTTTTCTTCCATGTTTTGTAATTTTTAACGTCAATAATCTTGTTTTGTCGGGGATATTGAGTAACTTTGCAATGTGGGTATTCAATAGAATGTACTACCTCACTATCCTGTGAGGGTGTGTACGGCTTCTTGATATACCCTTTTTTTATGTCCTTTCTGGAAAATACCTCCCATCATGGTATCTTTGAAGAACGAACCTTGCCTCACCGATGACAACGCCCTTTCTCTTGAAAACTATTAGCCAAGAGCCACATCTTTTGCCAAGTTTTCCATTTGTGCCAGGGTTGAACTTCACATACATGTATTTTCTTCGTCCAACGCTTCTTGTTTGTTCCTCACCAACTTCAATTTTGCGTCTGCGGACATTTACCCTTTTCTTGACGCATGTAACAACAGAGTCTTTTAGTCCTTCAGACGTTTCTCTAACTCCAATTTCTGGTGAAACATACTTGTAAATATCTCCCATGTATCGTAGCTTGCCGACAACATGAGAATTAACAATCTTATAATAAGGATTATCCGTATCTACAGTCAAAGGTATGGCTGAGCAATCCTGGCTATACACATATACCTCGATAACATTGCCTTCCCTTATGTCGGTCTTGCCTATCCAGTACAAAGCAGGGGAAGTGTAACCTTTGTTCAAAGGAACGGTAAAAGATTTGCGGGAAACCGTAGTGCTATAAAAAGAAACCTCACATTCGGTATTTACAATAAGCTCGCTTGCATCTGCTATGAAGGCTCTTCCTTTGCTTTTATATTTAAGGTACTTTCTTACGTCCACAACCTCATTGTTTAAATATATGAGATATGTCTTGCCAACCTTCAATCTCAGTGTCGGGGCACAAGAGAAGTACTTCACAAGGTTTCCGTTATTCTTGGTTGCCCCAAGCCTTATAGCCTTCCTACAGACAATCCTAGTCCTAGCCTTGCTCACCTTCTGTGTGACGTTGGTGCCAGTTCCATCCTCTCCCTTGTCTCCTTTCTCACCCTTCAAGCCAGTGAAGGCGAAGTCGATGTTGGTAGAGCCGTCCGTGTTCTTGGAGACGGTGGCGGTTGCGCTTGGAGTGCCAACCTCTGAATCCACGGACACACCCACCTTGGAGATACTGCCCATGTCGCCCTTGTCTCCCTTCTCTCCTTTGAGTGACGCTAGCTGCTCCTTTGTGAAGTCGGCAAAGGTGAAAGCGTCTCCCTTGTCACCTTTCTCGCCCTTCTCTCCTTGGTCGCCCTTTTCTCCCTTCTCACCTTGGCTACCCTTGGAACCGTTATAGACATGGAAGGAAGTATGCTGACCATTCTTGGTTTCTATCTGCAAGATATTGAGACCGCCATCCTCCTTGGATGACAACACTTGTCGGACACCAACGATATTGTAGCCTTGCGCCTCCTCTATGTCGGCGATGGCATCAGATACCTGTTGGTTGCGTGTCTGCTCAGCCAACTCACGTTTCTTCTCGGCGGAAACACGATTGGTTTCAGCCTCAGCCCTCAACTTCTCGGCGGTCGCACGTGAAGCCTCAGCCTTGTTGCGTGAAGCCTCAGCGTTCTTCCTAGTCGCCTCCTCGTCCAAGTAAGACTTCAAGATCAAGTCTATCCTCTCGAACTCGGAAGTGAACAACCCCAAGGAAGGCACTTTGTAGGTCTGGTTTCCCAAGGTCTGCGAAATGTCTTCCTTTCTCAAATAGTACTCACTCATAGGCATTCATTACTTCTTTGAATGTTACACCTTATTATATATGATACACGTTATTTCTTCTCCTCTTCCAACAAGCCCAGAGCGTCTTGGTAGAAGAGAGGGAATCCCTGCCCGAAGTCCTTCAACAGCTTGAACTCCTTCTCGTCAAGCTCAACCTCGCCCTCCGACTTGTAAATCTTCATAGCCAAAGCCATGTAGGCGATGCCGTGGGCGTTCTGGTACATGGCGTTTGCCAACTCCTCACGGATGTCCTTGGTCACGAACTCGTCCTTCTTGATGCTTGTTGCCAACTGCAATGCAGCGAAATTAATCTTCTTCATAATTCTTCTGTTTGAAAGGGTTTATAATTGTTGTTTTATAATGCTATGTTTTATCATACCACACTGACAGTCTCGCTCTTCACTGAATTTCCAGTGGTTGTAGGCAAGGTTACCGTCACCACTCCTTTGTAGAATTTTGTTTCTCCAACGCCACTCACAAGGGTAAAGCCGAACAGCAACATGATGCTACCAGACCCACTATAAGTAAAGTTCATTGCCACGGACTTTCGAGGGTCGCTTGCTGACCAATCCGAAATGTTGTACGCATTGATAGACTTGCTAGACACGTACTTACCTGCGTCTGACAGTTTGCTAGATACCATTTCCTTGACGTTAACCGATGCCTGATGTGGAGAAATCTGTATGTTCGAGGAAAAACTTAGTAGGCTATTTCCCGAACTTGGTGCTACAATGTTACCACTGAAATCAGTATGTGCAGCGATATAAGCCCAATAAGAGCCATCGGCCATCTTAACAACGGAAATCGCCACCTTGCAATTTGTGATATAAGCGTAGTTAACGGTATCGACAGCGACTTTTGGCTCAAACCACTTATAATCTATAGGGAAGAAGTAATAGTTGCCTCCGTTCTTCTTGACGATACAAGTAGTAACCTTTATCCATTCTTGCTGAGAGAAGTACTTTTCGGTTTCAGATGGAGCGTCTGACTTATAACTATATGTTGGCGACGTACAGGAAGACATGAACGTATGCCCAGTGGTGTTGTTCGATGTCGCATCTATCTTGTCACCTATGCAGCAACAAGACAATGGATTTGTTCTTGTGCCCCTTGTTCCTGGAGGGATGTTTCCGTTGCTCTCCGCCTCAATCACCAGACCAAGGTACAAATCATCTCCACTGGAATTGAACAAGTCCTTTAGACCAATCATGTTGCCGTAGCCGTCATAATCATATGTGCAAAGTGCAGTTGCGTAAACTCCACCGCTGTCATTGATTAACACTATGTTGGTACTCTCACTGTATGGCTTGTTTCCTGTCTTGTCATACTTAGGTGTGTTGTGGTCGTAGCCATCAAAGTCTGACAGTCTGTAAGGAGAAGAAGTACCTCCGCTTGGGCGGATATACGTGAGGGAAGCAGCCATATTGAAAACAAACGTCTGGAGTGTCTGAGGAGTTGTCACGAAATGTCCTAGGTTTGTTCCAACCTTTCTGATGCCACAACAATTCACACCATTATAGAAATCTGTGTCTCTAGCACCTTTGTACCACTCGCTATCTCCATCAGTAAATAGTTTGGGCAAGACTACTGGTTTGTGCTTTGACCACATGTTAAGTTTTCCCGACTTGCACAATGTCGCCAAATCGTTGCTGGTCTCTCCCAACACCTCCTGTACGTCCTTGATGCTGACAGGTGCAGAGATTATTCCGTTGCTGTTGCTCATTTTCTGCCTCCTTTCTTCTTTGCGTTGTTGGTCTTGTCTTTCTTGACCTCAATGTCATTGAGACAAGTCACGCCGCCGCTGACGTAGAGATTTCCCTTGACCATCAAGTCACCATCAATCACCACGTCACCCTCAACAAGTTTGGTGTCGCTAGGCATGGTGGAAGAGACCACATAGATAGGTCTCTCCACCTCCACGGTCTTCACCACTATCTTCTCCACTGGAACTTCCTTTGTCACCTCCTTGATGACCTCCACAGGAACTTCCACTTTCTTCTCCACGGTCTTGACCACCGTGATGTTGGCGTTGAAGACCCTCGCCAACCACTGTATGAACTTCTTCATAGGCTCTATGTTGTTAAAATGCCCAAATCTAGGGCTTTTTGTTTATTGAATTTATAATTGGTCGTACCATCATATAGCATAAAGTTATTACCGTTACTCCCCATATAAATTGAGGTTGTGCCAGATTGGCATCTTATATTGAGGTTATTGCCAATTTGCAGCATTTTACTCCCTGCTGTTATTGTTAGAGCTGTGTTATTCGATGTTATCAAACAGTTGTTAGTGCCACTAATTTCAAGATTTCCTACAAACAACTCATCATCGCTTATGTTCACTTCTCCACAAGAAAATGCGTTATTTGCGGTAATATTCTTCGCCGTGACGCAGTTAAACGTGAAGTCCACGTTGTTGCTTGTCGTGCTGCTGTTGCTCACCCCAAGGGCTGTGATGCCGCCAGTGGCATAGATAGAGCCGTTTATCTTGAAACAAGAGTTGGAACTGTCCCATTCGATTGTGCCGTAATTGGAAGTGCTAGAGCCTAGCTTCAACGCTCCTGTCGAGCAGAAGTTTGTCGCTGCAAGGTCGCCACCGAACTTGAAGGCACAAGTGAGGCTTGCGTATGGGTCGGAATAGCCCGACAAAGGATAGAACTTTGTTTCGTTCGCATTGAAGGTCATATTACCGACATTCGACATGTTGTTAGCAATGTTTGCCGTTCCGTTGAAGCTCTGCCCCCAAATGGTTCTTGCGTTCGCTAGCTGCGTAGCCTTGTTCGCATTCGTTGCGTTCGTCACCTTCGTTTCTTGCACGAAACTTGCAAGACCACTGATGTCGCTTGTGGAATGCGTGTGGCTGCTAGGGGCGAACGTGCTTGGCTTGTTCGTCACGTCCGACCAAGATACGCTTGAAGAGCTAGAACCACTTCCACCGCTGATGTTGACATAGACATGCTCCAAACCGTTGCTGGTTGACTGCGATACCGTCACGCCGCTTCCCTGAAAGTGCAGATACGTGGCTACTGAGCCATCGAAGCCTCCCATGTTCGTTGTAGTTCCACCTACCGTGCCGCTTCCGTAGAAGAAGAGACTTTTCATTGTCGTGCCGCCAGTGCCGCCAGTATTGTTCACCACAGGGGTACGCCAACTGAAGCTTTGACCATTCCAATAGAGATAGCCCGATGTGGAAGGCATGTCGGTTTTGTTTAGCTCGGTCACGAACGGATTCAGCTTGATGGGCTTCCATGAATAGGTGGAGTCCTTCCACACACCTGCCTCGTCACACACATAGACCGCACCATCGACTATGGCCCAGTCTGTGACCGTAGGCGATGGAACGGCTTGCTTCAACTCGTCAAGGGTTCTGTAGTAATAACCCTTGTTTCGTCCTGTACCATTGTATGTGAAGAACTTATATACATCCCCATTGGTCAAGGTGACGGTGATTTCGTTCTTGCCACCATCCACGTTCGACGTGGCGGTCTGTGCGATGCTGCTCACGCCCACGCCCTGCACTACGCCAAAGCTTCTATACTGACCGTTCCGAACCGTTCCGTTCGTGCCAGTCCAAAGATAAAGCTGACCATTGTAGAAGTAGCCAAAGCGTTTCTCCTCGTCGGTCGGATTAAGGGGAAAGTCGCTCTCGCTGACACAACCCTTTGAATACAATAGGTTCTGGATGGTGGAAAGAACCTCATCCCAATAGGAATCACGGTTCTCGTTCACGCACCATGTTCCACGGTCGGGATTCCACCAATGCTGCCATCCGTTTATATCCACATAGTCACCGTTGACACCTCCGTTCGGATATGCCCTGTTGACCTCGTACACGTTCCTGTACGTTCCCTTAAAATGCAAGGAGTTCTTATCCATATCAGCTAAAATGAGAAAGTTTGTCAAATCGCTCAGCCAAATCGGCTTGTTGGTTTCCGCCCAAGTAGATGCTCGCCGCCCGATATATCACGTTCTGACGGCAAATGTCGGTGAGTGCCACGCTCAGCTTGCCGTTGTCGCCCTCTCCCTCCACCTTCGCCTTCGGGATGTAGGAAAAGACCTCGACAAGATGGTCATAGACGTTCTCCACCGTGCCTGAGACATGGCTTGAATAACGACCTGCCGTGAAGTACATCAGCACACGGTTGCCACCGCTGCGCACGGTCAGGAATCCCCTTGGCTTCTGAGGCGTTCCACGCCCCCACCGTGTGGCTTGCATCTTGGCTTCTTGGCTCTGTATCGGCAACAACTCCGTCAGGCTCTGCTGCCAACTCCTCAGCCTCAGCTCGAAAAGTCGCAAGAAGTCCTCTGGAACGACAAGGTAGCCGTGCCCATCGGTATATTTGAACTGGATGGACGTATAATCCTGCTCCACTCCCGAAACGGATGCCAACACAGGCTGCGGCAACAGAAAATCGGCTGGAGCCTCAACGAGCAACATGTTTGCAGCCGACTCCAGGCACTGCCTTACGACGGTGTCCGTGTCATCCACGATGATGTCGTTCAGTTCGTCATGGCTAATCTCGCTGATTGCCTTCCTCACCTCCAAAACAAGCTCGTTCATCAATGCTTCCATATCATACGCTTTAAATGTTAGAAATCTATCTCGATTCCATTCTTGGCCGCCTCGTCCTTCACGCTCTGCGGACTCTTCAACTTGCGTGTATCTACGCCGAAGGTCTTGGCAAGGTAGTTCTTCGCCTTGGTGATGTTGTCGAATCGAAGCACGTTCTTGTCCTGATCCTTCCTCTCAACCGCCTCGGCTACCTGCTCTTCCTCGGGCTGGCTCTTGTCTATGATTCGTCCGCTCCTTACGAGAGGATGGCGGCGGATAGCCTCAGCCACCTCCTTCTGCGAGGTCTGGAAACCATACACGCCCTTTCCTGTCTCGTCAAACTCGATGTCCTTCACCAGTCCGCTGGCAAGCGTCACCGTGAAAATGAGCATACTCTGGGCAACAAACTCGTAATTCATATATGTCATGGTGTTTATGGTAAGGGGATAGTGTCACCTTTCGGCTCTGCTATCCCCTTGGTTCATATATCTAGAAAACTATCAGCGCACACGTTAAGCCGCAATCTCCTCGTCGGTCACTGCGTCGGCATTGTCAAACACAGGGCGTGACACACGGGCATGGGCGTTCGGATAGGTAAGTACCCAACAACTGTATTCCTCCATGACCACACCGTTCGAGTTGCGAATAAGCAAGTCCTTCAAGTTGTACTCCTTGCGACTCCAAGCACCGAAGACGTACTTGTCAAGATAACGCTCGTCCAAGCAGAAGGCACGTCCGTCCATGCCCCACATGTTGAAGGAGTCGTGACGGTAGATGAGAATCTTGGTGCCCATGGAAGTGAAGGTCTCGAAGTCGAGCTTCCATCCTTGGTAGTCCTTCTCGGTCTCGGTGATGACACGTCTCGTTGAGCGAAGGTTTGCGAAAGCTTGGTAAATGAGGTTGTCAACGAAGAGCAACTTGGTACGGCTGGAGTTACCTGCGTCCTTCAAGATGGCTGAAATGAATCGGGTCAAGTCCTTCTCTGAAATGACGTACTCATACACCTTCTTTTCTACAGTTCCACCACTTCCGTTAGAGACTTTCGCCGTCACAGGAATCTTGTTGCCGTTCTCGTCAATCTCCATCTTAGGCTGCCAATGGCCCACGGTAATGTCCTTACCTGCCATCCAGTAGATGCCGCCCATCGTATAGACCGCACCAATCTCCTTGTTTGGAGTAGATACGCTGCGATAACCGAACAAGCCGCTTCGCTCCTGACCGTAGCGCATATCGTCCATCGCCATCTTCTCCTGACGTGTGAACGTCCACTGTACTTGTGTCTTGCTCATACGGTCGATGATGGACTGCTCCACCATCATGATGAAACGCTGGCAATACTGCCAAGACTTGTCGGGCATGGTGTAGTAAGAACCTGTCTCCACCTCTTTCTCACCTGCCGCTCTTCCCAATCGAAGGAGGGTCGTGCCCTTCTTGATGGCTGGGATGTCATAGCGGTTGCCCTTGCTGGTGTTCTTCTTGCCGTTCAAGGCATAGCAGATAGGGTTGTTATCGACATCGCTGTCAATGACACGCAACTGCAAAGGAACCATGGTGCTTCGGGTTGTACCATCGTCGTTATAGCCCATCACGCCATCCACCATGATGATGTCGCCAACGTCGAACGCCGTGCTGTTCACCACCTTCAAGGTCACGGTCGTACCCTTGCTGCTCTCGGCTAAGTCCTCCTCCAAGGTTGACTTGATTGGACGCTGGCCGATGCTGTAGAACTCCACACGGATGGAATCGACTGGCGTGACCTTCTTGGCGGCACGCAAAATCTGGTCGATAGGGCAACTCTCAAGTTTCAACTCCACGATGGACGGATTCACATACGCCATGTAGTAGTCGAAGTTACCCATCTCCTCCTGTGCTTGGCGAGAACCTGCCTCGCTCTTCATGCCTGTTCCACCGATGCCAGGACCATCCACAGGTCCAGTTGTGCCACCGTCACCAGGCGAGGCTGGAGGTGTCTCAGCCATGGCATACATGCTGCCACCACTCAGAATCATGACGAGAATCGCCATCATGAAACCAAACCATTTCTTTAACTTTTTCATACTTTTGAAAATTTGTTATTGATTAAACTTAAAAACTTATCGTCACATTCCTCTCATGCGCTCGTAGGCAAGTTCCGTATCAGACTTCTCACGTGGCAACGAGGCTGGACCGCCTCCACCGCTCACGCTCACGTTCTTGCCGCCCTTCGTACCGTCATGGAGTTTCTTCTGCTGGTCTATCTTCTCGTTGCGACCACGCTTGTAGCCCTTGTCCTCGGCATCGGCAACCGCCTTGTCGAAGTCCTTGATTTGCATCAGACGCTTGAAGTCTTCCTTGGTGAGTTGGTACTTGGCGGCACGCCAGATGAAGCCCTCCTTGCCTTCCTCATGACCGTACATCCATTCTATCATCGGCTTGATGTCATCGGGCTTAATCTTCGCCTCCTTGATGAAGGCTTCAAGCTCGGCATCCTCCTTGTCCATGGCTGCGGCAAGTTCATCGTTGCTCTTGGCGAGTTTCTCGCTAGCCTCCACCTCGTCCTTCTCCTTCTTCTTCAAGCGTGCCCTAGCCTCATCGTCGCCGTTGATGGCATCGATGAAGTCCTGACCTAGGTTGTCTATCAGATAGTCGGTGAAACTGAACTCGCTTCCGTCGGGGTTCTTTCGGGTTGACATGCCAGTGATAAGACCGGGTGCTTGCGGAAAATCCCTCAACATGTTGTTGAAGTCATCCATTCTTTGGTTATTCTGGTCAAACTGGTCGTAATCGGTCGAAAACTGACCATAAACGGCATCCTCATCATCCATGTTGATGTTGGGATAACGCTTTGAGAAACGTTCTCTGAAAGCGTCTCTCTTCGACTTAACTTGCTGATTCTTAGCGTCTTCTTTTGCCATACTACATAGTAATTAATAATTTTGCGATAAAGTTAACTAAAATTTCGCATTACTTTTTGATATTTTGCGCAACTCGCTGTATTAACTTTGCCATGATGAAACACCTAAACTCCATATCGCAAATCAACCTGGAGAGAGACCGCGAGATGCTTCGGCTCTATCGGAAGGCAAGGGAGGTGGCTACGTACCCCACCACCTCGGTCAAGCTGTGCGAGATTGTCGCCTCGCTGCCCACGTCCTGCTACTACATATCCGACACGTCGGCGGCTAGGTACGTCTCCAACCGACTCAAAGGAAAGATTCCCAAGTTCGGGGCGGCGTTCGAGAAGAAACGGATGCTATACGAAGCCTTCTACACGGACTTCCTCAAAGTGAGGCAGATGGACGGAAACCAACGGAAGTGCATCAGCCAACTCGTTGACATAGCGTTGCTGCGACCTGCGCCCTGCCTAGGTCTCTCCTGCCGCTCCATAAGGCAAAAGATTTCCGCCCACCTTAATAAGAGCAAGGGAAAGCTCATTCTCGCCAAATAAAAAAGTTATCACATGCGTACATTATATATTACCATAATCCTCATCGCCTTGATGGCTCTCGCCATTCCGTTGCACGACAAGTTGGCGGTATCGCCGACCACACCGACATACACCCACCTCGTCTATATGTTCGGGCACGCTGGCTTCATCCATTGGGCGGTCAACTCATGGTGCGTCCTCATGCTTCACCACCAGTTCAAGCCCCATCGTGTCATTGCCTCATGGCTAGGCTCGGTCGTGCTCTCCTTCCTATATTACCCATCGCTGCCAGTCTTGGGTGCGTCCGTCATGATTTCATTCTTCATGGGGATTACCTCGCCATGGCTCTACAGGTACAAGCGTCTTGCCTTCTGGCAGATGGTCGTGCTCCTTGCCATCGGCTGCGTCCTGCCGCACATAGCTGGCACTTACCACCTCGTCCTCTTCGCCTTCGGTTTTCTCTACGCCAAGGTGGAGAGTTTCATCCATCACGCCAACAACCTAAAGATATAGCATCGTGTCTGTAGCAAAGTCTTCATTGAAGGTCAAGCCTCAGCCAGGCATCTCTGAGAAAAAGCTAAAAGAGATACTTGACGAGAGTACGGAGAGATTGAGAAGTCTCTTCGCTACCTACCGTCCTATCACTGGAGAGAACGCCCCTGGCCTTCGGTTCGAGTGTACGATTTCCGACTTCCTCGACGGTAAGAAGCTATGGTTGCCTGTGGAGATGCTAAAGTCCAAGAAATTCTGCGCCATCGTCAACTGCGGCTCCATCGACAAGTTCTGCCAGAAGTTCCTGCCAAGCCAAGATGCTGAGAAGGCACGTGACGCTGTCTTCCGCTACATCATCAGGCTGCGCTGCAAGCACGACTTCTATTTCTTCGCATACGCCTACGCCCGAATCAAGAACAAGGACGGTGGCAAGGACATTCCTTTCCTGCTGCGACCTGCACAGGTCAAGCTCGTCAAGGTGTTTGAGGAAATGCGGCTTCACGGCGAGTTCCATCACATACGAGTGATTCTGTTGAAGTGCCGCCAGTGGGGTGGCTCTACCGCTACAGACATCTACATGTCGTGGATTCAGATATTCTGGAAGACCAACTGGAACTCCAACATCATCGGTCACCAGTCTTCGTCCGCCACACAGGTGTTCGACATGTACGAGAAACTGATAAACGCCATCCCTATGTGGCTCTTCTACGACATCGGTCAGCCTTTCAAGAACGACGCTCGCAAGTTGAAGACATCGGGCACCATCCAAAACATCAAGTATCTCCTTCCACGTGACTGCAAGATACAGACTGGCTCTGCACGAAACCCAGAGTCGTGTCGATCGGGCGACGCTGCCATGGCTCACATCACGGAGGAGGCGTTCTTCCCGAACACAACGGAATGGACTCCTGCCAAGGTAATCAAGGCGGCTGCGTCTTCCATCCAGACAGACCCGCTCACCTTCATCGTGCGTGAGTCAACGCCTAACGGACGTGAGAACGAGTTCCACGACGCTTGGGTGAAGGCAAACTCCTTCGACAAGGACGGCAAGCGCATGTCGGCGTTCACCCCTGTCTTCGTGGCTTGGTTCGAGATTGAGAAATACACCCTTCCCTTCAAGAGCGAGGACGAGAAGGCGAACTTCGCCATCTGGCTTTGGGAGAATCGTGAGGATGAGCAATTCCACGGCAAGTACTTCTGGTGGCTCTTCGACATCAAGGGGGCTACATTGGAAGGCATCCATTGGTACATCGAGAAGTCCAAGGAATACGAGTCGTTGGACGATATGCGCCAAGAGTACCCTTCCGACGATGTGGAAGCCTTCCTGTTCTCGGGCACTACCGTCTTCGACCCATACAAGTTAAAGGAGATGGAGGAGGACTGCAAGGGCGTTGAGCCTATCATGGTGGGTGACATCGAGGGAGATTCCTACGATGCCGCCGACCCAACTTGCATGGACAACATCAGACTGGTGGAACGCTCGGGTGGCCCATTCAAGGTTTGGTCAGGACCCGACAATAGCGAGATTGTCAAGCACCGCTACATCGTCTCTTGCGATATTGGCGGCTCTCACAAGACTTCCGACTTCTCCGACATCGTTGTTCTTGATCGATATGATGAGATATACGGCGGCGTGCCTGAGTTGGTGGCTGAGTGGCACGGTCACTGCGACGCTGACCAACTCGCCATGAGGTGCGCACAGATTGCACACTTCTACAACGACGCTCTGTTGGTGATTGAGAACAATACGGCATACTCTCGCATGAACAATACTGAGGGAAACCAGTCCGAACTGTTCTTCCCTATCCTCTTGCCACTGTACTCCAACCTTTACAGTGCCTCTCAGTCCAAGTTGAAGAAGGTGAAGAACATCGAGCAAAAATGGGGATTCAACACCAACAAGGCGACCAAGGTGGCGGTGGTGAAGACCATGGCACGCATCATCCGTGACGGCGGCTATATGGAGCGTGAGCCTGCCGCCATCGACGAAAGCACCTACTACCTCTACTATCAGCAAAACGATTGCTACGGTGCGGTGGCTGGCAAGCACGATGACCGTGTCATGGCACGTGCCATCGCCCTCTACGTGGAGAAGGACATGCCTGTGCCTGAGATTGTTCCGTTCAAGAGCAAGGAAGAGAAGGAACGTGAGGCACTTCGCCGCAAGAGACCTGTCGTTGCTGAGTTGGCTGGTATGACGTAAACGCCAAGAGATTGAAAATAACGCTAATCATTTGAATTATTCATCTATAAAAATAGCTTATTATGAAACAGACTTATTCCAATGGGCTTCGCAAGGTCATGATTGCCGTCTATCAGCCCATCATCACACGCATCGAGTTGTTCCGTGCCACAAGGATGTGGCGCAAGGGAGTGAAGGCGACCATCGCCAAGTACAAGGAAGGTGGTGCGCCACGGTTCTACATGCTCTTCGACTTGTCGCACAAGGACTGGGCCATCATGACATACGACCCGAACAGAAAACGGCTGCTCTCCTACAGGCGACTGGTTCAGCTCGGCAAGTGGAAGGCGACACGCTACTTCAAGAGCGTCGAGGACATCAAGAAGGGCAGCTTCTACTACACGCCGTCCAAGTGGGGAGCGGTAGGCTGCGACGAGGACAACGGCGTGCGTGAGGAGAAACTGCGCATGTGGCAGAAATTCTATATGTTCAAGGTCTCCGCCATGATGGAGAAGCTGCGTTCCTACAAGCGCAAGCACCACATCAAATAGCAAGAAGGCAGAGGACTTCACAGTTCCCTGCCTTCATCATTTTTACCTTAAAACTAATAACTTAAACCTATTAACTAATTTTTATCGAGAAAAGTGTTTAATCTACGATGCCGACGGCAACTCCGCCAATCCGTTGATATTTGCGCCCGAATCCTTCAAGTGGGCTGCGCCCTGTGCGGACGGCTGTGGCATGTTGGCGGTCGGAACTTCACCATTGGCAGCTTGCTGCGCCGCAAGAGCCTCAGCCTTTTCCATCTGCTCCTTCAAGTACTTGCGTATGCGGTAAGTGCCAGGGAAGTTTCCGTTGGTCAGCATGGTGTAAGCGTCTATCTTGCCCTGTGACATCAACTGCCATAACAAGTCGTTGATTTGGTCTCTGATGATGGCACTGTAGGAATCCAAGTCCATCGCCACGTCCAAGTCCATGTCTCGCATTGTGTTCGGGTTGAAGGCAGTGCGGAAGTTGTCGCCAGTGAGTTGGATGCTGTCATGCTCGTCGCAAAACTCCTGTATGAGGTAAATCTTCTTCTTCGCCTCACGAAGCTTGAAACCGTTGAAGCTCTCCACAAAGTCGGTTACTGAGGTGGAAGCCGATTCCCTCTCTAGCTGATACTGCTTTCCACTGGTGTTGCGGTGTACGCCTTGCAACGCTCCCTGCACGCCGCTCGCCTCGCCCGACATCTGCTTGGCGAAATTCACCATGAACTCCACTCCTGCTGGTATGCTCTTGTTGACCAACACCTGAGGTGGCTTTCCTCCGTTCTTGGAGTTCCAATACACCGTTCCGTTGGTCTTCACGTAGTTGATTTGCATCTCCTCCTGCGTCTGCAAGTCGCTCATGGCGTTCTCGTCAACGACCATCGTACCCTTTGCGCCGTTGGCAACAAGGAAGTTCACCATCATCATGTAGTGGTTCAGCGTGCGTTGGTTGTTCTCCATTCGCATCACAAAACTGCGTATCTCGCCTTGCAAGGCTGGATAGGCTAGGAAGGTGTAAGGCTGGATATAGGTGCGGTAGCCGTTCCTCAATATATAATAAGGTGACTTTCTCGCATCGAGCAAGTAGCCGTTCGGGGTGATATATCGGCGATACCAGAAGGTCTCCAACTGCGGTTGGCACTCTATCAGCTCCAAGTCATCGGGGGCAACGTAGGTGATAGGCTCGCCGTTCTCGTCAAGCACTGGCAAGCCGTTCTCGTCCTTCATGATGTTGTCCTGCTTGCGCTGCTCGTTCTCGGCTTCTATCGCCGCCTTGTCCGACAAAGGTCTGAAACCAGCGTCGCCGCTAGCCCAGTCATGCACCCATAGGGATTGCTGGCTCTCCTTCGTCCATACCTCTATGACACGGTACTTGCCCACGATGGAAGAGTGCAAGAAGTCCTCCAGTCCGCTCAGTTGCGCATCGCCTGTATAGGAATATCCTTGCTCGGGTGCGTAATGGCTCTGCGTCTGTATGTAGATGGAATTGAGTTCTTCCTTATCCTTCTGGCTTCCGTCGGTGAACTTCTCCAAGATTTGCCGCCAAGTAAGGTCGTGCGCCTCGGCGATAAACTCGATGTCGCTCAGGTCGGACTTGTAGAACGGCGGTATGGCAAGCTTGAATATATCCACCTCGTCGTTGAAGATGCTTTCCCTGCCATCCCTTCTGTCATACACCGTCTTCAATCCTATCAATCCGAAGCAACAGAAGGCATAGAACAAACGTGCGTCTCGCTCCTGACGGTCGTTGTTGTTGTCGTTCTGGCGAAGGTACTCGTTGAAGAAGGAGATATACTGCTCCTCGTTCGGGTCAACGGCACGGCAAGAGGCGGTGGAACGTTGCTGCCTTACCAGTCCGACAAGCGAGATAAGTTTGTCGCTCAGCGTGTCGTACTCCAGTATCGGCATACCTTGCAGTTCCATGTACTTGCGCAATGGGATTTTCCTTCCGTTGTACTCGATGGGTTCTTCAAGCTGCCTTCCCATGATGAAGTCATCGGCACGCTTCCACTTCTTGCGAAGCTCCGACATGTCATCGAAGTAACGGCACGCCCACTGCAAGAGACGTAGGCACGACTCGCTCTGCTTGAACCTAGCCGTACTCACGCCTTTCAGCGAGTCTGGGCCAGCCTCAGCATAGTTGGTTATATCATTTATGAGACGGTAATCAGGCATATTCTTACATATTTTTCGGTAAAGTTACTGCATTTTGCGCTCCCATCTGTGATAAGTTGCGCAACTTATCGCTGTTCTCCCGATTTTTATGCCTATTTTTGTTTCGATTTTATTTAAATACGTATTTTTATGAGTAAACTAGTTGATGTTCATGAAGCTTGCGTCATCACCAAGGATGACAAGGGCAAAATGTCTCTTGTGGGGAAGGCGAAGGAAGCCTTGACCTCCATGAGCAAGCACAAAATATCCGTGTCCATCATCCTTTGTGAAAGCAAGAAGGAAGACGTGGAGAAGTTCCTGAAGGAAAATGACGTGCCTTTCGCATCCATCCGCTCCAAGGGAGAGGAAAACAAGAGCGAGGACGGCAAGGAGTCGAAGGCTGACGTTTTGGTCATGCCTGGCTCGAAGGTGGTCACGCTCGACGGCGACTGGCAATGGTGCCTTGACCGCATCGTCCAACGACTGTGGGGTGAGAAAAAGAAGGAAGCCCCGAAGAGTGAACAGCAGCGCATGGACGCTGCCATGGACGATTACATCAAGTGGGCGAAGCCTACCAAGAAGACCACTGGCGACATGATTCAAAGCGGCGACTGATACTTCAAAAGGCAAAGTTTATTTTAGATATTACTATTTTTTATTTGGTTAGAATTTACATAACTATCAAAGGCGGCACGTTGTGAAACGAGCCGCCTTTTTCTGTGTATTGAAGTATCGAGCGATTACTCTAACTTCTTCACGTTCTCCATTCCGTTGAGGTTCTTCAACAATTCCTTGCGAACCGCACGAATCTCTTGAAGGGTTGTCTTGTCATTTTCCTTGCCAAGCTTTTTCTTCAATCGGTTCATCTTACTTGTCGCACGGCTGATAGCCTGACGAGCCTTGAATATCCTAGCGTATGTTTCCTTGAATGCCTGTGCCTTGCCAGAGTTTGAGTCCTTCAACTCCGCCAATCGGTCGGCATAAGGCTTGGTGCTACTCTTGACAGACTGTATGCGCCAATCCTCGGTCACATCCTCGGCGTTGGCTACCATCAGATACTTGTCATCCGCTTTTGTCAAGTCCTTGATGTCCTCGCCTTGCTGGTAAGCATCTACCATGTCCTTCGCCTCTTGCCAAGTGAATGCCTTGTACTCGCTTTGGGAGAGGAACTTTCTCATCTTTTCCCTCATCTTGCGTTTCTCGGTCACGCTCTTGGCTTCGTCAAAGCGTTGGGTGGCTATCTGCAACGAGGTTACACCGTCCTGCATTTCCTTCGATTCAAGTGCCTTGATGCTGGAGATTGCCGCTTGTAGCTGCGTCTCAGCGTCTATGCCGTTTCTCTGGCAACTTTGGTAGGTAAGGAATATTCCTTCCATGTCACCGCTTAGAATGAAGTTCTTGAAGTAGTCCTGTGCCTTCCAGTTGCTAAATCCCTTCGAGGATGGGAAGAAGAAATCAACCGCCTTGAACTCCTTGTTCTCTTGACTCGGAATCAAGAAAGGTGCCCAGTAGAGCGCATCCTTGTAAAGCAAACCGATGGTCTTGCCATACTTGCGCTGTATCTCTTGGTCGGCATGGCTGGCTTGGAAGTCGCTCAAATAGTTGATGTCATCAAGCACCATTCTCGCCATAGGGTTTGCCTTGCCAAGCATTCTCTGAACCATAGGGCCAGGAAACTCCAAGTCTCCCTTCGAGTTGAAAAGATACTCTGGAACCTCACGGAACTGCTTGCCATGACGCACATACATTTCCGTGCCATCGGCATAGCGTCCTACAAAAATCTTGCTCTGCTGTCCTGCCGTGTTCCCTCTCATCAAGTAGTCATACCACTTCATTCCGTCTGGATATGCCAATTCGTATGGACTCTTGTAACTAGGATTGGTCTTCCGTATCTCCTTGGCTTTCTCATTTTCCTTTTCCTCGTCCATCGCACGGAAGGCGGTATTGATGCCATTGGCAAATGCCTCATAAAATCCAAAGCCTATCAAATAGCAGATTAATGCTGACACCTGTCTCTGCTTCCTACCAAAATATTCAGGTGGAAGAGCTTCTTTCTTTCTAGCTGCTGCCCATACGTGGTTATAGTAATTCTTGAAGCTATCCAAGGTCGCCTCGTTCCAGATAGAGCCGAAACCAATCATGGCAAGGAAGTGGCGAGTGGTCGAAGCGTTCCAGTCTGGGGAAAGCAACACTCGACCTGCATAGCGTAATGTCTTGTGACTTGCCCCAAGCACGTCCCAATGCTGACCACCGAACATGTCGTTGACAAACTGACCATCCTCGTCCAAGGCTTTGCTTAGTTGCTCGCCCGTCCAACCGTATTTCTTGGCACGTTCTTTGGTTCTGTCCGCACGCATACAATAAGTGGCAAGTTTCAAACCATCATGCAAGAAGTCCCACAATGCCACGTCCATACCTTTATTGAGCATAGAAACCATCTGCGTGGCTACCTCGAAAGGAATGGTTGCAGCACCTACTGCCGTTCCTATCTTGCCTCGCTCTCCCAATTTCTGTTGCAGTTTTTGGGCAAAACCACGCCAGTTGTCAAACATATCCTGTACGTCCGCCGCCGCATAGTCGTTGGTCGCTCCAAACTTCACAAGGTGGGATGCAGCCTCTTGGAAGTCCTCGGGATTGGCGAAGCATGGCAACTGGTGCGTCTTCATCGTGTCAATGAAGATGTACTTCATGAAGTATGCCATCGCCTTCTTGGGGCCGAACTCTGCCATGTTCTGCACCATATACACCTCGGTCAACGCTCCTGCATGGAATCCGCTGAAGCCTAGCTCCAACTTCTTCATGCTCGATGCAGCAGTATCGAAGAACTTCCAGAAAGGTGCTGATTGATAGGTCTCGAACACTACCCCGAAGCGGTCGGCTGCACTAGCCTCAGAGTAAAGGACTTTATCCTTGCCTGTGACTGGGTTCTTCACCTTCACTTGCTTAGGGGAAACGTTATACACCCATACTGGACCTATGCCTGGAACCTCGAAGTACTTGTATTGCTCCAAGTTGAACGGTGCGACAGAAGAAAGAATCGGGTCGCTCGAAATGATGTCGCCGTTCTCGTCTCTCTCCACCACGTTCAAGCCGCTCACCTCTTGCAGCATGGTCTTGTTAGCCCACGCCTCGATGTTGCTACGGCTGTAGTATGCCATCATCTTGGTGATGTCGGTGGTCTTCGGCACAAGTCCTAAACTGATTCCCTCCATCAAGGTACTGATGGTTCTTGGCTTCTCGTTCGGGCTTTTCGTGCGCTGACGGTTCTCCACATACATCTTGTATGCCTCGGGATTGGATTTCTCCTTATCCCAGATGTGGTTTACGTAGTCGGCGGTGAAGCCAGTGTCCTCACGCAAGGTGTGGTTGTCCTTCAACCAGTCGTAGGTATAGTTGTACCAGTCGTGGATGGCATCAAGCGTTGACTTCATTTCCTCGGAAAGGTTCTCGTACTCGATACCCTTTGGAACGATTCTCGTATGGGCAATGAGCGGCTTCACTTGGTCTGTAAGGATGTCCGTGCCGTCAAGAGGAACAAAGCCAACGTCCAACTTGTGGTTCTCGTTGATGGCGTTCGCTATCTTGCTGGCTTGCTCGCTCACGGCGTGTACATCGTCGTACTCTGGCACAAGTTTCTCCTCGTTGCCCTTCTTCACCGTCTTGTAGTGGAATCTGCCTATCAATTCCTCGAAATCATCGATGTAAGGTTGAATGTCTCTCACGTCCTTAGGAGTGATATGAATGTGCCCCTTGGCGAACACGCCTGTACTATTCAAGTCGAAAGCCAAGTCACGGATTCTTCTCGGTGCTTCTATTATATAAGGTATAGCCTCAGCGAGTGCATCTGCCTTAGAAGACTTCCCCTTATATTCCGAATAGAGCTTGTCGAAGACACCGCTTCCTGCCATGCCCTCGATGCGTCTCTTGATGTCGTTGATGTAGATGGCATCGTCGGCACTCGCCTCCTCCATGTTCTTTCGTCGGTGGATGACGGCATGTTTCACGGTTCGGGCTGCGCCTTCCTTGCTCACGTCCGTACTCGTCACCTCCGCCATGGCATCCATCACCCTCTTGTCAAGGTCTGCTGCCTCTGGTGAGGTCTCGGCTGGATATACCTTTCCCTCGTAAAGGTCTAGGTCGGCGGTCTCCTGCTCGTTCAGCTCATGTCGGGTCAGCCAATCCTCATAGCGTTGGGTTGCCTCCACTTGCTTCTGCTTCTCCCATGCGAACATGTCTGGCATAGGGTCTTCCTTGTCGTTGATGGCGTTCTGCCATTTCTCATATTCCTTGTAACGTGGGAAGAAGGACTCATCGCTCTCTCCTTCCTCTCGTTTTGGCAACGAAGGCATATCGTCGCCGACAAGTCCATGACGGTCACGCCAGTCCTTGTTGAGCTGTTCCCATTCCTTCTTGCCCTCCACGTCCTTGTCTATGTCATAGAACTGAGGTGGCTCTGGGTCGTTGGTGTCCTCTCGGGCATCCTTCCACCGCTGCCACTCACGCACACGCTTCATGTATTGGATAGGACTCTCACCCTTCTTCATGCGTGGTTTGCCACTGCCCTTGTCACTGAGCGCATTCTTGATGTCATCGCCTGTGGCTTGGCGCATGATGGCATCTTGCTTGTCCTTAGACATGTTATCCCAAACGTGCAGAGCCTTCCCTGCCTTCATCAGGTAATAGCGCAAGTCCTTGTCGTTGAGAAGACCAGGAACACGGATTCCCAACTTCTTCAACGCCTTGATGAGATAGTGCTTCATCTTAGTCCAAAGGGTGAAGTCCTTTGCCGTCTTAGGGCCATCCTCCGCCAAGTGGGCGATGTATTCCTGGGTTGCCTCGTTGAGACGGTCGGCATTCTTCCATTCAGGGTCGTACTTGTTGGCGAAGTCGAGAATTTTGCCACGTGTGTCACCATCCACCGATTTATACACAAAGTTGGCGAAGTCTCTCACACCTTGCTCACCACCTAGAAGCACCTCCATGCCCTCGTGTCCCACCTTCTCATGGAAGACGGTGCGCTGCGCATCGTTGGCATCCTCACAGTTAGGGAGATAGACATGAACGGTGTGGTTGCTTGGGTCGTACCATCCCTTTGCGCCACGTTCCACGTCCGCACGATACTCCTCAGGAACACTCTCCACGGAAGTATAAACGTTTGCCTCAGCACCACCAAGAGAGTTGGCGACATTCTTCACCACATCGGAAGTGTCCTTTCCAAGAACAGAACCATTGTTTTCCATGCCGTCGCCCAAGCGTGCCTTGGCCTTCTTGGCTTTCTTGCCCCATTTCTTGTAATCGTTCTGCGTCATCTTCAAGTCCACGAACTTAGCCTTCTTAGGAAACTCCTTTTCAAGTTCCTCCTTCTGCTTCAAGAACTTCTCCTTGGTTTCAGGAGATTGCTTTCCTGTCTCAACAGTCGTGATAGGAACACCAAGCTTGACAAGTTCCCTCAACTGGTTAGGAGTAACCACATTCCATGGAATAACGAGGTCTGTTCCCTCCAACTGCTTGGCTATACTCTCGGCGACCTCTGAGTCTGGCACTACTCTCACCGCCTTTCTCCAACGAGACAACATGACGCTTCTCTGTCTGTCCTTTGGCAACAAGGCGTTGACAGGTCCAGAATGCCATGGGGTCAGTCCTACCTTCTTCTTGGACTTCTCGGCTTGATAGCCACTGGTCTTCTCGCTCTCAGGTATCTCCCATTCCACAACTCGGATATTACCTCTAGCGTATGCACCTGTAAACTGGTCGTTCATCATCGAGGAAGAAGTGTGCATGTATGGCGCATAGTTTGCATCTACATCGCCCATACCATTTTTCTTGCCACCTCTCTCGTCGGTCTTGACAAGGGTAAATGTACCATCATCGTTCACGAGGTCAGGGCGTTCGTCAGAGCGATTCCACTCACCGATTCTTGCAGGGTCGGTTCTCTTTCCATCAATGATAGCTGCCATAGGTGAATACAACTCACCCTTATAATCTTGCATGGCACTGAACATCTTGAAAGTTTTCTCTTTGTTCAGTCGCTCTATCTCCTTCGGTTCTTTCACGACGGAGTAGCTAGTGCCACCATTGTCCAAGACAATCTGGTCACCTCTATCTATATCCTCAGTCTCAGATGCAAGGGAGTTTCTGCGTTCCTCGTCAGTCATATCCAAACGCTTCATCACATTGCGAGCCTCAACCTCGCCAGCAAGATTCCAATAAAGTTCATCATCAGAGAGGTTCTTCAAGACATCCTTTAGCTTGTTGTTGATACCCAGGGCTTCTTTGTTTCCCTCTGGAATTGACTTCCAAACTTCATCCGCCAAGCGGTTGAGTTCCTTGACAGCCTCATCTACATGATAGCCTGTTTCGGCAATTTGCTTGGCGTTCAAGTCACCAAGTTGGTCGTAGTCGTTAGCCAACTTCGAGCCTTCCTCGCTATCCAACAGGTTCATGGCATCCCAATAGTACCCTATGGCCTTGTCCTTGATGAAAGGATTGTCGCTCTTGATGAGAGTATTGAACTTGCCCAAGTTCATGGCTGCTTTCTTGAAGTCCGTCCATGTCCTCATCTTCTGAATGGCATAGTCAGCATACTCAGAGTTATCATCGATGATTCTCTGAATCCTCTCACGGACATTGCTTGTGCTTCCACCCTTGGCAAACCCCTCGATGTCTTGAATGGCGTGCTGAATCTCATGGGCGAGCACTCTTCTGCCATAGTCATTCAAGGATATTTTTGTCATCTCGACCTTAACATCCTTTTCAATAGGTATCTTATTAAAAAGACGGACAAATTTGGCAACCTGGGGCATGTCTTGCTCTATGCTTCTAAAATGTCTATCATCTTTTAATTCTTCATCCGAGTAACCACCAAATTGGTCTATGGCATCGTCCGCATATTCCTTATCTTCATCAGATAGCTTCTCATATGCCTCATTCTTTGCCTTCCTAGCTGATTCTATTTCCTTAATGTTTGATGGCTCGGAATATTCCTTATCTATCGATACACCATTCGTCTTCAATGCTATATTTCCATGAACATCATCATACAATCCATCATAATCATTTCCTCTAATTAATATGACATCTAAGTTCTTTAGTCTAGGGTAAGAAGTAAACAACTGTTTGTCTTCAATAACGTCAGACAACTTACAAAGAGGGGTAGCATATGGAGCGTACTTGCCAATGTACAATTCACTGATTTCCTTATCAACTGTAACGGTCTTAGATGCTTTGAAATTAGGAATTTCGTATCTCCACTTGCCATCAGCACCACGTTCCCAACCAGTAGCCAACTTGATAGACTTTGCATCCTTCTTCGCATTCTCCATTTTCTTGGCTACGTCAAGGTTATCCATGCGGATGGTTTGCTCCTCTGCCTTGTCAGCCTCAGCAGCTCCCTTCTCACCTGCAAACATGAAGCGAATGCCCTCAGAGTTATTGATGGCATCCATCGTAACCTTTTCACGTTCTTCCTTCCCATCATAAGTATGCACATCAATGCCAGCCTTCTTCAAGGCATCCACCACGTCCTTAGGAGTGTCCTTTGGCACAATAGCCTTCTCAAATTCATCAAGACCATAAGGACGCATGAACTTGGTCTCGAAATAGATGGAAGGCTTCTCATTCTTGACAGCATCAATCAATTCATTCAACTTGTCG